>ENA-ORBV01007808-ORBV01007808.1-microbial-mat-metagenome-genome-assembly--contig:-NODE-7808-length-18242-cov-5.004624_pt1 | contig 18242 bp, 10 predicted proteins | sample MGYA00237777_ERZ505514 | MGnify/ENA primary metagenome ERZ505514 (study PRJEB26160, sample SAMN06269048) | microbial mat metagenome | isolation source: Oligotrophic lake microbial mat | place...
AAAAGATACAAGATGGAATCTGCAACACAAGTTGGAACGGAAACGATGAGTTCCCACGCCGTGTTCTGTCACAATGTTGCACATTCCTACAGGCAAGTGGCAACAAGTGCATCTCACCATGTCGAAAGATGCGCACCATGCAAGCAATCTTGCTAATGAAGATGTCAATCTTGTTGGAATGTTGGATCGAACATGGAGCATTTCGCATGGTAGCTTAACACTCATGACTTTCAAATTTGCGTGCAAGAGCATCTATTCTTTTGGTGAAACATAAGAGTAGGAAAGTTTCTTTTTAAGGTGGTGTTCGCTGCATTTTGTCCCTTGTTTGCGGTCAAATTTTCGGTGAAGAATTATCGTTTATCAGGGCAATTGTGTTGCACTGCTCAGAAGCACCGCCCCATTGTCTGAATTTGGTGAGCAAGGACTGCATGTGCAATGTAGCAAGCTGCACACCAAAACAAATCCTGGTGCAGCCAGGATTTGCTGTGACATGCAAAATTTGAATTGAGGAGCGTTGAACTTGTCAGATGTCAGTTTTGTTCTTTCCAATCAAGTTTTCTGGTTCCACTGGCCATGACAAATGACAGTAATGAGATTTCATGACACAAGAGATGCAGCAATCACCCAGTCCAGCTAGTACGACGTAGCCATCCATCACAGGTGGCTCCTAGCTAGCTAGAGTACTGGTTACATCGTAGAGAACGTCATAGTTGATCCGCGAATGAATGTTTCCAGCGTAATTGTTTGTATCTGCGACTCCTGTCTTCATTAATTGCTGTTAGTGTGACGTCAAAATGACGTTTGTATCCACGAATGAGCCATCTCCGCCAACTCTAACAAGCACAACGTCATGACGTTTGCTTCTTCAGTGTTTTGTTGGGCTGCTGGCTGGCTGTTCAAACGTAACGAGATTCGATTGCTTTCGAACACTATTCGAATTACTACGTACAGTGTATCTTACTTTTGCAATTGCCTTCTTATTTCCTTCCTTGATCGCCGTGAACTGGTGGTGATGGCTGCTTCATGTGATCATAAAATCAAATTTGGATCAGATTGAAACCACTCGCTTACGAAGAGAAAAGAAATCGGTAACTTAGGAAAATGATATTCAAAAACCAAGTCTTCATCCTCGCTACCATGGCAATGCTGATGGCATCGCCAGCCATTGGGTTTACACCTGCCTACAAGCCATCACCAATGCCTGTTCCTGCTGGCACCAGCTCTCACTTCCGTGACTTGCGTGGAACCAAGTTATTTTCAAGCACTCTTCCAAAGCAAGGCGAGCAAAAAAAGTTCAATGGTGCCCAAGACAAGTCCAAAGAAGCTGGCGTCGAGGCATTGCAACGACTGTTGAAGCGTCAGCAATCGGAATTGGAAGAAACCATACGTCTACTGGAAATGTACAGCCCAAAGGGCGGCAACTCCACGACAGAATCATCGCAGGGAGCAGACGGGGAACCTGAATTGTCGTCGGTGGCCACATCGCTCCTCAAGGCATTTGATTATGGATTTCAAAGTCGGAGTGAAGGACCTTCCTTTGCCAATCTCAAAGGTGGCAATGAGGCCTTCGTCGATTACGGGCCTCCAGCAAATGTCTGGGCACTGGGCACTCAACAATTTATGAGAAATTTAAATGCCATGAGGAACGAATACGAGGATGAAGATGATGTTGGTAAGTCCATGCGTGCTATATTCTACAGACTTGTGTGTGATGTCAAAAGTATACATGATATGCTCACTCCTTTGTTTCAAATCCGTCCCAACAAAACAGAGTTATCACCCGAACAAACGGAACTGCAAACCAAACTTGAACAATTAACATTGAATTCCACAGCCATTTGGGAACGAGAACTCAAAGATGGTCCCATTCAAGCTCCCTTGGTGATTAAAATTCCTTATTTGGTCTTGTGTTGGTTTCTGGATACAGTCTTTGAAGGCAAATATGTTCCCAGCCGATTCTTTCTTTTGGAAACGGTGGCACGTATGCCGTATTTCTCCTATATTGCCATGTTGCATCTCTACGAGACTTTGGGATTCTGGAGACGATCGGCCGATATGAAACGGATTCATTTTGCCGAAGAAATGAATGAGTTTCGGCATCTCATGATCATGGAGTCATTGGGAGGGGACCAACGATGGTGGGTCCGATTCATGGCACAGCATTCGGCCCTTGCTTATTACGTGGGATTGTGTTTTCTTTGGATGATGAGTCCATCCCTTTCCTACAAGTTTTCGGAATTGCTCGAGACTCATGCCGTCAATACGTACAGCCAATTCTTGGATGAAAACGAAGAAAAACTAAAAGACTTGCCTCCTTCCTTGGCAGCCGTCGACTACTACGTACTTGGAGCTTCTGACCCCTACTACGCAGAGTTTCAAACAACATCTGTCTCGACAAATACCGATGTAAGTAATACCGGTTGTTCCTCCTGACATTTTGACGTAGCATTGGCAATATCTCACATTTTCATCTTTGTTCCATCGGGTTGCAGATTCGAAGACCGGGTCTTCACATGGAATCCCTTTATGACGTCTTTAGCGCCATCCGCGACGACGAAGGAGATCACGTTAGCACGATGGAAGCATGCTTAGACCCCAACGTTGCCAAGCTTTCTCCCTCTCTAGAAAAGAAGTTCCTGACGGGCATCGCAGCCGCAGCTGCGGTTGCCGTGTTTTTGAACACGGGAGCGGATATAGGTATTGGCGGTGACGAGCTTTCGGGTGTTGCGGATGGCGTCGACCTTGCCACGGACTCGGGATCGTTTGGCGCTGCGGTGGATGCCGCCGTTGCAGGACTTGCCGGTGTCACGAGTCAGTTTGGAAATAAGGCTGAGGAAGGTGCCGAAGAAGGTATCAGCTATTATTTGGCACAGGTTGCATCCGAAATCGTTGACATCCTGTCAAAACTTCTCTAAGTTTCCTTCGAATCCAATTGGATGCCAGGGCGAACCTCCTTGTACAGCCGAGATTATAGATTGCACAAATGGCGCTGAAGGAGCCTTCTCTGTACATAATTAAGTAACAACTACTTTCGCAAAACAGAGTTGCCGCGTGTTTCATCCTAGTTTAGCGACACCTTTATTCTATACGTTGTTTTTAGACAGAGACCACAACCAACACCTTGTTGTCCGTCGCCGTTGTGGATGTGCCCTGGCCTCTGAGTACGGAACCATTACGGCTTTGTCATTTTGTACAGGAGGAACGGCGTGGGGTGACGCCGAAAAGAGCAAGTGAATTTGGCTTTCCATTTTCGGAAGATTCACCGATTTACCTTCCTCGATGCCAAAGGTATTCCTAAGTTTGTCGTCAAGCGTCTCGCCTTTACAAAGACCAAGCTTGTCGTCAAGCGTCTCGCCTGTACGAAGACCAAGCTTTTCGTCAAACTTCTTGTCAAGCTTCTTGTCAAGCATGTCGTCAAGCGTCTCGCCTTCACGAAGACCAAGCTTGTTGTCAAGCTTGTCGTCAAGCGTCTCGCCATCACGAAGACCAAGCTTTTCGTCAAACTTTTCGTCAAATGTTTGACTTATAATGTCCTGCAATTGTTTTTCAAATGCTTCGTCCATGGTAAAAAAGAAGTAACAACAATATTGTAATGAACTCCTACATAAACCTTTGTGGTTTGGTACTGCTACAATTGAATAGCTGCTACAATTGCACCGGTCAAATTCACACACATTAATAAGTAATTGAGTACACGACAACCCGATTTTCGTGGACACGTTTCGCCTCCGCTTTCGACACACATTTTACTGCGGTTCTCGCGGCGGGTAGGAGTTCGCAGCAGCGAGTACGCCGAGCAAAAACTGTCCATGATTTGAGTGCGATTCTTAAGTTCAAGGTCACTTGCGACGAAATCTTTCTCCACCTCACGATGAATGAATCGAAGATGGTACTATTATTAGTACCCGAGTTGTGTTCAGGGCTAAAGTACAGTACCAGTAGCAGGAATAAAATCCGTCTGCATTTGATTTCTTTCTTTCTTTCCTCTTTTGCATGAATTAATGTTGCCTCATAAAATCAGATAATGCATCGATTTCTACGGACTCCAGCTTGCCGGACTCATTTAATCTTCGGTGCCAATACAGATGTGGGGAAAACCGTCATATCGGCAGGTTTGGTACATGCCTCGTTGCGTGCTACTAGTGGCGATTCGGAAATAAGAAGTAGCAGCGGCGGCGAAAGTACTAGTGTTGTCCATTATATCAAGCCTCTCCAATGTGGTGGAAGTGATGAAATTTTTGTCCAAAAACATGTATCGGCATTATGGAAAGATAATCGAACCATAGCCAACAAGTTGCACTGTCAAACCCTCATGGATTGGGAAACATTTGCGTCGCCGCATGTGGCTTCCCGCAAAGAAAATGTACCCAAAAGTGACGAGGAAGTCCTTTCAGTACTTCATGCCGCCTTGTCAGACATTGTATCTGCTGCCGCTACTCCTTCGTCCACAACTTGGATTGAAACGGCTGGGGGAGTTTTGAGTCCATCATCATCATCCCCCGACAATCAATCTCCATACCATGCGCATGCTGTCAAGGACAACAGCAACAACGATAACAGTCACTGGGGATGGCTTCCTCAAGGGGATCTCTACAAGCCCTTGGCAAATGTTGCACCCGTTGTTTTGATTGGGGATGGTAGACTAGGCGGTAAGTAGGTTGCGGGAAAACAAGCGGTGGTCTGTGAGATCAAACATTTCAAGCTCTCAAATGTTTGGTGTATGGTTTCTCACCATTATTATTTCCTTGCGATGATTGATTTTCTTCTCAATAATAAAAATCAGGCATTAGCGCCACGTTATCATCGCTCGAGTCTCTCATGATACGAGGCTACAATGTTGCTGGAATGGTTCTGCTGGAGACGGGGTATGATAATGTGTCGGCCATTCGGGAATATGCAAGCCGGTAGGTGAACAAAAGCATTGCCGCGCAAACTTTTACTTGCTTGAATATTTTTCTCACAATAATATCTCAATTCCTATTATTCATTCCATTGTTTCTTTGACTTATGGTCAAAAAAGGGAAGTTAAACTCCAGTCCTCCAGTGGCAAAATCCTATTTGACAATCCAGATGCATCCATTATATTCCTGCCCATGTTGCCGCCGGAACCAGAACCCTTACACGATTGGTATCAATCAACAGAGGTGGTCGAAACTTTAGACAAATTCAACTTATTTCTGCAGGATAGCTGGGACAACGGCCAGGAAGCTTAAGCTTGAATGAATGAATCCCATGTGTACAGTTCGTTTCCGATTCTCTTGTTTTTTACGCTGGACCCAACGTAACAATGCACAAACATTACCAGCAGCAAGACAGGGTGAATAATAATGGAGAATTACTGCATTTTTCCTTCGCTACTAAAGCCATAGTTGGAGGCTACCATTTTCATAGAATAATACCATACCATTGAAATCACCTTCTCAATTACGAAAAAGTTGACATCCAACAACAGAGCGCCAGTTCGCAGCAAAGATGAATATATCTTTCATTGAAAATAAAAATTGCTAATTCTATTAGAATCTACAAAAATCCTTTGCCAGCATTCTGTCACCAACACAATGATATAGGTTTCCAGTTTTTTATAGGAAATTGTATTTACTTCTTGAACAGCTGTGAATTCGGTGCTTCTCCTCTAAAAAATTCTGCAAACATTTCTCATTCTCGTCTTTATATTAATGCATTTGCATTCCACCGGCACCTCGTTGGGCCTGTTGTGCTTTCGCGGCCATTCGTCCATTCATGAATTCATTGGTATCCATCCATTTGTTGGTAGTGGAATGAATGCAGGCCACTTGCGTACCCGACAATTTACTATCCTTGGGCGTCGATGTCAAACATTTTTCAAGTGCTTGTTCGGTAATGTCGGTAATAATTCCTTGGACGAGGGTTTGTTGTTGAATGTTGGCGGCAAATTGTTGCAAGTCCTGAGTTGAAACACCGCCTCCGCCTCCGCCACCGGCGGCAAAATCATGGTCACCACCACCGCCACCAAAGGAAGACGTGTCGTCGAAGGACTGCGTTGCAGGTGCTTCAGGCTTGTCGCTGGAAAACCAACCCATTCTTGTGCCTTCTCATTTTTTTAAGTGTACTTTATATATATGTCTTTTCCCTTTCTGAATTTTTGCTTGGATTCAATTATGTTGTCGCTGTGAAGCCCTCGTACAGTAGTGCAGGAAGATAAAGGGTTGCGTCACGTCATCGTCGTTGCATGATGGTGCTAACTATCTACCAGGTGAGTTGGCGGGGGAGATCGATCGGTTTGCGTTGGAGTGAGAAAGCAGTGAGTGGCCAAAGAAAGAGTTAGGGTTCTCAAGAGAGCTCATATCCTGTGTGTGCCCATTGATTTCCCAAGTCCCAACAGCAAGGAGCCCATTCTGACATTTCACATGGGCCAATGTAAATACTAGTAAATTAAAATTCTGAAAACTTAATGTGGCCTTATCAGAATCTGATAGGCCAACATGCATGGCTAGATTTGTGGAGTGAATTCAAATGACCGACGGGACAAACAAAAAAGTGACATGTTTCGCCAAAAAGAGCTCATTGGGGCCAAAATGACCACAGGACCCAAATTAGCCTAAATGGCATCAACTGTCTTTGCAATTTTGGGCACAGTTTCACAGGCCCTTTATGGCCAAGCAGAGGTGCTTTTAGCATCAAACCCACGGGCGGGCCCAATTTTCGATGAATGGGCATGACGTGATTGATCAACATGAAGTGTTGAGTCATTTAAGGCACCAGGCTTACAATCATTTTCTACAGTGCAATAAGTACCAAAATGTGACTGTTTTTGTGCTGAAGTTTGCACAATTTACGCACAGGGGTTGTCAATTTAAGCTTCCCTAAGACTGCCTCATCTTAGCGTTCTAATGTGAAACCGAATGATGACATGCCTGGCGTTGGAGATTTTCTAAGGATGCTCTGAGGATAAATGCTAGGAAATAATTCTTTCATTGCATGTTTCCCAGTGCTTTTAGTCAGACATCAGCATGACAAACATTTCACTTGTTGCCTGTGGAAATCATGTTTCTGGATTGACTCTTTTGTTATTGATTGACTGATCATTGCTGGGGGTGATCTCTCTGATACTCTGAACACTCATGAAATTTGGGATGTCGTCTGCAGGAACCACAGATTTCACAAGTTGTTGAAATTGACTACAACTTGAGCGGTAGCTTTCAAAAGTCCAATTCTTCCAATTCTGCCTTTGGTGCATAGATCACAGTTCTTGGTTGCATGTGTTTTGACTGTGTGAATGGGGTTGCCTTGGCAGATGATGCTGCAAGTTTTATCTTCATGTTCAATGACCAGAGTGAGGCTGCAAAACGTTTGGTGTGTGAGTCAGTAGGAAACAATTTTATCTTGCACAGGAATGTGGAGTTTCTGATTGTTGACCACATTGGCTATCATAGTTCTTTTTTACATGCATCTTTATTTCTTGCCACACATCTTATCACTGTGCTGGTAATCACAAGACCTATCGCTCAAGATCTGTGTTTGCTTTGGGGTTGCTCTATGTGACATGCATCCAAACTGCTATGTTGTGTGTTACAATTTTTCAGGTCGACAGATGCCCCAAAAGCAATAGCATATGTACTGTAGATTTTTTTGTATGAAAGTAGTCCCATCAAATGAATGATCCCAGACTCGTTTACCTGGCTTGGGTGGCTTCCATTGGCGGGTGGCATCTATGAGCCAAATTTCTTATCCTGGCATCATCCTCCTTCCCAAATTTGCGAGATCGGGACTGTTGCTGCTTGTTCTATGCCATGAAGTGTGAAGGAAAAAGACAAAAAGAAACGGATTTTTAAGTTCTTTGATGTTCTATTTACGTGTATTAAAAAGTATAAAAATGTGTGTACAATATATAATCCAGGAAGCTTCTTCCTTTCTTGAGGCTATATACAAGTTCGAAATGACGGCACGACAGTATATTCAATATTGCTGATGCTTCGTTCGTCGATTATGGCATTTGGGTAATCCCTTCATTGATGTTGGTCGATGAGGTGATTTTCTTCTCCGGGATGGCTGGTGCGTGCCCGTTTGGTGCAGCGATGCTGTTCATACAGGGCTCCCTCCACAGTAAAACCGCTAGTATTCGGAGAATCCTTGTTGGGACATGGACTTCTTGTTTCCGTTGCAGTGCCAGGCACAGGAAATCCTGCCCCTCTCATTCTTAATAATTGAGAAGCCATACTTTCATCGCAGATCGACGGCCGCTTGTTGGGTGCCGACCAAAGACCGCCAGGATTGGTCATGGCTGCTTCTAATTCTTGGGGGTAAATATTATCATCGCCGTTGCTGTGGCTGCTGTCGCCATCCATCAGATCCAAATCTTCCAAATCCGAAAGTTGCAACGAGTTAACAGATTCATGTGGCATGAAGCTATGCCTTGGCGTCGGCGGCACTTGAGGCGGCGACGAGTTACAGGTATTCTCAAACATGATCTGATCGACTTCCATGTTGTTGATATTGTTATTATGCATGCTGCTTTTGTTGTCTTTCGTGTCTACTATCCTCTTTGGGAGTGTTGTGTGGACTGCTAAAGTCCACAATTCATGTAGCCTACTAGACCAATGGGAGTCGTGCACTATCTAGTATGTCTGGCAGTCGGATAATAGAAGATGGATGGGGTTTCGATGCTATTGGTGCTTCCGCTGTTTGCTTTATCTTGCGGTGATGTGTAGCGTCGCGTTGGCGGTGCTTACTAGCTACCCGGTAAAATTATCGGGATTGCTTCGGAGTGTTGCTGCTTCCCCTAAAAAGGCACTCGAGTAGCAGTTTAGAACGCCTGTGCTACAAGAGAGTCATTCCCTATAATTCCAGTCAGGGATATTTGATCGCGGTCTTCCATAGTGCCTCGCTCGCTGGTTCATTAATAATGCGTGCAAGATTGTGTGCTGCGTGCATGCGTGAACTGCGTGACTTGGTGACTGAGGAGAACAGCAATGTAAAGAAAAACTAACCAGTCAACATGAACCACTAAGTCAAGACTAACCAGTGTGATCACTCAAGAAAGAATAAACAAAGACAAGATGTCAGATGACACAGCATGGTATGAAAGCATCAATCTGATATAAACCACTCTGTTCATAGCTTCATCTTCAGCTCATGGTCTTGTCCCAAACTGATCCTAAAATTTGCGTTTGAAATGTTTGTTTTTGTTGAGTTCACAGAAATGGTGGGTGTTGTGTCCTTGTCATTTAAATGTGTTAGAAAACAGTTTAGTAAGTGTTCACCGTCAGTCATTATTTAAAATTTATTTTGCTGTGACTTTTTCTTTGTCATTTGTAAATTTTGAATTGTTTTGTTTTTTGTTGTTTGTGTTTTTTGCTCAATGAAGGATGTTGGTGCGCTAATCTGTTCATGAGCTTTTTCTCTTCTGATGTGTCATCTGTTTCTTCCCTCTGTCTTTTCTTGACCCAGCTTGGTCCAGTGGTCCTGTCTTTTTGGTGCATCTCAAACAAAAACAAAAGAAGAAGACCAAACAGCCTGTGAGATTTGTCGAACGACTTGATGATGGTGTTTCCAAAGGGGCCAGTTATGCAATTTTTTGGCAGGCCTTCTTCACCACATAAAATCAGCACTTTTCTTAAAATTCTGTTGACATCAGGTGGGCACAATGTCACATCTGCAGCCATGTTCAACTGTGCTGGTGTGTTGCCACACAAATGTGTGCAGCTGAGACATTCAAAACATCATCTTGCATCAATGCCAAACATTGACAGAAAACACTTGTCTTCTTAACTAAGAGTGTCACACCAGTTCTCCAAGAGGGGGGAAGCAATGAGCAAAGTGAGGAGTGAGTGGACTGGCCGCTACACAACAGCTCAAAGTGCTCCTCTAGCTAGCTACTCTACTAGGACCAGACATTGCATTGGTGAAGCTCCACAAATCTCACTGCTTTGCTGTGCCATCGGCGACTACAGGATTTTATCGAGGCTGTGTGCGTCTACGGTAAGTTATCCAGCTTCGAACGTTAGGCAACGGCAATGACGGTTCTACTTGAAAATTACATCTTCAACACCAACAACAACCAACGCAAGAAAACGCTAAAAGATAAAGTGTATCAAAGATTCTAATAAAGTTGTAGCTAGTAGCTATATCTGTAGCGTTGTAGAGAAATAGGATCGCCAAAATGCCCAAGAATCCTCAGCCCCCCCAGAAAAGAAAAGGCAAACTTCAGCAGGAACGACCTGCGAATCAGCCGTCATTGTTTTCATTTTGGGGCAAAAAGACAACAGCACCTCCCAGCACCCAACCGCCAAAACCGAAGAATAAGATATCAAAAGAAGAAAAGGGATACGATTTTGAAAAGTATTCCAACAAGAGTGTGGTGGGAAACGGCAGTAACAATATCGCCACCGCCAGCAGCAGCAGTAAAAGGAAGCGAGTTGAGAAACTGCAGCAACCACAGGGAGCTGAGAAAATGCAGACAACATCAACGTCATCGCCTTCTCCCCTAAACAATGATAACCTTCCAAGGCCAGTATTGCCTACTGCTGCCGCTGATCCGCGTTCAACAACAGGGGCAATGTCAAATACAAATATTGGATCACCAGCTCCTGGAAGAGCGGAAATGGGCGCTGTTACACCCGAAGCATCCGAAGAAGACTTCGCATCACAAAAGAATAATGAGGGCAGGACAAAGACTCCAACCACTGCTGCAAGTACAAGTGGAGTTGTATGCAATCAAACCTCTCCTTTGGTGAACGATGACACAACTACACCATCACTGAATGAAACTCCAGAGGCAATGCATCAAAACAACGAAGATCAAACTGTTATCCATGTTGTTTCTACAACTCCGAAAAATGACAACAACGAGTCCGATACAGAGAGCGTTGGGAATAACTCAGACAACGAAGGTGACCAGGACTCGCCGCTTCAGCAGCAACACGACGAAACCCCAAATAACCATTATGGCCTAAGCGAATATGAACTGTTGCGACTGCGCAACATTGAACGCAACAATGAACGACTCAAGGCGTTGGGCCTGTGGAAGCCATCTTTTGAAGACAACACGTCGGCCGCCGCCAAGAGGAAACGCTCCACCAAAAAGAAAAAACCCGTTCCACAAGCAACCGCGCCGACAATTGCAACTCGCCGATCCACCCGTCGTATTTGCAAATCCGTAATTGATACGTCAACAACAGAATTCAGTAGGTCTATTGGTACGACTGGTGGAAAGGAATTACCGCCAATGGAGGAGGAACCGGAAGAAGAAATTCACTACGAAGTATCCCCCGTTGTCCAGTACGAGATGGGTAAACAAAGCCAAACAACAAACAACCCAGAAACCTCCACGGAGTCATCATCCATGTCCCATTCTTCTTCCTCGACCATCGCCGATGGAAATGGCAGTAGAAAGATATCATCATTGGTTCCCATGAGCCTTCGTCTGGCTCCTCCACAAGGATTGGGTGCTATTTACGCCTTGCAATTTTACGATCACGACCCCCATTGGTTGGTGGGTGCTGGTAAATCCGGCATTGTATCGCTCTGGAATTGTCGTCGAGCGCTAGAGGGCGGTACAAACAACACCAAAAACAACAACGACGACAAGAATGACAACGGCATAGATGAAGATAGCGATGAAGACCAATACATGGATCCCATCTTTACTTGGAAAGCTCACAGTGGGCGTTGGATATCCGACGCTCAATTTTTGGCTCCGCCTGCTGCTGCTTCCCCTTCGTCGACTGCTCCCATGCGGCTCGTCACGGCCGCCAACGATGGCACCGTCTGCCTGTGGGACTTGTCTAAGGTGTCGAGCACAACGGGGATACCGAAATTACTACAACAAAGCAACAAATCGTGGCACAGCAGTGGTATCTTTGCGTTGGATACAACAACTACAAATCATTACAATAATAACAACGGCAATCCATCGACTCCACTCAAGATTGCAACCGGGTCCAAAGACAAAACCGTTGCCATCGTGAATGATATTGATACGTTTTGTCCTACATGGCGCTCCCGTGTCCATTCGGCCAAGATCGGAGCGGTTCGGTTCCGAGATGATCATGTCCTCGCGACCGCTTCCGACGATGGTTGCGTGGCAGTCTTGGATGATCGCATGAAGGACGGGAACGGGCCCCCGGTGGCCCTGTTGGAGGGGCTTCACAATGGTCGGCCCCACTCGGTGGTCTGGGATCGACAAGCACAGGAGTCCATGTTCATAACGGCCGGGTTAGATTCCGTGATTCAAGCGTGGGACTTGCGTTGTTTGAACTCGCCAGTCTCGGAGTACTTTGGTCATGTTCCTACATCCACCCGCAAATGCAAACGGATCCATCATCCAGTGTTTTACAGCCCCAGTAGTAGCCCGGACCGCTTCGTTTTGACGGGCGGGGAAGGAAGTCATTCACTCTCCATGTTTTGCTGCTCGTATACCACTGCCAAAGGGAAGGAAGAGCCCATTACTAGGTCCTCTGTCTTCAGCCGTGGCATGCTCCCACCTGACTGCGGTGGCAGAGATGTCGGATCCATTGCTATCCAGCAGGACCTGGTGGCTGCGTCAGTTGAGGGTGAAGTTTTACTTTTGAAACCTCCCAACAAAAGTTGCGTTTTTACTGCAGAAGAATAGTGTTACGGTTGACTCAAAGAGCAGATAAGGCTTCCCGAGAAGCCAAGCAAGTACGTTGCAGTCGACTGGTTAATGACAGCTACAGTAGCTACGCTTCCTAGCGGCAGTTAAGTTATGAAACCAGTAGTTAACACCTATAGGTGCTCGCTATTGACAAAAAAATTGTTACTTTTGTGTGGTTGTCTTCCGCTTGATTTGTAAAAATGAACGCCAAGCGTAAGGTGGCCTCGTCACCAATGTTCATTCGGCGACGCAGGGGAACCACAGATCACCACTATAATCTTTCTGAGTACTTTTTTTATGATACTGAATACGCGCATTGTTCATCGTTCTCCGAGTCTCAGAATTTTGTTGCTGCCTCCAGTGTCCACACGACTCAGCCTCAAGGTAAGGGGTTTAGCTAAATAGCCATCCGTAACAAACAACTAACGGCCGGTACAACAGCTACGTCGCATAGTACTGTACAAAGCTACCGTACTTTTCTGTTTACACGTCACGACAGGCGCGAACTGTGACGCACTTCAACTTCTTTCGGTAACACTGAAGCTACTACTAGCTAGCTACTAGCTAGTAGAGGCTAGCTTGCCAGTATCTGGAAGTAACCAGAATAGACTAGCTAGACCCCGCGAGTGCACGTACAATTGTACCGGGAGCCAAGAGAGTGTACCACCGGAACTACTAATCGACCACCTACGTACAATCATAGTCGCCTACGTAGTCTAGCTACTAATACCTACGAACAGGTAGCTGGGGCAGATACTATTAGCCACTAGTAGCACCGTAACTAGAACTGTAGAAGAGTATTTTGGTCAGCGGAACAATAGAAGAACTTGGTCGCATGTTCTATGTCTTCGCTGCTCTAGGTGCTGCTGTACAGTACTGGTACTACTTTAATTCCAGTAGCTTCTACATTGTACGTGCGAGGAGTGATAAACCAGTGGTAGGCTGGTAGCAGTCAAAGTACTGTAGATGAAAAGAGGTACAGTAAAACCTTGGGACTTCCTTCCTTGTTCTTCGGCTGTTCACAAATTATCAACTCATTCCTTCCCTCACAAACTTAGCTCACAATTTCAATTCATAAACTTTTAAACAAACTAAAACATGATGAACAACTACGCAAACTGCCTTCCTTTTAATTTCGAACCAAGCGAGAACGACGTCGTCATTGGCAAGGGCAAAAAGTTTTTCTTCCACAAAGGTGAGACAAAAATTGTACATGAGCTTTCTTGGTATTCTGTTCCTCTGGTTCCCCTTTCTAAACTTGCCCACCCTCCTTTGAATCTTTCCAGGAAATGCAATGCTAAGAAACCTTGCTACGTCAATGCTAGCGGACTATGCAAGCGCAAAGAGCAAATTGGACAAGTCTCTCATTATCACAGACGTTGCTGAGCATGTAAGAGAAAAGGGGCACTTCGTGAAGCGATCGCCGTCATCCGATGCCTGGGTTTTGGCGGAGGAGCTCCTTTGCAGAGAGAAGATTTCAGCCGTCTTCCGAGATGCTCTTCATCAGAAAAACAGATCAATGAAAAGCATCCCAAAGATGCAGGCGACAGTCCCAAAGATGCAGGCGAGGCGACACAGCGGGCTCCAGCAACCGATCATGATGCAGCAACAAATGCAGCAGACGACGGTGCCTGATCAATGCGCTACTTGGCCTACGCTATTGTTTGGGCAGCAAGGACTCGCTTCTCAAGGAACCGTCTACCAGAAGAATGATCTTTTTTCGGTTTTGTCCTTTGCCCTTATGGATTCCAACACTGCCGACAATAATCCTTATGAACCCAAGCCATTCTTCGAAGGTGCAAGATTGGCATGAACGTGATTTATTTTGCAGAGAAAGCTCGCGCTATATTCGTTATCAAAAGGAACTGGTATATCTTTAAAATACATATAAATTTATAATATCCAAAACCAAATACCCTGCCTGGTGTGCTGTGTAATAGTTTGCCTATCCTTGCGACTTCGTTCGGTCTAGGAGGTTTGCCTGCCTAAAGCATAGTTGCCTATCCTTGGGACTTCGGTCTAGGAGGTTTGCCCGCCTAAAGCATAGATGCAGAGCCTGCACCTTAGTCGTCGAGCCAGGAGCTGGGCCGTGCCACGCAGCAAGCCACATGGGGCCTAGAACTATCTAGTGGTGCAACGGAGAGAGTTGTTCAAGCGACTAACATGGGGAATACTGTGGCAGCGGATTTACGTTTCTCCGCTTGCTAACCAAGTACAAAAGCTTCCCTCCGTCCTACTCCAGTAGCTACCCCTGACTCACTTGTACATTTGCTTCGTTTGTTCGAATTCGTTTGTTCTTTCGTTTCTCGCCCGCTCGCAGAGGTAATACTACTAGTCACCTACTTTATCAAGCTAGAAGCCTACAGTAGTATTGTCAGAACTAAGAAGCTATCTGTGTGAGTAAGAATGACGCAAGTGGCCTGGTGTAGGCACTATCTGGTACTAGCAGCTGCTAGAAATGACAGACCAAACATGGGCCTGTCGCCACCATAGAAAGGCCACAACGTAATGATCCATTATGACCGGTGGTAATTGGACGAAGATAGGAAGTGCGTTCAGAGTTTCTGAATAGTTTGTTCTGTGGGCACACTCGCTAGATCGCTACTGAGTATTCTGGCAACTTTGTTGCGAGAGGACTCGGATGCCAGCTATTGTAGCACTCCAGGAGTAGCTACCATTAGTGATATGTAGTGTGTAGGAGCGAACCAATAGCTGAGTCCTGGTTCTATAAACAGGCTATTAGCCAGTACAGCTGCGTCGTATCTTCTTTCCTGGCTAGTTCGTATTCCGTATTAGAAATGCTGGGGGTTGTGATTGGCTGCATGCTACTGGAGATGGGCAGCTAGCTACTAGCATAGTAGCAATAAATAGTACTAATAGCTGGTGGTGACCACATCACGTGAAGTCAGGCCGATGCCACCAGCAAAATTATCAGTTGTATGGCTGAAGCACGAGTCGAAAAACCTAGCGTAACAGGCCCGCTACATACCAGTAGTGACTGAGAATGGATTCTCTCTCTTTTCCAAATTTTCGCTGTTAAAAAAGAGTAATTGTTCCTCCATGAGTACTCTTTTTGAATTGCCTTGTTTTCTCGCAACGCAGCTGAATGTACTCTTTTTGTATGGTCTTCTTTCTCTCGGCGAAGCCATCCAGTCTCCGTGCCTTCCGCTTTAATGAAATCGAAAAGACCTAACTTACGCGTGCTTGCACTTGCATTATAGATAGTACCAGTAGCAGTACAGACTTTACAGTAGTACTAGTAGCTGGTAGTGGACTACTAGAGTAGCTAGCGTTAGGTAAACGTTCCCTTCGACACTGTCTTACTTCCTTTTTCGCTACTAGCTAGCTACGACGCTCACTACTAGCTAGAACTACCAGTCTAGCTAGCTGGTTCAAAAATTCGCGCAAGTCAGTGTGTCTGATTCATTTGGTTCACAGTAGTGGTACCATACCGTACCATGCGCTTACTGGTAGACGGAACTACTGTATGTGTTGCTACTACAGTTAGTAAGAGGGTGTTACTTCCCAGTTCCTCCTACTAGTACTGCGCTGTAACAAAAACCAGTAAAACAGCCAAACAGCTACTGGTAGACTACTCCAACACAAATATTTATTATCAAAGCTCACAATTTTCAATTCCAATCTGAATTAACACATTATCTCAACTCAACTCAACTACTAACTTATCTTAACCATGACATTCGCCCACCAATCTCTCCCAGTTGACTTTGTGCCTGGACCACAAACGGTTATCGTTGGCAAAGGAAAACGATTTTTCAAGCACGAAGGAAACCAGATGCTCCGTGACATTGCCGCCTCCAAGATCGCTGAGTACGCCGCCGCAAAAACCAAGCTCGACAAATCTGAAATCATTTCTTCAGTTGTCGAGTTGGTCCGTTGTTCGTATGGAGGTTACGTCAAGCAACATAGTGCTTCAGGCCAGTGGCTTGTGGCAGAAGATCTCTTGTGTCGCGAAAAGACATCGGGTGTCTTCCGCGAGGCTCTCCAGACGTTCAAGAAATCCCAGCAGCCAAGAGGTAGCTTGGCAAAAGCAGCAAAGGCAACCAAAAAGGTGAATGCTAACCTTTTCCAAATGCCTGCAATGCCAGCACCACCAACCCAAAAGATCAATGATGACCTTTTCCAAATGCAAATGCCCACTCTCGCAGCACCAAAGAGCATGAAAACTGCCGCTGATGCACCAAGCATGGTTAACACATCGATCTTCGCCAGCCTGGAATTTCTTCATCAAGTAGACTCCACAGATGATCTGTCGTTTGGATTCCCAGAAGCTTGCGATGAGGAGAGCCTTTCAGGCCTATCACTCTCACTTGGGTTAATGGAAGCAGATGCGAACGACCCTCATTTCTTCGAGCTGCCAGAATTCTAAAGCGAACTGGGATCGATGAATCACTTGGGACATGTAGTATAAGAACAACGAATCCCTCGCAACCTGTAGTATACAGCATACAATGAACAAACATTGAACATATATAAAACTTTTTTACACACTAATCATTCGTCTTCAACACTAGCTATCTACTTGTAGAGAGTACATGAAAGAAAATGATAAGTTGCTTTGCCGTCTTGCGATAACAACTCAGGTTGGCCACTAGCACTGATGAGGCCCGGAACTTCCAGGAAACTGACGATCTAATCGAAATGACATCTTCGGTTCTGAAATCATGTGCCATGGTTCTAATCGGTTCGGTTCGGTATCGGCATGGACCGAAAGTTGCGGATTAGAAAACTAAATGAACCGAAAATTTAGATAAGCTAACCGATTCGAAACCTGTTAGAACAGGCGAACCTATTAGGACATTCGAACCGAGTGAGCGATTGGTCTATTTCCCGGACGTTCCTGATCATATCGAGAGTCGACGCTACATCATGCATGTCCGCATGCTGTCTGACATTCATGGTGCATCATCCAGTAAAATCGTGCAAAAGTTGATTACTAATGGACAAATATTTGTGCTAAAAGCAATCCTATTTTTTGTTTAGCAAAACCGACTTTCGAGTCTGGTGGACTTATGGACGCAGAACTATTAGGCAGGCAATGCTTGCATACATGTCCATCTCTTCCTTCCACCCAACAACTCCTTCAGCATTGCTTTGCCAAATGGCTTTACCCTGCCCAAGCCATCACTTTCCCAACTCAATTCCATCCCTGCTGCCGGCACCCACCCTGCGACACCCATCCATGTCAAGAGGTACCACTGCCTCAGTGTTTATAGGGAGGAAGTCATCAATGAAGATGGCAAGCCCACCCACTGGTTTTTCCAACACTAAGCAACTGAATGAATGCAAGAAACGTATCTTCCATCCTGCCGCCCTGCCATTGAATAGGTTGAACGTGCATCCAAAAGGAAGGCGGTAGGTGTGCGTTCGATGGATGCAAACTGTATTCTCGTTTTAGATATAGTAGGGATAGAGCTGTTAATACGCTTGTGGTCGACCGAGTTGTGTGTGCATCCTAGCTACTACTACTAGCTAGCTAGGAGAATCAATTCCTCTGAGCTCATTGAGCTGGTGTGCGTTCGACACGTTGTTTTCTAGTCTCATGGTCTATTATTCATAAGCTGTCTCTTATACACATCTCCGAGCCCACGAGACTAAGGCGAATCTCGTATGCCGTCTTCTGCTTGAA
>ENA-ORBV01007811-ORBV01007811.1-microbial-mat-metagenome-genome-assembly--contig:-NODE-7811-length-18238-cov-5.517483_pt1 | contig 18238 bp, 19 predicted proteins | sample MGYA00237777_ERZ505514 | MGnify/ENA primary metagenome ERZ505514 (study PRJEB26160, sample SAMN06269048) | microbial mat metagenome | isolation source: Oligotrophic lake microbial mat | place...
CACCGAAATTGCCGAACTCGAATCCGAAGCCGCCATCATTGGCACCACTTGGTTGGGGTGGTGGCCTGAAGTTATCGCCGGCTTTCCAGTCGGCTCCTAAGGTGTCATAGCGTTTGCGTTTTTCAGGGTCTTTTAAGACCTCGTACGCTTCTATTAGTTCTTTGAATTTCTCTTCGGCAGAGGGATCATTTTTGTTGGCGTCGGGATGGGTTTTGCGCGCCAATTTACGATAGGCGGCCTTGATATCAGCGGCGCTCGCTTTTCGGTCAACGCCTAAAATGTCATAGTAATCCTTGAACTTAACCAAGTGTTTTCTCTAAACCGAAATAATTGGGTAGCTTTGAAAGACTATTATAGCGATCAAGGCTGCTAAATCTCGCGACCGGTTATCGAGTGAAATTGCTTCTGAATGTTCAACTGCTCTGTGTGCGACCGTACGCACAGTGGCAGGTACTCCAATCAACGGGATGCCGCCAATCCAGGGCACAAGGCCAAGGCTGATGAACGGGCCGACATTAAAGGTCGTGCGGATAGTGTACTCGTAAATCTTGTTGTTAGGGTCGTAAACGCCGGTCTTGGGCGTATTGGGGCCATATTCAACTACCACTTTCGTGTTGACATCGGTCTCGGTAATAAAGACATTGACCCCGCAACCGTTCAGGCCTCCCACTGGAGCTAGCCGGGCAAACTGTCCCATGCCTGAAGCAGTAATGGCATTAGCTTTGGTCTGCACTTTGGTTAGAGCGTCAGGATAAGAGCCGGCATTGGCCGCGTCAACCGCGCACTGGGTGCCTAATAAGGCGACGTTGGCGTAACCCATGCCGAAACTGAGCAGGTTGATAAGCGGCAAGGCGATAATAAAGAGAAAAATGAACAGGGCCGGTACAAATTCAGCGATACCCATTGCCCGCTTCTGTCTTACGAATTGTCTGCGCCAGAGCATCGAACCCCTCCTCGCTTTAAATTGATCTTAAAGGCCCCTGTTCTCTCTACCCGAAAATCACCATTTTTAAGCAGGCTGAGCCTGGATGGCTCAACAGTCAACTGACATCACCCCTGGTGGCGTCACACGAAAATGAGATTTGCAGGTACTTTTAATCCAGGTCGATGGTCACATAAAGTGGTTTGGCTTTATTCCGGAGGGGAATAAATTAAGTGAGATCCACAAACTTCTTCTGACGGTGGTGAGTAGCCTGTGTTTATGACTTCGGCGGCTGAACGTTGGCGTTTCGGCAAGAGACGACGTGGCCAATCTCTAGTTGAGCTTTGTTGCGGCGTCATGGTTTTAGTGCCGATCGTCCTGGTGTTGTTCGATCTCACGGTGATTGTCCTTGGCGTGCAGCTTAATGACTCCACCTGTCGTGAAGCCGCTCGGGTAGCTTCTCTTGGTGACCCGACCACCTGTAATATTCGGGCTCAGGCAGTTATTAACCGCGCCAATACAAGCGGCAGCTCTATGCTCAGCAATTTCGTGCTGGTACAGTGCAACAGTACGGTTTCAGCCGGCGATATTACCGCCATGCAACCATACGGCGGACCAATCAGCGGCACCGTGTCGGTAATCACCGAAGTGGATATCAGGCCGTTTGTAGTACACATCGTCTATCAGGGCACAAGTCCTTTGAAATTCAGGTCGTCACAGTCTTATCCCTTTACTTATGTGGTGCCGAACACCGCCAGTTAGTCGACGAGCAAGAATTGAAATACAAAAAGGGCAACGCTTGAGCGCTGCCCTTTTAAATTGCTTTGTTTGTAAGTCTGAGCCTAAACTTTTACTGCTGCTGGAGCTTTAGCCAGATCTTGCAAAGCGCTGATGTCCATTCTGATGCTTGGGCCCATGGTGGTGCTCAAGTAAACAGTCTTCATGTAAGCGCCTTTGACTGATGGTGGTTTGATTTTTTGAATTTGATCAACCACTGCAGCCAGGTTTTGCAACAAGCGGCTGTCATCAAACGAAAGTTTGCCGATGGCCATTTGCACAACGCCGCCGTCTTTTTCAGCACGGAAGGAAACTTTACCGGCTTTGAGATCCTTAACAGTCTTGCCGACGTCGAAGGTCACAGTGCCGTCTTTAGGGTTAGGCATCAGCCCTTTAGGTCCCAGAATTTTACCCATTTTAGAAAGCATAGCCATGGCATCTGGAGTGGCAACAAGTTTGTCGAAATCAAGCATGCCTTCGCCAATTTGAGCAACCAGTTCGTCAGAACCGACGATATCAGCGCCGGCGTCTTTCGCTTCTTGCACTTTTTCGCCTTTGGCCACCACTGCAACGCGGACAGTTTTACCTGTTCCACCAGGCAATTGAACGGTGCTACGAATCTGCTGGTCATTCAATTTAGGATTGACGCCGAGGCGGAAGTGCACTTCAACTGTTGGATCGAACTTGACTGACTTCTCAGCTTTCAACAACTTCAGCGCTTCTTCTGCTGTGTGGGCAGTGTTGTGCTCTGTGTAGAATTTGCCTAAGGTCTCTTGTCTTTTTGTTAGCGTAGCCATTTGCAAAATATCCTTGAACTTACTTACTTAGTCGACAACTAAAATGCCCATGTTTCTCGCCGTACCGACAATCATTTTCTCGGCCGCTTCGATAGTGACAGCGTTAAGATCGGGCATTTTGATCTTGGCGATTTCGGTGACTTTTGCCTTGGTCAAGCTGCCAACTTTAGTTTTGTTGGGAGCTGCGGAGCCTTTCTCCACATTGGCTGCCTTCTTAATCAGTTCGGCAGACGGAGGTGTTTTCAAAACGAAAGTGAAAGAACGATCTTCGTAGACGGTAATTTCTACGGGGATGATTGTTCCAGCTTTGTCTTGAGTCTTAGCGTTGTATTCTTTGCAAAATTGCATGATGTTGACGCCGTGTTGACCCAGAGCTGGACCAATGGGCGGTGCTGGGTTGGCTTTTCCAGCGGTGATTTGCAATTTGATTTTTCCAACGGCCTTTTTCACGGTTTTCTCGGTCCTATTCTAATTAAGGTGGTTAGCGCCGGTCTCTGGAAGAGGCCGTTTCGATAGAAATGCGCGAAATATCGATCATATGGTAGATGGGAGCGTTAGTCCATCACATTTACACTTTTATAACCTGGTTGAACTCCAGTTCAACTGGTGTTGCCCGACCGAAGATGATGACCGAGGCCTTGATTCGCTCTCTTTCGAGGTTCACTTCTGTGACCTCTCCTGTAAAGTCTGCAAACGGTCCGCCTGTAATGCGTACGTAGTCGCCGACCTTGACGTCGATGGCGGCAGGTTTCTTGCCTTTGAGGCCAGTCATGGCCATTTGACGTCTCAAAATTTTGCGCATTTCAGCGTCTTGAACGGGAGTCGGTTTCTTTCCGGCGCCCACATATTTCGTTACACCGGGAGCTTCACGAACCACTCTCCAGGAGTCGTCGTCAAGGATCATTTCCACAAATACATAACCGGGATATTCGCGCTCACGCTTTTCGATGCGCTTGCCGTCTTTGACTTTGGTCACCATTTTTTCAGGCACGATAACGCCGAAGATGCGGTCTTGAGCGCCCATAGTGACGATGCGCTTTTCGATATGCTCCTTCACTTTGTTTTCGTGACCGGAGGCCGTCTGCACTGCGAACCAGCGTCTTTGCCCGTCTGTCTTTATGAAAGCCATTTTGCCATCCCTATTGTCAGTGGCCCACGCCGGCGCCAAGCATTTTTGCCCAGTGATCAAGTGGTCCGAAGATAAGATTGCCCAACACCCAGTCGATGCCCAGGACAACCAGAGTTATTGCCGTTACCAGGAAAAGAACACTCCTTGTCTCGCGCAAAACTTGCTTACGATCGGGCCATGTAATCTTGCGATGCTCGATGGCAACTTCTTTAAGGAATTGACCCACACCTGTTACCAGAGAGTGTTTCTTTTCTTCTTGCTTCTCAGGTTGAGTGGTAGACACGGATTGCTCCTGCGTTTTGACCGCTTGGCCCGTCGAGCTGTCCTTTTCCTTATTTGCCATCTATATCAAGCCGGCTCCGCTTTTATTGAATTCGCGCCCTGAAGGAGTCGAACCCTCAACAAAGGTTTTGGAGACCTTCGTTTTACCATTAAACTAAGGGCGCGTAGGTGGCCGATAAACGGCCGTGGTGCAGCTTGCAAAGAACGCCTGCAACAAATAAAACTAGAAATTTATTCGCCGAGCATAGTAATGCCCAAGTTTTATTTCTTAGTTTCTTTGTGTTCAACGTGCTTGCGACAGAATTTGCAATATTTTTCCAAATTCAATCTTTCCGGATCATTCTTCTTGTTTTTCATGGTTGTGTAGTTGCGTCTTTTGCAAGTTCCACAAGCAAGTGTGATGATGATGCGGTCGTCTTTCTTGGCCATGACAATACTCCAAACTTGTTTGAGAGATTTCAGTCTCTAAAACAAGACAGAAAAAAGAAGCCTCCTCGGAGGCGTCAATGGAGAGTATATCCAAGAGTTAGAAAAACTGTCAATAAAGCTAAAATAAAGGCGATGAGAAATATTGGCGATCACAGGTTTTTAATTTCGGAGTTCGCCAAGAGGCTTGGGCACTGCTTCCTAGCTGTATTGCTATTGATAAGCGTTCTTTCACTTTCGGCTTGTATCCGCCCCAGGAGCCGCTTTGAGCCCGGTGTGCTGCGCGTTAATTTGGGCACGGAACCTCCCGGTCTTGATTGGCACACCGCCACAGATTCCACATCCTTTGATGTAGTTTCCAATCTCATGGTCGGCCTCACTCAATACACCAATAAGCTCACCTGTGCTCCTTCTTGCGCCAAAAACTGGGAAGTTCTCGACGGCGGCAAGCGTTATTTATTCCATTTAAGAGACGATTTGCGCTGGACTGACGGAAAGCCGCTCACAGCCTACGATTTCGAGTACGCCTGGAAACGCCTGCTCAATCCGGTCACTGCCGCTCAGTACGCATTCTTTCTTTACGATGTTGTCGGCGCTCGCGAATACAACACCGGAAAATTGAAAAGCGCAGAAACTCTTGGCATCAAAGCCCTTGATGCCCATACTTTTGAAATACGTCTGCGCAAGCCGGCCACATACTTTATATATCTCACTGCTTTTTGCGTCAGCTTCCCAATGCGCAAAGATGTGGTGGAAAAATGGGGCGACCGCTGGACAGAACCTGAGCACTTTGTCACTAACGGCCCCTTCAAGCTGACCAAATGGCAACACGAATACAAGATGGAACTGGCCGCCAACGAGGGTTATTTTGACAGCGTCCCCCAGGTCAAATTGATAAAAATGTTCATGGTGCCCGAAGCTTCTACTGCTTTTGCTCTCTACGAAAATGACGAACTCGATTTCATCGACAACAGAAGTTTTGCCACTCCTGATGTTGAGCGCTATAGAAATTCCCCTGAGTACAAAAACTTTCCTTTGCTGCGCGCTAACTATCTCGCATTCAATGTCACTAAAAAGCCATTCACCGATGTGCGTATCAGAAAGGCTGTGGCCATGGCCATTGACCGTTCTATTTTTCCCCGCATTCTAAGACGAGGCGAACGTCCGGCCACCAGTTGGATACCGCCGGCGCTACCAGGTTATTCACCTGATTCAGGTTTGAAATTTGACCCTGTGGCAGCTCGCGCCCTGCTGGCTGAAGCTGGCTATCCCGGCGGAAAAGGCTTGCCTAAGCCGGAATTGCTTTATCCTAATCGCGATGATGTGCGCTTAACGGTTGAAGCCACGCAAGATCAATTGAAACGCAATTTAGGCATGGAAATAGAACTGGTTAACCAGGAGTGGAAAGTTTATCTGGCCACTGTGCGCAAAGACGCGCCGCCAATGTTTCGCAATTCATGGGGAGCCGATTTTCCCGATCCCGAAACCTTCATGAATTTGTTCACTAAAGATTGCGGCAATAACGACACTAAATGGTCTGATCCGCGTTACGACGCCTTAATCGAAGCCGCTCAAGGTGAGCTCAACGCAGCCAAGCGAGCCGATCTTTATCGTCAGGCCGACGTTATGCTTTGTCGCGAGGCGGTGCCGATTGTGCCGACATTTTTAGCCACGCAAAATATCATGGTCAAACCATGGGTGACGGGAATTGCGATTAATCCATTAGATTTGCAATTCTTTAAAGATGTGGTGGTTGATGACTCTCAAAACAGTCAAACCAAATACGGTGCCAGATGAAATTATGTAGAACTATAGGAAATTCATGTTTGCATTAATAGTCAAACGCATATTACTGGCCATACCGGTTTTGCTCGTCGTTGCATCCCTTACTTTCGTGCTGGTGCGCATTGTGCCTGGCGGGCCCTTCGATGCCGACAAAAATTTGCCTCCTGAAATTATCGCCAATTTGAACGCCAAATATCATTTAGACAAACCAGTACCAGAGCAATATTTGCTTTATCTCGGACGTCTGGCTCAAGGTGACCTGGGAGTTTCTTATAAGTACGTCAATCGCACGGTCAATGATATTCTTGCCGATGCTTTTCCCGTCTCGCTGCAACTGGGCACCATCAGCCTTACCCTGGCGGTGCTTATCGGAGTGCCGCTAGGAGCGATTGCCGCAGTTTGTCGCGGGCGCAAAGAAGACGTCATTGCCATGTTTCTTTCTACTCTAGGAATTTCGGTGCCCGGATTTGTCATCGGTGCCACTCTTATATTTGTCTTTGCCATTAAATTGCGAGTTTTGCCTGTGGGTCTGTGGGAATCACCCTGGCATGTGGTATTGCCGGCAGTGACTCTGGCTTTTTCACCCGCCGCCTATCTGGCCAGATTAACAAGGGCATCGGTGCTGGAAATAGTAGAGAAAGATTGGGTGCGCACGGCGCGTTCAAAAGGCCTGTCGCAGTGGAACACCGTCTTAAAGCACATTTTGCGTAACTCGCTAATTCCTGTAGTGACGGTGCTTGGGCCGCTGACGGCTATCGTTATTACAGGCTCTTTTGTGGTGGAATATATTTATGCCATACCCGGCATGGGCCGCTTCTTTATCACTGCGGTAATGAACCGTGATTACGATTTGATCTTGGGCACCACCCTGGTATTCGCTGTGCTCCTGATCATCGCCAACACCTTTGTAGATCTGGCTTACCAGTTCCTTGACCCCCGCATGCGAATAGAGGACTAGACTAATGGAATTGTGCCGATGGAAATAGTCGAAAAGGCAAAGATGCCGGTGGTGGCTCCGCTCGATCAGAGCGTGATGGCACGTATCAGGCGTATACCCACCGCTTACATCGCGTTGTGGGTGATTGCCCTCATTTGCGTGGTAGCATTGCTTTCCTTTATGGGTTTCAGTCTCTGTCAGTACTCATTCGATCAGACCTCGAGCGATTTTCTGGCCGGCCCAAGTGGTCAGCACTGGATGGGCACTGACGAGCTGGGACGCGATTTGTTTTCGCGCATAGTTTACGGTGCTAGATTATCTATCGCCATTGGTTTAACCACAGCGGCCGTGGCCTTTGTCATTGGCACCTTATATGGTGCGCTTTCCGGTTATCTCGGTGGTAAAGTCGATACCTTTATGATGCGTGGTGTAGATATCGCTTACTCACTGCCTGATTTGCTTGTGATGATCTTGATTGGCGTACTGCTTGGTCGAGGCACTATCGGCATTTTAATTGCCCTTGGCCTGGTTAGTTGGATGGGCACCGCTCGCCTGGTGCGGGCCCAATTTTTGCAACTAAAAAACGAGGAGTTTATCGAAGCTGCCCGCGCTCAGGGGCAATCTGGTTGGAACATAGTTTTCAAACACCTCTTGCCTAATGCTCTGGGGCCGATTATTGTTGCCCTGACTTTTACTGTGCCTTCGGCAATTCTCTCTGAGTCGACCTTGAGCTTTATTGGTCTTGGACTGTCACCGCCCGCTTGCAGTTGGGGCACGCTCGCTTCTGACGGCTGGCGCTCACTGCGCGCCCATCCGCACCTGATATTTTTTCCATCGCTTTTTATTTTCATCACCGTGCTTTCTTTCAATTTTCTTGGCGACGGCTTAAGAGATGCCCTCGATCCGCGCACGCGATTAGGCAAAAAATCCAGGTAATATTGGCGCAGCAATGATCTCAGGGCAAAACGGGTACATCTATTTGTATCTGGAGGACTGCTCACGCTAATGTTTTGTCCAAATGCTTTTATGATTGCGGTATTGCCATAGGTGGTTATAGCATCACTAAAAGTCCGCTTTTTGCCGATCGGTTTGAGCGTATCAAGCGCGACATTCCCCGTGAGTTGGAAGAGCTTAAGGCGGCCGTGGGCAGCGACAATGAAAAGCAATTACGAACTATCGCTCGATTGGAAAAAATCACCGCTGAGGGACTGACAATGCTCAACAGCGCAAGGGTCGCCATTGACGATAATTTTATGCAGTAGAACGATTCTATGCAGTGACTGCTCCGAGGAGTGCTTATGACCCGATTTCGGCGCCAGTCAATTAGTTAGCGGAATGTTCAGCTTAGAAAAATAATGTCGCCACTAAATGCGGTGACAATAACCAGCAATTTATTAATATTACAAGTAGTATGTTTATACGGCTTGATTTAACGTCACACGACATAAAATCTATCAATTCGTTTACCAATACTCAGACCCATAGTTGTGCTATGAATAGTTTAAATGATCTTCTTGATGCCCCAAATAGAGAAGCCTGGTTGGCAAAAACGCGCCATGCGACGCACTCAGCAATGAGTCATTGGTTTGTTTGCAATCAAGGTGTTCAGCGTAATTACTGGCCATCGGTTTATAAATCGACCCACCAGGCTGACGGCTTACGATCCCCAACCGGAGTAGTCAGCACATATTGGGATACTCTAGCCCATGCGGAAAGACAGTGGGTTGCAAATCCTGCCAAAAGCCAATTTGGAGACCAATTAAACGACTTCTGGCACGATCATTTAAGTGCCACGCCGGCGGAATCAGCAGAGAACAATGTCGTTAGCCGCACTGGCCAACGCGTTAACATTGTTGACGAGCAAGTTGTAGCCAGCGACACTCTCAAGGCCGTGAGCCACATTGAGCTGAGTCCTACCCAATCCTTGTCTCTGGTAGCCACCTCCAGTGACCAAACCGCTGGAAGATTTACGGACCGCCAACTAATTCAACGGGCTCAAATTGGTTTGAGCAGTGCAGCTTAAGGTCGCTTTGCTCTAGTTTTGGTACTAGTATTGTTTTGGGCACAACTCAAGTATCGTTTATCGGTCACGAGGATTCTATGAGCGCCTTAGTTTTACGGAAAAATGTGGGAACTGTCAGCTGCCTTGCCATAGTTGTGCTTTAATTTAAAGCAGAACTCCAAGTACGCTAGAGGCTATTATTTCCTTTCACAAATTTATGACGGGCTGGGTGAGACGGATCTAGCTTCAGAGGCAAGATTAAAAGCTGCAGCACTCGATCCTGACTCGATGTTCTAGAACTATCAATGTTTTTACGATTTCTGTAAGATTGGCCCAGGTTCTGATAAACCTGTTTTTAATGTGGCGTCAGCGGGTATGAACATCAGTGGATGGGGCTCACATCGGCCAGAAAGCGGAATTATCATGCGCTCAGTATCGCTTCTCATAATCGCACTTACAGTCACTCTCTGCGGCTCTCTTTGCGCCGGGCCAGCCATGGCCGACGAGAAAGGCTGGGTTTTAACTCAGCGCTCAGCCAATTTCGGCGACCAATATGTCTACATCAGTCCAACAGGTTTAAAGCTGGTCAGCCCCAAACAAGGGGTCAACATCGTCACCAGCGCTCCTGAATGGAACGTCGCCCTTTTCAATGACAAAACTCGCATGTACTACAGCACCAGTTTTGCCAAATGGATGCAAGAGTTAGATCGCAAGCTGGCCGGTCGAGGGCAGGACATGTCTTTGCGTAAGTGGACAAAAGGCGGGTCTCATACCGTCGCCGGTCTGCAAGCCACTCAGTATGTGATGGAAGGCGGCACTGCGCAGATGGCTGAGCATGCTGCCGGCATCAGACATGCCGACTGCTGGATTTCCAACGATATTGCCGTGCCCCCTCAAATTTCGCAGATGTTGGCTAAAGTTTACGGTTTGCCCGATACCAGAACTTTTCCTCTGAAAGTCAGCGCCGTGACTACTTCCGGTGCGCTCACATCAATGCTTGATACCTACCGCACCCAGAATTGTCCCATTCCTGTCAATTATTTTGGTCTGCCTCAAGGCTACCGTCGCGCCGACAGTGAAGCTGAAGTGATGGTCGATGACGAAACCAGACAAATCTTGAACGATCTGGCTTCCGACCAGCCCAGCCGTCAATCGCCTTCTCCTACGCAGACATACGCCCAGCCCGCGAACACATCGAGATTCGCCGGCCAATCAGTTCAACCACAACCACAACCACAACCACAGCCTGTGCCGGTGCAACAGGGCAACAATCCAGTTACTCCGCCGGTTGCAGCCACTCCTGCTGTCGTGCCTGTAGGTGACCCTTCAGCCTCAATCAACTTTGGTAATGGCTACAGTCTTGACCGCGAAAAATTGCAACGCATTAAAGAAGCGTTGATGAACCCCAACAAAAAACCCTGACCAGTTCCAGTAATAGGATGTCGCATGCGACTCAATCTTCAACTCAAGATTTCGCATAAGGGATTTATTCTCGTTCTAGTTCCGCTCGTCTTCGAACTTGTGTTTTTGATTGTTCTTTCAGTGCTGCTGCAGCAAGCAGAGGTGGAAGTGCAGAGACAGGTGCGTTCTAAGGCGATCATTTCGCAGGCCAACGCTCTATCTAAATTGTTCTACGACGCCGGTGTGGCTATGGGCGGTTATAGTATTACCAAAAGCCCACTCTTCTCAGATCGCTATGACAAGATCGTGCGCCAGATTCCTCTCGATTTAGCCGAGCTTAAAGGACTGGTTGGCGACAATGATAAACAGCAGCTGATTTTAGGACGGCTGCAGACGATTACCTCAGACGGTTTGAAAATTTTAGGCGAAGCTAAAGCGGCCATTGACGACAACCGCGTAGACGTTGCCCAATTTCGTGCCAGGCACATGTATAAACAAATCAGGCAACTGGCCGACCAATTGCAAGACGAATTAAAAGGACTGACCGAAGACGAAAGGAAAATCGAAAGCGAGAGCCCGGAACAACAGAACAGATCCAGGGCGGCGGTCAAGATGTTCCTGGTCTTCGGTGTCGTACTGAATATCGGTATAGCTTTCTTGCTCTTGTATTATTTCTTGCGCAGCATTTCTACCCGTTTAAATACAGTCACTGATAACTCATTCAGATTGGCTCGCGGTCAAAAACTGCGGCCACCACTGAGCGGCAATGACGAAATTGCGCAATTAGACGACGCCTTCCGCAGCATGGCGGAAGCACTGGCAGAAGCCAGCCGCAAAGAGCGTGCTGTAATTGAAAACGCCGCCGATGTAATTTGTTCTATTGATATGGATGGTAAATTCGTGGCCGTCAACCCAGCGTCGTACGAGAGCTGGGGCTTCTATCCTGACGAGCTGATGGGCCGCCGCTTCATTGAAGTAATTATGCCCGAAGATGTGCCCGATACAATTCGCGCTGTGCGCTCCGTCCGTGGTGCCACCAGCAAAGTCAACTTTGAAAACCGTGTTAAGAAGCGCGACGGTAGCATGGTTAACGTCTTGTGGTCGGCAGACTGGTCTGAAAAAGACCGAGCTCTGTTCTGCGTGGCCCACGATATCACGCAACGTAAATTGGTGGAAGAAGCGATTAAGGCTAACGAAGCCCGCATTCGCAACATCATCAATAACATGATGGTAGGCCTGATTATCGTCACCCGCGACGGTTTGATTGAGTCGATTAACCCTCGCACCGAATCAATGTTCTCCACCCGCAGCCATGAAATGCTGGGTCGCCACATGATGTCGCTCTTTGCCGACGCCAGGCATTTCTCAGTCAATGACCCCAGCGACCGTCAGGCCTTTATGGAAACACTGTTTACTAAAGCCTTGAACCGCATTGGTGAGTTCGACTGTTTGTCAGCCAACGGCGAAGATTTCCCAGTAGAAATATCACTGACCGAATTTGTCTCTCCTGATGGTGCCGTGCGCTTTATGGCTAACGTGCTCGATGTATCTGAGCGCAAAGAAGTAGAGCGCATGAAAAAAGAATTCGTCTCTACGGTTTCACACGAATTGCGCACACCGCTTACTTCAATTCGCGGCTCGCTTACTCTCCTGGCCGTGGGCGCCATGGGCTCACTACCTGATCAAGCGAAAAAAGTGGTAACCATTGCCGAACGCAACACTATAAGATTGATTGGTCTGATCAACGATATTCTCGATGTGGAAAAACTCGAGGCCGGCAAACTCGACATGGAGCTTGCCGACGTGGGAGTGGCCTCAATTTTCGAACGCTCAGAACAAGCGGTCAATACTTTTGCCGCCAACAATGGCGTATTGCTTGAGATGCAACCCACCGGCGAAATGGTGCATGCTGATGGTGACCGACTGGTGCAGGTACTGGTCAACTTAATTTCCAACGCCGTTAAATTCTCGCCAAAGGGCGCTGCCGTGACTGTAAGCTCCGCTGAAATACCCGGGGGCTTTATCGAAGTGCACGTCACAGATAGAGGCCGCGGTATTCCAGAGAGCTTTAAAAACCGATTGTTCCAGAGATTCCAGCAAGTGGAAGCTTCCGACGCTAAGAAGAAAGGTGGTACCGGTCTTGGTCTGGCGATTTGTAAGGGTATTGTTGAGCAGCATGGCGGCACTATTGGTGTCGAGTCTGAAGAAGGCAAAGGTTCAACTTTCTGGTTCCGCATTCCTAAAGCGCAGAATCTCCCAAAGCAGCAAGTGCAGGTTCTTGAGCCTGCCGCGCTGCAATCTCAAAGTTTCTAACAGCGTTAAATTAAAGCCAAAATGGTTTTTGCCGAGCTCTTTTGGTGAACACATTTAAGTGTGTTGTCCGGTTCAAAAAAACCTACTTAGTATCTGGGGAAATTGTTTAATGAAGGTTCTCATTATTGATGACGAAGAGGACTTTCGCACAGTAGCCAGCTCATGCCTTGGCTTGCTGGGCGGAGACGAGGTGCGCGAAGCGTGTTCAGGCAAAGAAGGCCTTGCCATGGCCAAGGAAGAAGTGCCTGATGTCATTCTTCTAGACCTCGTCATGGAAGGCATGGACGGTATGCAAACTCTGGCAAATTTGCGCGAAATTCCTGAAGCGGCCAAAGTGCCGGTAATCTTTTGCACCACCAAAGGCATGTTTCCCGAGTTCGAAGAAATGAAAAAATTGGGTGCACTGGCCGTGATTACCAAGCCCTTCGATCCGCTCAAGCTGTCGGATCAGATCAAAGATATTCTCAAAGTTGCCGGTTTTTCAGCGGCCACCGTCACCGAAGCGACAGGAAACTGAAGCAAAGAAACAGGTGAACTGAGGCATTACTGGGTATTAAGTCTGTAATGGCGAATTTGGCGTTGGCGTTTACATTTAGGAATAGAAGAAAATTTAGGAGAGACAATGAGAGTTCTCATCATTGACGATGAAGAAGATACCCGTTCGATTGCCAGTATGAGTCTGACGATACTTGGCGGACTGGAAGTTATCGAAGCGGAAAATGGACAGGACGGCGTGAATAAAGCGGCGGCAGAACAACCCGATGTGATTTTGCTCGACATGATGATGCCCATCATGGACGGTCCGAGCACTCTTGAGGCACTGCGCAGCAATGACCGCACCCGCAATATTCCAGTAATTTTTCTGACGGCAAAAGCAATGACATCAGAAATTGAAAGATTGAAACGCATGGGTGCGCGTGGCATTCTCACCAAGCCCTTTGATCCCACTGTGCTTGCTACTCAAATGAAAGCGATACTCGACACCACGTCTCAATCATAAGGATCAGAATTTTAAGAATACTGGATACAAGGGGTTAGACAAGGCATGGCTTCCTGGCAGGAAACCTTCTCCGAATTGAAGAGTCAATATGTGCAGCGCTCAACAGATAGGCTGGCACAAATCATTGAGTTGTTCACTAAATTGCTGTCTAATCCGCTCAATAAAGATCTAGCCAATCAATTAAGTCGCCATTACCATTGGCTAGCCGGCTCAGGCAGCATGTACGGTTTCCAAAGAGTATCGGCTCTTGGTGTGGAAGGCGAAAAATTGTGCGAAACAATCATGCGCCAGAACGGGCCGGCATCGCCTGCCGACCTCGAGCGCATGAAATTGCTTTTGCAAGAACTTTCAACTCAATTTACCGGCGGCGATGAAGCACCGGAAACCACTAATTTAGGCAAAGTCAGAACTGCTGCTTATTCCGGCCGGCAAGAAGTGCTGGTGATTGATGATGATCAAAAAGATCTGGAATCTTTGAAAAAGATGGTGGAAGAAAACGATTTTAGTTTTCGCAGTGCCAGATCTTTTGCCACTACTATTGGTGAACTAGAAAAACGCATGCCTGAAGGCATGATTCTTGAAATTCCATTACCTGACGGCGACGCTTATGAGCTGGTTGAGCGCATTCGCGCTATGCCCGGCGGCGACGAAATGGCCATTATCATTGTCTCTAAGCAAACCGGATTTTTAGACAAAGTCAGATCAATTCATTGTGGTGCCGACGCTCACTTTGAAAAACCGATTGATACTAAAGCGATGTTTCGTCGCTTGCGATATTTGCTCGACAAACGCTATCAAGAAACTCCGCGCATTCTATCTGTTGAAGATGATCCAGACCAAGCCGCCTTCATTCGCGCATTTCTCGAATCAGCTGGCTATCAGGTGCGCACCTGCACAGATCCTAAAAATTTCGAATCATACATGTCGGCATTCCAGCCCGATCTGGTTTTGCTTGACGTCATGTTGCCCGGCATGACCGGTTATGAATTGGCCCGCTATGTGCGTCAAGACGAAAGGCACGCCACTTTACCTATTCTCTTTTTGACAACCCAGGGGCAAATTGACGCTCGCATTGAGAGTGCCAGAGCGGGAGGCGACGATCACCTGGTCAAGCCCGTACCGCCGGCTTTGCTGCTCAGCTCAGTCTCTTCCCGCCTGGAACGCGCTCGATTTCTCAAAACTCTTTTGCATAGAGACGGCCTCACCAGTTTGCTCAACCATACTTCATTTATGGAGCAGGCTAATACAGTCATTGCTCAGAGAAAAAGACATGCTGGTTTTACAGTTTTGATGTTGCTCGATGTGGACTATTTCCGCTCTATAAATGAACGCCATGGCTATCCAGGCGGAGACAAAGTACTGGTTGCCCTTTCGCTGCTTTTGCGACGCAGGCTGAGACAGTCGGATATTATCGGACGCTATGCTGGCGATGAATTTGCCATTATTGCCGAAGGTTTAGACGAAAAAGAAGCGCTTGCCCTGTCGTCTCGTTTAATTGCCGATTTTGCTTCAATTCAACACTCTACGCTGTCGCATGCCGGATTTTATGCCACTTGCTCATCTGGAATTGCCGTGCTTGATGCTAAAACCATGTCGGTGGAGTCTTGGGTCAAATCGGCCTTTCGCGCCTTGCAAGAAGCGAAGGCGGCGGGCCGCAACTGTGCCGTCACTTTCCGCGAAGAGATGAACTCTGTTTCTAAATAAAGCCAAGAGGCTATTATTACTGTGCTAGCACTTCTTTGCGGAAGAGCTCACAGCCGAGTCCTGATTTTTCGCGGAGATTATGGAAAGCCACGACGAAAAACGCGCAGTCACCATCCTCGGAGCAGGGTCCTGGGGCCTTACTCTGGCCAATCTGTGGTGCCATAAAGGTCGCACAGTAAAAGTATTTTGCCGCCATGAAGCTAACGCTTTGAAACTATCGACCACAAGGTTGATGGAAAAGCCGCGAGCACAGCACATTGCCGAAGGCGTCGTCATTACCAGTTCGTTGGAAGAATCACTGAGCGACACGAGTCTGGTGGTTTTTGCCTGCACATCACAATCGATGCGCGAGCTGGCCGGTCGGGTAGCGCCGCTTTTAGAAAGTCGGTCGGGTCAAGCTGCGGCCCTCGCCAATTATGTGGTAGTCAGTGCTACCAAAGGTCTTGAGCTGGGCACTCAATTGCGCATGAGCGAAATTCTCGCTGCCGCTTTTGCTGCTGAGAAATCCGTCAAAGTGGCATCGCTGTCAGGCCCCAACCTGGCCGATGAAGTTTTGAGCGGATTGCCCACAGCTTCGGTGGTGGCATCCACCGACTTTGACCTGGCGCGCTCTTTGCAAAGCCAGTTGTCAGCGCCTAAATTCAGGGTTTACGCCAGCGATGATCCCATTGGTGTGGAGCTCGGCGGAACTTTGAAAAACGTTATCGCTATTGCTGCCGGCATTTGTGACGGTCTCTCCCTTGGTGTTAATGCCAAGGCTTCACTTTTGACCCGTGGACTGGCCGAAATTACTAGACTAGCTGTGCGTCTTGGCGCTAAGCCACATACTATGGCCGGACTGGCCGGCATGGGCGATCTCTTTGCTACTTGCTCCGGGCCGCTTTCACGCAATTATCGGGTTGGATACGAGATGGCTCGCGGCCAACCCCTCAGTGTCATTCTCGAAGAACTGGGTTCTGTGGCCGAAGGAGTGACAACTACCGAGGCCGTTTGTGAACTTTCTCAAAGACTGGGTCTGGAGCTGCCCATTGCCTGGCAAGTGGAGTCCACACTTAAGGGAAATTCAACACCGGCAAACGCTATCATGGCACTCTTGGGACGGCCTTTAGCCAGCGAATGATCATGTAGATATTGAATCGAATAGAACAGAGTAATAGAAAGAGGGAATGCCGGTGCCGAAGCGAGTTTTAATGCTGTCCTGGGAGTATCCACCGAGAATTATCGGCGGCTTAGCTCGGGTAGTCTGGGCCCTTTCTCGCGAACTAGTCAAGCGCGGTTGCGAAGTACATGTAGTCACAGCCGACCATCCCGGCCAACCAGAGCATGAGATCGCCGACGGCGTGCATGTGCACCGTGTCAAAACTCAAACTGATACCACTCCTGATTTTCTCACCTGGGTCAATCGCCTTAATTTTGGCCTTTTGCAATATGCCATTCAAATTCATCGCAAGACGCCTTTTGATATTATTCACGCTCACGACTGGATGGTGGCAGACGCTGCCTGGGTACTGAAGAGTGGCTTGGGTATTCCGTTTGTTGCCACCATGCACGCCACCGAGTCAGGGCGCATGCACGGTATTCACGGCGATTTGCAAAGCTATATTCACCAGATGGAATGGCGCCTCACTTTTGAAGCCTGGGAAGTGATCGTCAATTCCAATTCAATGCATGATGAGCTACAGCGCTCGTTCAAGATGCCGTCCGACAAAATCGTGATCATCCCTAATGGTACCGACCCTGAGACTTTCAATTTTCCCTTCACTAATAAGGGTATCCGCAGTAGTTACGCGCGTGATCAGGAACAAATTATTCTTTATGTCGGCCGGATGGTGCGCGAAAAAGGTGTGCAAGTGTTGCTTGACGCTGCCCCTCGTGTGCTCGCCGAGAGGCCAGGCACGCAGTTTCTAATGGTAGGCACCGGATACTACCTGGAAGACTTGAAGCGGCAGGCCTGGAGCAACGGTGTGGGCGAAAATGTACATTTCCTCGGTTACGTGGGCGACAGCGAATTGCTCGATCTCTATAAAGTTGCCGACGTAGTTTGCATCCCCAGTCTCTATGAGCCTTTTGGTATCGTTGCCTTAGAAGGTATGGCCGCTAAAGTTCCAGTGGTTACTTCCGATGTCGGCGGCCTCAAAGACTTTGTCGAAAATATGGTCACTGGTGTCACTACCTATGCCGGCGATGCCACATCTCTTGCCTGGGGCTTGCTTCAAGTATTGCGCAATCCTGAGCTGGCCCAGCGCTTGCGCGAGACCGCTTACGACAAAGTGACTCATATTTATAACTGGAAAGTAATTGCCAGCCGCACATATGAGGTCTATCAAAAAGTCCTCAATGAAGCCAACATGCAAAAAGCCAACCAGGAAGTTTCACCAGATGCGGTGGCACCTGTCGAGGTAATCGGCAAAACCATGGCTCAGGTGCCTTCGTCTAAATCGGGAAAGACTAAGAACTAGGGAGAAATGTATGAAAGCGGTAATCATGGCTGGTGGTTCCGGAACACGTCTGAGACCTCTAACTTGCAATCTGCCCAAGCCCATGGTGCCGGTGGTCAATAAACCGGTGATGGGACATATTTTCGATCTACTCAAAAGTCATGGCATCACCGAAGTGATTGTCACGCTGCGCTACCTTGCCGCCGTGATCCAAGATTTTTTTGGCGACGGCAGTAATTTGGGTATGCAGATCACCCTGTCTCTTATACACATCTCCGAGCCCACGAGACTAAGGCGAATCTCGTATGCCGTCTTCTGCTTGAAA
>ENA-ORBV01007812-ORBV01007812.1-microbial-mat-metagenome-genome-assembly--contig:-NODE-7812-length-18237-cov-6.378965_pt1 | contig 18237 bp, 14 predicted proteins | sample MGYA00237777_ERZ505514 | MGnify/ENA primary metagenome ERZ505514 (study PRJEB26160, sample SAMN06269048) | microbial mat metagenome | isolation source: Oligotrophic lake microbial mat | place...
CCCTTGGACTCGCTGCCCAGCTTGATCAGCGTGCCGCCCCAGGCCTTGGTCCACTCGATCTTGTATTTGTTGCCGGCGGCTGCCAGCCGTTTGTCGACCTCGGGAATGAACACCTCGTCCACGGTCTTGACCCACAGGAACACCGGCGGGTGGCCGGCGGTGACGGTCAGCTTGATGACCTGCTGCGCGCTCGCGGGCAGATGGACCAGCGCCGCCACGGTGGCGGCAGCGGCGGCGGACAGGAGGGTGCGGCGAAAAGTCATGGTTGTCTCCGTTGGTTTGATGAGGGACGGGTGAAAGAAGCGGTAGCAATGGGCGAGGTCGGTAAGTCGAACGCGGCGCGGATACCGCCTTCGATGAAACGCACCAGCATCGGATGCGCAACCGTGTCGTTGGGTATGTTCTGGTCGTGCGAGAGTCGCGCCACGCGCTGGTCACTCATGTGGTGCAGCAAGGCGCCGAGCGCGAACTGGTAGGCCCATGCGCAATCCCCTAAGCTGGCCTGCGGCAACGCCAGCCGCAGCGCGTCGATGTAGGCATGGGCCAGCGGATCGAAATGCCGGCGCAGCACTCGGTCTGCTTCGGGCGATGCATAACTGAGTTCGCGCGCCACCAGCAGGGCATAGAACTCGCCCTCGGCGCTCGCGCGCATGCGCAGCACCGGCTGCACGAAGGCCTCGACGATATGGCGCAGCAGATCCGGGCCGCCGGTCTTGACCGCGGCCTGCAGGCCGGTCAGGCGTTGCTGGATCGTGGGACTCCAGTGCTCGAAGATAGCCTCGAACAATTCGTGTTTCTGGCCGAAGTAGTAACCGACCAGCGCCAGCGGCACCTCGGCCTCGATCGCGATCTGGCGGATCGTCACCGCGTGGAAACCGCGTTGCGCAAACAGCTTTTCCGCCGCCAGCAGGATCGCCTGGCGCCGGTCCGGACGTGCGTCAAAGTCGCGATCCGACGTCGATCGAGCGGCCTTGGTTGGGCGCTGGTATGTTTCCATGCGCATATTGAACAGATGTACAAAGTCTTTGTACACTCGTACAAACCCTGAGAGCGTGAAAGGCAATCGCTTGAGCCGGCAGGTGTCGTGCGCAAGCCCGGACTGCGGTAATCTGCGCCTATGCGCGCCTCCACCACAGCTCCGTTCGTGCCCCAGATTCGGCTATACCAGGATTGGTTGCAGTCTCGGCACGGCTTGCGTTTCGACAATTACGACGCCTTGTGGCGCTGGTCGATCACCAACCTCGATGCGTTCTGGCAAAGCCTGTGGGACTACTACGAGTTGCAGTCGCCGACACCGCACACTGCCGTTCTGGCGCAGCGGCGCATGCCAGGCGCGCGCTGGTTTCCGGGGGCGCAGGTCAACTACGCACGGCAGGCGCTGCGCCATGCGGATGCGGCTCACGCTGCCGGCCAGCCGGCGATCATCAGCCACGATGAAAAGAGCCTGGGTCAGGCCGCGCCGCGCCAGTTGTCGTGGCTGCAGTTGCGCCAACAGGTTGCGTCGCTGGCCCTGCACCTGCAGGCCCAGGGTGTGCAGCCGGGCGACCGGGTGGCTGCCTACTTGCCCAATGTGCCCGAGGCCATCGTCGCGTTCCTGGCCTGCGCCAGCATCGGCGCGGTCTGGAGCATCTGTGCGCCCGACATGGGAGTGAATGCCGTGCTCGACCGATTCCGGCAGATCGAACCCACGGTGCTGATCGCTTGCGACGGCGTGACCCACGGCGCACAGGACCAGGACCGGCTGGCGGTGGTGGCTCAGCTCAAGGCGGCCCTGCCATCGGTGCGGCATCTGCTGATGCTGGACCGGCTCGGCACGTTGTGCCACGCGGATGCAGATTTGCGGTACACCGCCTTCGCGCAGGTGTGTGAGCGTGACGACGCGGCTACGCGCAACTTCGAGCCGCCGTGGTTGCCGTTCGACCACCCGTTGTGGATCGTCTATTCCAGCGGTACCACCGGCCTGCCCAAACCCATCGTGCACGGCCATGGCGGGACCACGCTGGTGACGATGGAACTGGTCGGCTTGCACAACGACGTCGGTGCAAGCTTTCGGCCCAACAGCCTGGGCGAGCGTTACCACTGGTACAGCTCGACCGGCTGGGTGATGTGGAATGCCCAGGTGGCGGGTCTGCTGATGGGCGCGACTTGCTGCATCTTCGATGGCAGCCCGGCCGGCCGCAGCCATGACGCCAGCGGCCGGCGTCTTGCGCCGGACTGGACCACCTTGTGGCGTTTTGCGGCCGAACTCGGCGTCACTTTTTTTGGTGCCGGCGCCGCGTTTTATGCTAATTGCATGAAGGCCGGTATCGACCTGGCCGATGTCGGCGACCTGCAATGTATCCGGGCCCTGGGCACGACCGGCTCCCCGCTCAGCGAGGACGTGCAGAACTGGGGCACCGCGCAGTTCCGTCAGTTGCGGGGCGTTATGGGCAAGCCCCGCACCGGGCCTGGCGGCCCTGTCTCCGATATCTGGTGGTGCAACATATCGGGCGGCACCGACTTCGCCGGCGCCTTCATTGGCGGCAACCGCGAGTTGCCACAGGTACCCGGCGAGATGCAATGCCGGCTGCTGGGCTGCGCAGTGCAGGCCTGGGACGAGAACGGCCAACCGGTGCAGGAGGCGGTGGGCGAACTGGTGTGCACGGAACCGATTCCGTCGATGCCGCTGTATCTGTGGGGCGACCAGAACAACGAACGGTATTTATCGAGTTACTTCGACATGTATCCCGGTGTCTGGCGCCACGGCGACTGGCTCAAGGTTGGCGCGAACGGCGGTTGCGTGATCTACGGGCGCTCGGACGCCACCATCAACCGCCATGGCCTGCGCATGGGCACGAGTGAGTTGTACAGCGCGGTCGAAGCCCTGCCCGAAGTGCTCGACTCGATGGTGGTGGACCTGGAATACCTCGGCCGCGCCAGCTACATGCCCCTGTTCGTCGTGTTGCGCGAGGGTGTCTTGCTTGACGACGCCATGCGCACACGCATCAACCAGGCCATCAGGACGGCGCTGTCGCCGCGTTTCGTGCCCGACGCACTATTCCAGGTGCAGGAGGTTCCGCGCACCTTGTCTGGCAAGAAGCAGGAGTTGCCGATCAAGAAACTGCTGTTGGGCCAGCCGCTGGACAAGGTGGTGAATCGGGAGGCCATGGCCAATCCTGGCTGCCTGGCGTGGTACGAGGCGTTCGCGCGATCGCGCGAGTTGCGGCAGCGTTGAGGATCGCTGTCGAGCCGGGCGCGCCAGCAGGGGCGGCCCGCGGTCGGCCGAAGCCTTATTTGTCCATCTGGTGCAGGCTGATCAGGCTCATGATGGCCGACACCACTTCAGGCTTGAAGCCGACGCGGGCGTTGCCGAAACCGTCGCCGCCACTCATGACCAGTTTCTCCATGTAGTCGACGCAGTCCTGCGAGCCCCAAAACACCGTGATCGCCTTGGCGATGCGTTCATGGCGTTTCGCGACGATGGCCATCGCGTAGTCGATGCCGACCTGCCGCGGCAGCTCATGCAGCGGCATCGGACGGGTGGCCTGCTCTTCTTCATCCCATTTCAAGGGTGGGAATCCCAGTGTTTCATTCTTGCCCGATGTCGCCATCGTGGTCTCCGAGCAATCGGCGCGCCTGGGTATGACAGGTGCAACGATGTTGTGGTTGTGCCGACATTATCAGCGATGTTGTTGGCCTGATGACAAAGCTTGTCGCCATAAGTGTTTCATGCCGTCGCTGCAGCGCTCGTCACCTGCTGCTGCAACCAGGCCACAAAGTGCGGCAGGACCGGCTTTTCCTCCCGCTGCTCCGGGCTCACCAGGTAGTAGGCACGCTCGGCGACGAGGGCATGGGCGCAGGCTTGCACGAGTTGGCCGCAAGCCAGCTCGTGCTCGATCAACAGCCGCGGCACCAGCGCAAAACCCATGGCGTGCACTGCTGCAGCCACCGTCAACGAAAACAATTCGTAACGCGGCCCCGCCAGCGCCAGTGGCGCTGTCACCGAGGCACGCTCGAACCACTGGCGCCACGCCTCGGGCCGGGTGCTTTGCTGCAACAGCGGCCTGCCGGCGAGTTCGTCGGGCGTGCACATGCGCCCGCCCGGCAGCAGCGCCGGCGCACAGACCGGCACCAGATCTTCCTGCAGCATCAGGATCGACCGGGTGCCGGCCCAGTTGCGCAGTTGTTGCGGCGTGCCGGCATACAGCGCCGCGTCGAAGTCGGTGTCGGCAAACAGGAACGGCCGGGTCCGGGTTTCGATATGCACCACCAGTTGCGGATGCCGCCGGGCCAGGTCGGGCAGGCGCGGGATCAACCAGCGGCTCGCAAAGGTCGGCACCGCGGCCAGCAGCAAGGTTTGCTGCGCGCCCTGGCCGGACATGGCCTCCAGGGTGTCGCGTTCGAGCGCCTGCAGGCGCGGCGCGATCTGGCGCGCATAGGCGCTGCCGCGTTCGGTCAGGGCCACCCCATGGCGGGTACGCCGGAACAAGGACTGCCCCAGGTACTGCTCGAGTCCGCTGATCTGGCGCGATACCGCGCTCTGGGTCAGTGCCAGCTCGTGGGCGGCCCGTGTGTAACTTTCGTGGCGGGCCGCGGCATCGAAACAGGCCAGTGCCTGCAGGGAGGGAATTTTGCGCCGCATGGTGTGAAGAATACACACAACTGGTTTCTGAAGGCGTGGCGATTGAATACTCAAGTGATTGAATAAAAGGACTTCTCCATGCGTGTGGATCGTCAGCTGACCACCAAGCATTTTTTCCAGTCATGAGCTAAGCGCACTTCTGGATTCCGAATTTGCGGTTGTCCTCCGTGCCACCAGCCACTACGATCAAGGCCTTCCAGACGAATCCAGGAGCACCGGTATGGCCCACGCGGCATTCAATTGGCAGGATCCTTTCCTGCTCGAGTCCCAACTCAGCGACGACGAGCGCATGGTGCGCGACGCAGCAGCCGCCTACTGCCAGGACAAATTGCAGCCGCGGGTGGTCGAGGCTTTCCGCAACGGTACGACCGATGTGGCGATTTTTCGCGAGATGGGCGAACTCGGCTTGCTCGGCCCGACGATTCCCGAAACCTACGGCGGCCCGGGGCTCAATTACGTTGCTTATGGCCTGATCGCGCGTGAAGTCGAGCGGGTCGACTCCGGTTACCGCTCGATGATGAGCGTGCAATCCTCGCTGGTCATGGTGCCGATCTTCGAATTCGGCACCGAGGCGCAGAGACAGAAATATCTGCCCCGGCTCGCCACCGGCGAATGGATCGGCTGTTTCGGCCTGACCGAGCCTGACCACGGCTCCGACCCCGGCTCCATGGCCACCCGCGCCCATAAGGTCTCGGGTGGTTACAAATTGAGTGGCTCCAAGATGTGGATTTCCAACAGTCCGATGGCCGATGTGTTCGTGGTCTGGGCCAAGGAAGTCTCCGAATCCGGACAGGTCGGCCCGATCCGCGGTTTCGTGCTCGAAAAGGGCATGAAGGGCCTGTCGGCACCGGCGATCCACGGCAAGGTCGGCCTGCGCGCGTCGGTCACTGGCGAGATCGTCATGGACGGCGTGTTCTGCCCGGAAGAAAACGCCTTCCCCGAGGTGCAGGGTCTCAAGGGCCCCTTCACTTGCCTGAATTCGGCCCGTTACGGCATTGCCTGGGGCGCGCTGGGTGCGGCCGAGGATTGCTGGTTGCGCGCGCGCCAGTACACACTCGACCGCAAGCAGTTCGGGCGCCCGCTGGCGGCGAACCAGCTGATCCAGAAAAAACTGGCCGACATGCAGACCGAGATCTCGCTCGGACTGCAGGGCTGCCTGCGCCTGGGCCGCATGAAGGATGAAGGGACCGCGGCGGTCGAGATCACCTCCATCCTCAAGCGCAACTCCTGCGGCAAGTCGCTCGACATCGCGCGCATGGCGCGCGACATGATGGGCGGCAACGGTATCTCCGACGAGTTCGGCGTGGCGCGCCACCTGGTCAATCTGGAGGTGGTCAATACCTACGAAGGCACGCACGATATCCATGCGCTGATCCTGGGCCGCGCCCAGACCGGTATTGCTGCTTTCGCGAACTGAGATGGCGCAATCGAGCAACGAGCCGGACGGCGGCCAGTTCCATGTCGAGCCAGGGCATGACGCATCGGCACCAGCGGCGGGCGACGCGGCCGTTTCGGGGTCAGGTGCGGGAGCCCTGTCCCATCTGAAGGTACTGGACCTGTCCCGTGTGCTGGCCGGCCCCTGGTGCACGCAGATGCTGGCCGACATGGGGGCCGATGTGGTCAAGGTCGAGCGGCCGGGTGAGGGCGACGACACCCGCCACTGGGGGCCTCCGTTCATGCCCGACGCCGACGGCAAGGACACCACGCAGGCGACCTATTTCAATGGCACCAACCGCAACAAACGATCGATCACGGTCGATCTGTCCAAACCCGAGGGACAGGCGCTGGTGCGCCAGATGGCGCAGCACAGCGACATCCTGGTCGAGAACTTCAAGGTTGGCGGCCTGCAGGCCTACGGGCTGGACTACACCAGCCTCAAGGCGCTGAACCCGCGGCTGATCTACTGCTCGATCACCGGTTTCGGCCAGCACGGGCCGTATGCAGAGCGTGCCGGCTACGATCTGATGATCCAGGCCATGAGCGGCATGATGAGCATCACCGGGCGTGCCGATGACCAGCCCGGCGGCGGACCGCTGCGTGTGGGCGTGGCGCTGACCGACCTGTTCACCGGCGTCTATGCGACATCGGCCATTTTGGCCGCGCTCGAAGTGCGCCACCGTACCGGCGCCGGCCAGCTGATCGATATGGCGCTGCTCGATGTGGGCATGGCGATCCTGGCCAACCAGGCCAGCGGGTATCTGAACACCGGCAAGGTGCCGCAGCGTCAGGGCAACAGCCACCCCAGCCTGGCGCCGTACCAGGACTTTCCGACCCGCGACGGTGCGATGCTGCTGGCGATCGGCAACGACGGCCAGTTCGCGCGTTTCTGCAAGGCAGCCGGCATGCCCGAGTGGAGCGCCGATCCACGCTTCACGGGCATGGGTGCACGGGTGCGCAACCGCGATCTGTTGATTCCGCTGATGCAGACCGTCACCCGCACGCGTGACAGCGCCGACTGGATCGCATTGCTGGAGGACAAGGCCGTGCCGTGCGGCCCGATCAACGACCTGGCCCATGCGTTTGCCGACCCGCAGGTCGCAGCGCGGAAACTGGTCGTGCAGCAGCCGTGCGCGCCCGCACGGGCGGCGGCAGACGGCATCTCCGCGATCCGCACCGTGGCCAGCCCGCTGCGGCTGCAGGACAATCCCCCGGTGTTGCTCCGGCCCCCGCCGGCCCTGGGTGAACACACCGACGAGGTGTTGGCCGAGCTGGGTTTTGACGCGCAGCGCATCGCGGCCCTGCGGTCGTCCGGTATCGTCTGACAGGACAGGACAGGACAGGACAGGACAGGACCGGGCCCGTCCGGCCCGGCCCGGCCCGGCGCCGCTTGCGATCCGTCGGTGCCGGCTGGGTGGCGTGCCGGTGACGTGATCGCGCGGCGGCGATACTGCTGCGGTGGATACTCGGCACCTTTCGCATGACACGACCTGCCATTGAGATGCGCGCCGATGCCCAACGCAACCTGATTCTCGGCTTGTCGTTGGCCCAGCTGATCAGCTGGGGCAGCATCTTTTATACCTTTGCGCTGCTCATCGGCCCGATCGAGCAGGCGCTGGGCGTGAACCGGGCGCAGAGTTCGGTTGCGTTCAGCCTGGCCCTGCTGGCCGAGGGCCTGTGCGCCTACGCGATCGGTCGCTGGATCGACCGGGGCCACGAGCGGTGGGTGATGACACTGGGTTCGGCACTGGCGGGTGTGTGCCTGGTGCTGCACACCTTCGTGACCAGCCTGGCCGGCTTCTACCTGATCTGGACCGCGCTGGGCGTGGCCATGTCCGCGATCTTGTATACGCCGGTGTTCGCCGTGGTGACGCGGCGTTTTCCCAACGACTTCCGGCGCGCCATCATCACGATGACTTTTCTCGGCGGCCTGGCCAGCACGGTGTTCATCCCTTTGACGGCCTGGCTGATCGCGGCCTGGGGCTGGCGCGGCGCCTTGTGGGGCCTGGCCAGCCTGCATTTCCTGGTCTGCCTGCCGATCCATGCCTGGCTGCTGCGTGATGCGCCGGCGCGCGTGGTGACGGGCTCCGCGGCAACGGCCGAACCGGTGGCGGTGCGGCAACTGGTGACGGGTGCGCCATTCCTGCTGGTGGGTACGTTCATCGTGTTGTTCATGGCTGCAACGGCAGCCCTGCCGGCGCACCTGGTCAGCCTGCTGCGCGAACGCGGCATGGCCGAGACCTGGGCCATTGCGGTGCCGGCAAGCATCGGTGTGATCCAGGTGGCCGGGCGGTTGCTGCTGTATTTTTTCGAGAGCCGGTTCGACGTGCATGCCGCCAACCGATTCATTCCATGCCTGATACCGATGGGCCTGGCCGCCTTGTTGCTGGCACCGTTGCTGGGCACCGGATCGGCTGCACTGGTGCTGGTACTGTTGTTCGTCGTGTTGTTCGGCGCCGGCAACGGCATGCTGACCATCGTCAAGGGCACGGCGATCGCGCAATACGTGAGCCGCGAACACGTGGCCAGCCTCAATGGTGCGCTGGGTGTTCCGCTGGCACTGTCTCGGGCCGCCGCGCCGCTGGTGATGGGGCTGTTGTGGCGGCCCGATGTGGGTTACCGGTATGGCTTGTGGTTGCTGCTGGTGATGAGCCTGGTGGCGATCGCGATGTTGTTGCTGGTCCAGCGCCGGGTTATGGCCACGGGCTTGGCTGCGCGCTGAAACCACGGCGCGCTGCGCCGGGTTCCCAGGCCCCATCGGCCACGTGCCGATGTCAGGCGTTGGCCTTGGTCGGCAGCTTCCAGCCCGGCCGGGGAAAGTGGCAGGTATAACCGTTCGGGTAGCGCTGCAGGTAATCCTGGTGTTCCGGTTCGGCGTCCCAGAATGGGCCAGCCGGCGCGACCTCGGTCACCACCTTGCCTGGCCACAGGGCGGCCGCGTTGACATCGTCGATGGTGCGCAGTGCTTCCTGTTTTTGCGCGTCGTTCACATAGTAGATGGCCGAGCGGTACGACATGCCGACGTCGTTGCCTTGACGGTCCCGGGTGCTCGGGTCATGGATCTGGAAAAAGAACGCGAGCAAGTCGCGATAACCGATGGTCGTTGGATCGAAATGGATCTCGATGGCTTCGGCATGGGTGCCGTGGTTGCGATAGGTGGCGTTGGGCACGTCGCCGCCGGTGTAACCCACGCGGGTGGTTATGACTCCCGGCAGCTTGCGGATCAGGTCCTGCATGCCCCAGAAACAACCGCCTGCCAATACCGCGCGTTGCCGCGTCTGTGTCGTCATGTCAATGCTCCTCGACTTGATTGAGATACTCGCCATAACCTTCGGTCTGCATGGCGTTGCGGTGCACGAAGCGCAACGACGCCGAGTTGATGCAATACCGCAGGCCGCCGCGGTCGTGCGGGCCGTCGGGAAATACATGGCCCAGGTGGCTGTCGCCATGGCGCGAGCGCACCTCGATACGAACCATGCCAAGACTGGCGTCGCGCAACTCGGCCACGTAGGCCGGCACGATGGGCTTGGTGAAACTTGGCCAGCCGCAACCGGATTCGAATTTGTCGCTTGAGGCGAATAGCGGTTCGCCCGACACGATATCGACGTAGATACCGGGTTCGTGGTTGTCGAGGTAGGCGCCAGTGCCCGGGCGCTCGGTGCCACTTTGTTGCGTGACGCGGTATTGTTCGGGCGTCAGCCGGGCGATGGCGTCGGCGGATTTGGTGTAGCTGGACATGTCGTTCGGGTTCTCCTTGGGGGGGGCGGGCAGGTTCCCGGACGGGTAAACCGGCTGCGCTGCCCCTGCATTTCAACCGATTGTTCGTCGCCCTGCCATTCCTGCCCTTACATCAGGGTCAATACTGCGGCGTGCGCCGGCGCAGCCATGATGCCCCTGCCCATGGGTCATGGTGCCAGTTGCAGACGCTGCAGCAACTGCACGGTCGGATACCCGTCCGCCGGCAACCCGGCGCTGCGCTGGTAGGCACGGATACCAGCCCGTGTGGCCGGGCCCAGCATCCCGTCGGGCGTGCCGCTGTCGAAACCGCGCCGGTTCAGCGCCGTCTGCAGCGCCAGGATTTCGCTGCGGGCCAACGCCTGCAGCTCGCGCGGCCAGGGCGCCTGCACGCCCGCTGCGCCGCCCAGTTGCTGTGCCAGCAGGCCCACCGCCAGCGCATAACTGGTGGCGTTGTTGTAGCGCAGGATGACGCGGAAATTGGGGCCAACCAGGAAGGCCGGCCCGCGCGCGCCGGCCGGCACAAGGATGGCGGCCTCGGGTAGCTCCGGCAGCGGTGAGCCGTCGGCGCTGCGCACACCTTCGGCGGCCCAGCGGGTGCTGCTCTGTCGGACTTCGGAGTCGGCGCGCCCGACATCGAAACCCTCCGGCAGATAGACCTCCAGGCCCCAGGGCTGGCCAGCCCGCCAGCCGGACCGCGCAAGAAAATTCGCGGTCGATGCCAGCACATCGGCCATGCTGCCCCAGATGTCGCGTCGTCCGTCGCCGTCGGCGTCCACCGCATAGGCCAAGAAGTTTGAAGGGAGGAACTGGGTCTGGCCCATCGCGCCAGCCCAGGAGCCGATCATGCGCTCGCGTGTGATGTCGCCGCTTTGCAGGATCCTCAGCGCGGCGAGCAATTCGCCGCGCGCCCACTTTTCGCGCCGTCCGTCGAAGCCCAGCGTCGCCAATGCATCGATGACCGACAGGTCGCCAAAGTTGTGGCCATAGTTGCTCTCCATGCCCCAGATCGCGACCAGGACGGTTGCCGGAACGCCGTAACGCGCGGCTGCCGCATCGGCCAGGGGCCGGACCTCGATCAGCCGGTCCTGCCCGCGCGCGATACGGCCGGGCGAGACCGCGGTGTCGAGGTAATGCCAGACCGTGCGGGTGAACTCGGCCTGGGAGCGGTCGCGTTCGACGACCTGCGGCAGGTACTGCACGCCGGCGAAGGCGCGCGCCAGCGTGCCAGCGTCGATGCCCTGGGCCCGGGCGGTGCGCTGGAACTCGGTGATCCAGCTGGCGAATCGCTGCTCTGGCGTTTGCTGTTCGCCGGCCGGTGGCCGTGTTCCTGAGTCGTCGACCGCGGCGGCAGGGGCCTGCGTTGCCGGTGCCGGGCTGGGCGGCGCAACCGGCACAACCGGCGTGGCAAGTGCAACCGGCGTGGCAAGTGCAACCGGCGTGGCAAGTGCAACCGGCGTGGCAAGTGCAACCGGCGTGGCAGATGTCGCCGCGCACCCTGCCAGTGCCATGGCCCAGGTTGCTGCCAGGACGCCAAGGCGGCGTGAGTGGGGGAGTCCCGTGATGTGCATATGCGGAATTGTCCTGTCTGTCAGCGGCACGATGATTGACGGTTCGGACCACACACAAATCGGCTGGTGTGTCGCTATAAGTTCGACCCCACCAGTCGCTTCAGTTCCGCCGCATCCATGCCGCGTCGTTGCACCATGTCGGCCAATTGGTCGTCGCCGATCTTGCCGACGTTGAAGTAGGTGCTGTCGGGGTGGGACAGATAAAAGCCGCTGACGCTGGCCGCCGGGGTCATCGCCAGGCTCTCGGTCAGGGCCATGCCGATGGTGTCGCACTCCAGCAATCGGAACATGTCGTACTTGGCGCTGTGATCCGGGCAGGCCGGGTAGCCTGGGGCGGGGCGGATGCCGCGGTATTGCTCGGCGATCAGTTCCGTGTTGCCCAGTGTCTCGTCGCTGGCGTAACCCCACAGGTCGGTGCGCACGCGCCGGTGCAGGCATTCGGCAAACGCTTCGGCCAGACGGTCGGCCAGCGCCTTGAGCGTGATCGCGGAGTAGTCGTCCAGGTCGTCCAGGAAGTATTTTTCTTTCTTGTCCACGCCGATGCCGGCGGTCACGGCGAACAGGCCGATGTAGTCCTGCACGCCGCTGTCGCGCGGTGCAATGAAGTCCGCCAGGCAGCGGCTGGGCCGCATCACGCCATCGATCACCTGCTTTTCGGCCTGCTGGCGCATGCCATGCCAGACCATCGCGATCTCGCCGCGCGACTCGTCGGTGTAGAGCGCGATGTCGTCGTCGTTGATGGTGTTGGCCGGGTACAGGCCCACGACGCCGTTGGCGGTCAACCAACGCCCTTCGATCAGGCGCTTGAGCATGCGCTGGCCGTCTGCGTAGACACGGACTGACTCGGTGCCGACGACATCATCCTTGAGGATCTCGGGGAAACGGCCGGCGAGGTCCCAGGTCTGGAAGAACGGGCCCCAATCGATGTACTGCGCCAGTTCGGCCAGGTCGAAGTTGCGGAACACGCGTTTGCCGATGAACTTCGGACGTGGCGGTGTGTAGCCGGACCAGACGATCGGCGTCTTGTTGGCGCGTGCCTTGGCCAGCGGCCAGATCGGCACCTGCTTCTTGTTCGCATGTTGCTGGCGCACGCGTTCATAGTCTGCCGCCAGTTCGGCAAGATAAGTGTTCGGGTTGTCGGATAGCAGGTTTTGCACCACACCGACGCTGCGGGAGGCGTCCGGCACGTAGACGACCGGGCCGTCGTAATGCGGCGCGACCTTGACGGCGGTGTGCACCCGCGACGTGGTCGCCCCGCCGATCAGCAACGGAATCTTGCGCATCCTGCAGTAGTCGTCCTTCTGCATCTCTGCAGCGACGTATTGCATCTCTTCCAGGCTGGGCGTGATCAGGCCCGACAAGCCGATGATGTCGGCGCTCTCCACCCGGGCCTTGGCCAGGATCTCGTGGCACGGCACCATCACGCCCATGTTGACGACGTCGAAGTTGTTGCACTGCAGGACCACGGTGACGATGTTCTTGCCGATGTCGTGCACGTCGCCCTTGACGGTGGCGATGACGATCTTGCCTTTGGCCTTCACGTCTTCGCCGGCGCTCTCCATCTGGCGCTTTTCTTCCTCGATGTAGGGAATCAGGTGCGCCACTGCCTGCTTCATCACCCGCGCGCTCTTGACCACCTGGGGCAGGAACATCTTGCCCTGGCCGAACAGGTCGCCGACGATGCCCATGCCGTCCATCAGCGGGCCTTCGATGACGTTCAGCGGACGGCCGCCCTGGGCCAGGATCGCCTGGTAGGCCTCCTCGGTGTCCGCAACGATGAAGTCCGTGATGCCGTGCACCATTGCGTGCGACAGCCGCTGGTTGACCGGCACCGGCGCGCCCAGCGTGCCACGCCAGTCCAGCTTGCGGCTGTCGTCCTTGGCCGCACCCTTGGCCGAGTCGGCAATCTCGACCAGCCGCTCGCCAGCGTCGGGGCGGCGGTTCAGCACCACGTCCTCGACACGTTCGCGCAGCGTGGGTTCGATCTCGTCGTAGACACCGACCATGCCGGCATTGACGATACCCATGTCCATGCCCGCCTTGATCGCGTGGTACAGGAACACGGTGTGGATCGCCTCGCGTACCGGGTCGTTGCCGCGGAACGAAAAACTCACGTTGCTCACGCCGCCCGAGACCTTGGCGCCGGGAAGGTTGGCCTTGATCCAGCGCGTGGCCTCGATGAAGTCGACCGCGTAGTTGTTGTGTTCCTCGATGCCGGTGGCGACGGCGAAGATGTTGGGATCGAAGATGATGTCTTCGGGCGGGAAGCCAACCTCCCGCACCAGGATGTCATAAGCGCGCTGGCAGATCTCGGTCTTGCGCTGATAGGTGTCGGCCTGGCCTTTTTCGTCGAATGCCATCACCACGGCCGCCGCACCATAACGCCGCAGCAACTTGGCCTGCTGCTTGAATGCCTGCTCGCCTTCCTTCATGCTGATCGAGTTGACGATGGCCTTGCCCTGCACGCAGCGCAGCCCGGCCTCGATCACGCTCCACTTGGAGGAGTCGATCATGATCGGCACGCGCGAGATGTCGGGCTCGCTGGCGATCAGGTTCAGGAAACGCACCATGGCGGCCTGGCTGTCGAGCATGGCCTCGTCCATGTTGATGTCGATGATCTGCGCGCCGTTTTCGACCTGCTGGCGTGCCACCGCCAGCGCGGCCTCGAAGTCACCATTGAGGATCATCCGGGCAAAGGCCTTGGAGCCGGTGATGTTGGTGCGCTCGCCGATGTTGACGAACAACGCGTCGTCGCCGATGGCGACCGGCTCCAGGCCGGACAGGCGCATCGGCTCTGGCGTGGACGCGGCGTTCGGGCCGGCTGGAATCGGGTCGGCTTGTGTCGTCATGGCGGCTCACTCTCTGGGTCAGTGCCAATGGCCTTGCGGTTGCCATTGCCGGTAAATAGGGAGTGAGCGCCGTTATTGCACCCAAGCCTGACGAGCAGGGTGTCCGTTCGGGACAGCCGGCCTCGCTGCAACGCTCCTTGGGCGAATGGGAATTTTAGCGCCGCGTCATTTTGCTGCGCTGGGTTGCGCTGTGCCGTTCGGGGCGTCGTCGGGACGTGGCCGGCAGCGCCGCCGGTTCCTCCATGTCTTGCACGATGCGTCCATGGATGTCACGCGTCAGGTTCGAAACGGATTTCGAATCGACAGCCTGCTTGCGCCAGTTGACCCGGGCAATCGAATGTTGAGCCCATCGTGCATGTCCTCGCTACACAAAACATCGCAGCCGCTCAGACCCGCGGCCGCAACTGGATATTGCCACCCAGCCAGGCAGCGTCTATCTGGACCTGGAGTCCGAGCTGGATCGGGCCAAGCTTGCGGCGCCCGAGCTGTATCTGGCCGAGCGGACTGACCGACTGGTGGTGCTGGACGAAGTGCACCGCGCGCCCGGGCTGTTCCCGGTCTTGCGCGGGCTCATCGATAAGGCGCACCGCGTCGGCCGGCGCAATGGGCTGTACCTGTTGCTGGGCCCGGCCTGGCTGGATTTGCTGCAACAGGCAGGGGAAAGCCTGGCCGGGCGCATCGCCTGCCGCGAACTCACGCCGCTCCAAGTGCAAGAGCTGCCAGCCGCGGAAGAAACACGATTGTGGCCGCCCGGCGGTTTTCCTGAAAGTTACCGGCCAGCAGCGATACCGCGAGCCAGCAAGATCTCGGCCGACCGCAGCACATCGGGCAGCTGCCGCAAACGCAGCCTCATGCGCACGCCAGGCGACTTCTCGCCGCCGCGAACGCCCTTCATCAGTTCGGCGTGGATTTCTCGCAGCAGGCGCAAGGACAGGGGCAACTGTGGCAGGCGCTCCAACCCATGGTTCATGGCGCGCACGTAGTTGACGACTTCCTCGACATCCTTGGGTGTGTCGTCGCGCTGGGCGTCGGCCTCGAAGGCGAGCACGTCTCCCAGGGTGCTCTTTGTACCCTCGATCTGCGATGACAACACGGCCTCGTGCCGCACGTACATGGCCACAAACAGGTCGGGGTTGGGCAACATGGACGCGAGTGCATCCAGGCGGCCAATATTGCGGTCGGCCTCGGACAGGCATGTCTGCAACATCCCGCCGTAGATTAGCGGGGGGTCTGGTGGCAATGCTGCCGGGATGAAGGCCTTGTAACCGGTGAGTTGCTGGACCCAGCGACCGGCACGATGGGGGTCAACCATGGGGAAATTTTTTACTAAGGCAACCCATCCTAGATTCTTATCAAGAAATTCCTTGAATTTCTTTCTTAAGACGGTGAATGAACGCGCTTATTAAAGAAAAACGGCCAACCGCCTCCCCATAACGCGGATGCGCTGTGGCCCCTTTCGTTTGGCCCGGGCGGCGCGGCTCAGGCCGCGCGCCCGAACACCCCCGGCCGCCCCAGCACCCGCGTCCCCAGCGGCTCAACCGCCGCCCCGATCGCCCCGATATGTTCCGGCGTCGTGCCGCAGCACCCACCGACGATGTTCACCAACCCCTGCTCGGCGAACTCCTTCAGAAGCCGCGACGTGACCTCGGGTGTCTCGTCGAAGCCGGTATCCGACATCGGGTTGGGCAGCCCGGCGTTCGGGTAACAGCTGATGAAGGTGTCGGGTGCGACCCGGCTCAGTTCCTGGATGTAGGGCCGCATCAAGGCCGCGCCCAATGCGCAGTTCAGGCCAATGGCCAGCGGTTGCGCATGGCGCACGCTGTACCAGAACGCGGTCACGGTCTGGCCGCTGAGGATGCGGCCCGAGGCATCGGTGACGGTGCCGCTGATGATCAGCGGCAGGCGCTCGCCGGTGGCGTCGAACACCTCGTCGATCGCGAACAACGCGGCCTTGGCATTGAGCGTGTCGAAGATGGTCTCGACCATCAGCACGTCGGCCCCGCCCTCGATCAGTGCCTGGGCCTGCTCGAAATAGGCTGCGCGCAGCTGCTCGAAGTTGATGTTGCGCGCGCCGGGATCGTTGACGTCCGGGCTGATGCTGGCAGTCTTGGGCGTGGGCCCCAGTGCGCCGACGACGAAACGCGGCTTGTCGGGCGTGCTGTACTGGTCGCAGGCGGCGCGGGCGATGCGGGCTGAGGCCAGGTTCATCTCGCGCGCCAGGTCAGCCATGTCGTAATCGGCCTGCGCGACCGTGGTGGCGCCGAAGGTGTTGGTCTCGACCATGTCGGCGCCGGCGGCCAGGTACTTGGCGTGGATGTCCTGGATGACGTCCGGCCGGGTCAGGCTCAGCAATTCGTTGTTGCCCTTGACGTCCTTGTGGAAGTCCTTGAAGCGGTCGCCCCGGTAGTGGGCCTCGCCCAGTTTGAGGCGCTGGATCATCGTGCCCATGGCGCCGTCGAGGATGGCGATGCGGCTGGCGAGGATGGCGGGCAGGGCCTGGGCCCGGGTGTACTGGATGGCGTGCGTCATGGTGCCGCCATTGTAGAAACCATGGCAATCACCTGCCTGCTGACCGTGCGGTTCGTCGCAGCCACTGCCTTCCAAACGCATGGGAAAACGCCGGGCGACCCCCAGGGCCAGAGGCGCAGCGGCCGAGTTGGGGCGCTCTCAGTCGACGCCCAACGCCTGCCGGAGCGTGGCGTTGTAGTCGCGGGTGCGCAGGATATTCGGGTAATGGCCACCGCTGCTGAGCCGCACATGGCGCGCGCCCGGGTAGCGCCGCACCACGTCGTCCTGCACCACGCGCGGCAACAGGGGGTCGTCTTCGCAGTCGATGATGGTGATGCGCTCACCGCCGATCGCCAATGGCGGTACGGCGGGCGCGGCCTGCACGGCCAGCACGCGCGCTTTCATGGCGCGGGCACTGAGCAAGCGGGTGCCGCTGTCGATCAGGATGGTCTTGAGTCTTTTGGCCAGCGGATCGGTTTCCGGCCAAGAACGGACCGAGTTCACGACCATGTCGCGGTGGGCCTGGGCGCTCTGGGCGCGCAGTGCATCGACCGGCATGCGGTTGACGACACGGCGTGTCAGGTTGGGATCGCACAAGGTGTTGCCGAGAATCAGCTTGTCCACCCGCTCTGCGTGGCGCGCCGCGAAATGCTGCGCCAGGAAACCGCCTAGCGACGAGCCCACGAGGCTGGCACGCGCGATGCCGAGTTTGTCCATCAGGCCGGCCAGCGAATCGGCCAGGCGGTGGATGTCCTCGATCATCGGGTAGGTGACAGACACCATGCGAATGCGCGTGCCCAGTTCCAGCATCGCGGCCTCGAATATCGCAGCCGTACCCAGCGTGCCGGGCAACATGAACAGCACCGGGCCGTTCTTCTTGCCGGGTGTCTCGATCACGCGCCAGACCAGAGCACCCACCTTGATTGTCTGCACGGGTGGCAGTTTCTTCATGATTTTTTTCCTGCTGCCAGACCGGCAGCGACGTGGATCAGGATGGCGATGAAGGTCACCGGCAGCGCTGCCGTGAACCAGGCCATGGACAGACCGATGGCCTCGGTGTTGCGCGTCGCCGAGCGCGCCAGAAAACCGCGTGCCAGGTCCTGGCCGGGGCCGAACAGGCAGAAATACAGGATCGGCGCCACGAACACGACGACGCTGGCTGCGCGCAGCCAGGCGATGGCCGGGTTGCCTTCGAGTGCCTTGAGGCGCAGCATCACCGGATCCGCTCCGGCCTTGAACGCAACGGCGCCGCCGAGCAACCCCGACCACACCATGGCATAACGCGCGCCTTCTTCGGTCCAGCCGGGCGGCTCCGAGAACAGGTAACGCGCCACGACCTGGATCGCGATCAGCACCAGCATCAACACCAGACCGGTTGCCGCGCCAAAGCGGCAGAACCGGTCCACGACGTTGCTCAGTGACAGCAGCGCGCGCACGGTTCTCAAGCAAATGTGGCTTTGCCACTTTGCTCGACCCTTGGGGGCGGGAATGATGCAGTCATTTCCTGGGGGTGCTC
>ENA-ORBV01007814-ORBV01007814.1-microbial-mat-metagenome-genome-assembly--contig:-NODE-7814-length-18233-cov-5.123651_pt1 | contig 18233 bp, 18 predicted proteins | sample MGYA00237777_ERZ505514 | MGnify/ENA primary metagenome ERZ505514 (study PRJEB26160, sample SAMN06269048) | microbial mat metagenome | isolation source: Oligotrophic lake microbial mat | place...
CGTCAGATGTGTATAAGAGACAGGGTTTCGCCCTTCATGCGCAGCGCCACCAAAAAGGCGGCAATCTGCGCCGCAGTGGCGTCGCCAGCCATGATCACGCGCATCGACGTTTCCGCCTCGGCGCCCGTCAAATCCTGGCCACTGACCAACTTATTCAGTACATCGTTGAACATGGCAGCTCCAAAAGGGCAAATTGCAGCGGATGCGCCTCACGCGGGCGTCCAGCCAGGGAATCTAGCAGTCCATCGGGATTGAAGGAAATCTGCTGTGTTGGCAAGCCAACCCAGGGCCTTGCCTCCATGCCATTAAATCAGGCCCAAATCCGCACGGGCCGCCCTGCCGTGGTGGGCCGGGTCCTCGCGTCGGCCAAGCTCAGGCTTGCATTTCGTGTCTGTACGCGAGGCGCCCGGCGCTCTGCTGGGGATCGCGCAAGGAGCCGCGGCCGCCAGCGCGAACGGCGTTTTCGCGCAATGCAAGATCTCGCGTGCGCACGGAGCCGCGCTACGTTTGCCGCATCGTGTTGCTGGGAAACCAACCACCAACAGCGCCTTCCCGGTCACGGATCAATCAAGCGGCGCTTGACGTGGGGAGTGGCTCATCTCAAACTCCGCAGCCGTCGCAACCACTACATGTTGTGGTTTAGCTGAGGGCTGGCATCTAGAACTAGTTGCCCAGCGGCGGCCTTTGAAACACGTTGAGGCCTTGGGAGGCGCAAGTTGATGAGTACGGTTCGATTGGAAGCGGTGCGTAATGAGGTGGTTGAAATTCCAATGCAACCCGCTTCGCAAGATATTTGGGATAAAAAATATCGGCTGAGAAGCAAATTGGGCGATCCGGTTGATCGCACCATCGACGACAGCTTTAAACGCATTGCGCGTGCACTTGCGGATGCCGAAGCAACACCCGAAAAGCGTCAGCATTGGTTTGAGCGCTTTTTGTGGGCATTGCGGCGTGGAGCCATTCCCGCCGGACGCATTACCTCCAATGCCGGCGCTTTAGATCACAAACCAGCAACCAGTACGATCAACTGTACGGTGTCGGGCATCATTGGCGATTCCATGGACGATATTCTCGGTAAAGTCCATGAAGCCGGTCTGACGCTAAAAGCCGGTTGCGGTATCGGTTATGAATTTTCGACATTGCGTCCGCGTGGCGCTTATGTGTCGGGAGCGGGTGCCTATACATCTGGCCCGTTGAGCTTCATGGATATCTACGACAAGATGTGTTTTACCGTGTCCAGCGCGGGTGGTCGGCGCGGTGCGCAGATGGGCACTTTTGATGTGTCGCATCCAGACGTTAAAGAATTCATCAAAGCAAAGCGTGAAGATGGGCGTTTGCGCCAGTTCAATTTGTCTTTGTTAATTACCGATGAGTTTATTGACGCGGTAGAAACCGATAGCGACTGGCCTTTGGTGTTCCCGGTCCATATCAAAGAACAGCACGAGATCAATCTCAACGATCCCGCCCAAGTCATCTGGCGCGAGTGGCCGACACGGCAGAACTATGTCAGTCGCGATGATGGTTTGGTTGCTTGTAAGATCTACAGCAGGATTCGGGCGAAAGGTCTGTGGGAGATGATCATGTCATCGACCTACGATTTTGCCGAGCCGGGTTTTATCTTGATCGACCGCGTTAATGATATGAACAACAATTGGTGGTGCGAGAGCATTCGCGCGACCAATCCTTGCGGTGAGCAGCCTTTGCCCCCATACGGTTCTTGTTTACTGGGTTCGGTCAATTTAACCAAGTTTGTTCGCGAGCCGTTCACTTCGCGTGCCCGATTTGATTGGGAAGAGTACCAAGAGGTGGTGCGGGTATTCACCCGTATGCTCGACAATGTGGTTGAGATCAACGGCTTGCCGCTCGAAGGTCAGCGCACCGAAATCTTGCGCAAACGCCGCCATGGGATGGGCTTTTTGGGTCTGGGTTCGACCTTGACCATGTTAAAGATGAGCTATGGCTCGCTCGAATCGCTGGAATTCACCGACGCGGTGGCGCGTGATTTGGCGCTAGCCGGTTGGGAAGAAGCCTTGATTTTGGCCAAGGAAAAGGGCCCAGCCCCGATCATGCGCGAGGAATTCACCGTCACTGGTGAGATGTTGCGCAAGCGCCCGGAGATGGTCGCTGACGGCTACGTGTTAGGCGCAACGATTCCCGGCCGCTTGTTGCACGGCAAATACTCGCGCTATATGCAGCGCTTAGCGGGCGTGGCGCCACAACTGGTCGCCGAACTGGCAGAAACGGGTGCACGTTTCACCCACCACAGTTCGATTGCGCCGACCGGCACGATCTCGCTGTCGTTGGGCAATAATGCCAGCAACGGAATTGAGCCGTCTTTCGCGCACCATTACTCTCGCAATATCATTCGCGAGGGCAAAAAGTCGAAAGAAAAGGTCGAAGTGTATAGTTATGAGCTGCTCGCCTATCGGCATCTGGTCAATTCCAGGGCGATGCCGTACAGCGATAAAGCAGATGAAAAGTTGCCGGAGTACTTCGTAGCAGCGGACGACATTAGCCCAAAGGGACATGTGGATATCCAGGCCGCCGCGCAAAAGTGGGTGGATTCTTCGATCAGCAAAACCGCCAACGTGCCGACCGACTACCCATACGCCGACTTCAAGGACATCTATCTGTACGCGCACAAGCAAGATTTGAAGGGCTGTACGACCTTCCGTTTCAATCCGGCGGCGTTCCAAGGTGTGTTGGTGAAGGAACATGATCTGGAAAACACGGTCTATCGTTTTGAGTTGGAAGATGGCAGCGTAGTTGAGGCAAAAGGTAACGAGGAAATCGAATACGACGGCGAGGTGCACAACGCCGCCAATCTGTTCGATGCCCTCAAAGAAGGGTATTACGGCAAGTTCTGACGGCGCCCGCTACTTTTTGGGCGCTCACATCGCAAGGGAGGGGGCGTTATGAGCAAGAAAAATCAGGGTATGGCGGGCAAAGTGGAAGAACTGAAAGAGCGGGCGGAAGCCATTGGCGACAAGTTGATCGCTGAAGGCAAAGAAGTGGTGGCCGCTGCAGAAGTTCGGGTCAACAAGGTCCGCAAGGCAGCGGCCAAACAAGTAGGCGCGGCGCAAAAAGCGGTTAAAGCCAAAGCCACGCAAGTAAAAAAAGCGGTGACTGAAGAAGTCGCCAAAGTCGAAAAAGCGGTAGCGGTGCAGGTGAAGGCCGCCAAAAAGGGCATCGCCCAAGCCAAGGCGGAGGTGGTTCACCTAGCCGATCAAGCCAAGGCTGAAGTGGTGCAGCTCGCCGATCAGGCCAAGGCAGTGGTTGCGAAGGCAACCGGTCAGGAATTGCCGGTAGTCAAAAAGAAAGCAGCCAAGGCGGCGCCGGTAGAACTGGCGCCAGTCAAAGCAAGTTCAACGGGGAAAACAGCGGTGGAGGTCGCTGCTGCGCCAGCACCGCTGGCGGCTCAAGTGAAGGCCAAACCCGCTGTCAAGGCCGCGCCAGCCAAGGCCGCTCCAGCGAAGGCCGCTCCAGCGAAGGCGGCGCCGGCTAAGGCCGCTCCAGCGAAGGCCGCGCCAGCTAAGGCCGCGCCAGCTAAGGCCGCGCCAGCTAAGGCCGCGCCAGCGAAAGCCGCGCCGGCTGCCGCCAAAGCTGCACCTAAGCCTGCGGCGAAAGCCGCGCCAGCTAAGGCTGCACCGGTGAAAAAGGCCGCGGCAAAACCGGCAGTTGTCAAAAAACCGGCCGGCAAGAAGTAGGGCGATTGGCTGTCGGTTCGCCGTTGGTGAGCCGGCAGTTGTGTTGCTCCGCACAGGGATAGGTCAATGCAAGGAACATGGCAATGAAAGGTCGGTACTCATGGGTGCTGTTGCTGTGCATGGCTGTAAACGGGCCTAACCCGGTGCAGGCGGAAGAAAGTGAGACCATGCTGACGCCGCGCGGGCACGCTGCTTACGAAAAACACCTCGCTGAGTTGAACGCCAAATACGGTGCAGACGAGCAGCAACAGGCATTGAAGGAAGCGGTGTTATCGGCCAATGGCCCACCACCCAAGGTACAGCCGGGGTCTGGCAGCTCGGCGAATAGAGCGGCGTTGCCCGCGGACTTAATTCCCGGTCAAAAGTTAAAGATAGAAATACTTCCACATGGCGATAATCAATTCCTGTTCCAGGATGAGGTCTTTGACACTTTGAGTCTGGAAGAGGCATTACTTGATGTCAAACGTAACTATGTGATTGATCAGATTATTTTATTGACGACGCCGGATCGGCCTATTCAGATCGACCATTTGCTTGAGCTCGCGCGTCTAGGGCGGCAATTGGAGGTTTTGACGGCGTATCAACAAGGTACAGAGCTAAAACTGATTTCGGCCAAGTAGTACTGGACAGTGAAATGACCATTAAGATCAGCAAGAAAATTACCAGTTATTCGGTGCAAACGCCGGAAGAGAGAGCCAAGCTACAGGCCGAGCGCGAGGCGTTGGCGGCGGCTAGCCTAGTGGAGCCGCAGGCGGAAGTGGTGCATATGCACGAGCGCGTCGAGCGTCCGGAAATGCTCGATGGCAGCACCTATAAAATTAAATCGCCGCTGTTTGAGCATGCGTTGTATGTGACGATCAACGATATTGTGCTCAACCAAGGCACCGCGCATGAGTCGCGTCGTCCTTTCGAAGTTTTCATTAACTCGAAAAACATGGACCATTTCCAATGGGCGGTGGCTTTGACGCGCATCATGAGTGCGGTGTTTCGCAAAGGCGGTGATGTCACCTTTATCGTTGAAGAACTAAAGGCCGTTTTTGATCCGCGCGGTGGCTATTTCAAAGTGGGCGGTGTTTATATGCCGTCAATCGTTGCTGAATTGGGTTTTGTCGTCGAAGACCATCTGAAAAAAATTGGCATGTTGATCGGTGACGAACTCAGCATCGAACAACGCGAGGCTATTTCCAAAAAGCGCGCCGCCTTTGAGGCGCAAGCCAATGAGAGCGCAAAAAAAAAGCCTGAAGTAAAGGCACAAGCGCACGAGCTAAGCAGCAAGGCGGTTAGCGCGCTGATTGTGCCAATTGAACCCAGCGCCGCCACATTTCCGCCCAGTGCCAGCCTGTGCAACAAATGCAATAGCAAAGCCATGGTACTGATGGATGGCTGCCAAACTTGCTTGAATTGTGCGTATTCCAAATGCGGTTAAGAAAGCTCTGACCAAATCGGAGCTTGTTAAGCGGGCGTAAAAAAGGCCGGGCAAGCCCGGCCAAGTCATCCATGACGCCACTGTCAGAGTGGACTCCGTCAACCTCTACAAACCTGGTGCGCGGTTCGATTGCTGGGTCCTGCTGGGGCACAGCGCGCGATGGCTGGGGAGTTCATCGCGCGCCGTTCTGCTGCTTAGGACTTGGCGGGTTTTGCAGGAGCGACAGCTCCGACACGGATGAATTCGCGGTTCTTCTCGACGGTCTTCAAGCCGACGCCTTTGACATTGACCAGTTCCTCGGCGCTCTTAAAGGCGCCATTTTTTTCGCGATGTTCGACGATGGCTTTCGCTTTCACATCGCCGATGCCGTTGAGCGCTGCGGCGATCGTTTCGGCGCTGGCGGTATTGATGTTGACCGGTTCGCCGGCGGCAGCAAACATCGGCAGCGACAGGGCAACGGCGAGGATCAGCGACTTGAACAGGTTCATGGTGTATCTCCTTTGGCTTAAGTTGGGTTGGGCTGGCGATCGAGTGCCGCTCAGCTGTTGCATAAGCTACGCATCAGCAAATGGACGCGAATCAGCAAGAGCCGCATTCGGATGTCAGAACTAGGTGCTTCTGGCTGTAGGAAAATTCTGACAGCGGGGTAGACTCGGAGCCCTTAGGGCCGTGTCTGTGACGGCCGTGGCGTAAGGAGAGGACGTGTGTCGCAAACCCAGAAAGTGATGGATTTTGTTTCCGAAAAGTGGGACCGCGAGATCATCCCGCAGCTTTCCACGTACATAAAGATTCCCAATAAATCACCGATGTTCGATCCACAGTGGTCCGAGCGTGGTTATATGGATGAGGCGATGAGCCTCATTGAAAGCTGGGTACGCGATCAGCCAATCACCGGCATGCGCGTCGAGCGCCTCCAGCTGCCTGGGCGTACTCCGTTGTTATTTATCGAAATTCCAGGCAAGGGCACAGAGACCGTGTTGCTCTACGGTCATATGGACAAACAGCCGGAAATGGTGGGCTGGAACGTCGATTTGTCGCCGTGGACGCCGGTGCTGTCGGGCGACAAACTGTACGGCCGCGGCGGCGCGGATGACGGTTACGCGGCCTTTGCATCCTTGACCGCGATCATGGCCTTGCAAGACCGTGGTTTGGATCATTCCCGATGCGTGGTGCTCATTGAGGGTTGCGAGGAATCGGGCAGTTACGATTTACCCTATTACATCAATTACTTGGCCGATCGCATCGGTACGCCAAGTTTGGTGGTATGTCTGGACTCCGGTTGCGGCAATTACGATCAACTTTGGTTAACCACCAGCTTGCGTGGACTGGCCGGCGGAACCTTGCGGGTGCGGGTGCTGGAAGAAGGCGTACATTCCGGCGACGCTAGCGGTGTGGTCCCCAGTTCCTTTCGTTTACTGCGCCAACTGCTTGATCGCATTGAAGATCCAACAACTGGTCGTTTACGCATCGAAGCACTGTTTGTGGATATCCCCAACGAGCGTATCGAGCAGGCACGGGAAGCCTCGCACGTATTGGGTACCGCCATTTACGACAAGTTTCCATTCCTGCCCGGCATGCAGCCGATGGGCACTGATTTGGCCGATTTGGTACTCAATCGAACCTGGCGACCGACACTGTCGATTACCGGCGCCGATGGCTTGCCGTCCTTGATGGACGCCGGCAATGTGTTGCGTCCGCAAACCGCGGTCAAATTATCGGTGCGTTTGCCGCCGACGATGGATGGCGAGCGTGCATCGAAATTGCTTAAAGAAGCTTTAGAACGCGATCCACCGTATGGCGCGCGTGTCGAGTTTGTTGTCGAAAAATCGGCGACGGGTTGGGCTGCGCCAGCCACCGCGACGTGGTTGCGTGAGTCGGTAAATCAGGCGTCGCGTCAGTATTTTGGCCCGCAAGCGGCGGCGATGGGCGAGGGTGGCACCATTCCATTTATGAATATGCTGCAAGAGCGTTTTCCCGAAGCGCAATTTGTGGTAACCGGCCTATTGGGCCCCAAATCAAACGCACATGGTCCCAATGAGTTTTTGCATATTCCAACGGGCAAAAAACTGACTGCCAGCATGGCCAAAATTATCAATGAGCATTACGGCAACCGGGGTAGTCCGACCGGTACGCAAGAAGCGGCCGTGCAATAGCCATTTCCCTCTACCCATTTTAGACCAAGGACGCCATGGCCACCTTTAAACCCAGTTGGTTGTTGTATGGCGCTACCGGCTACACCGGTCGTTTAGTCGCGCATGAGGCCAAAAAACGCGGATTGAACTTCATTTTGGCGGGACGCAATAACGAATCGCTGGCCAAATTGGCAGGCGAACTAGGCGTTGCATATCGCGTATTTGATATGGGTGCACGCGATGCAATTGATCGCGGACTTGCTGGCGTGCGTTTAGTACTCAATTGTGCGGGACCGTTTTCGCTGACCGCGTCAACATTGGCACAAGCCAGTATGCGCACCGGTGCGCATTATCTGGATATCGCCGGTGAGATCGCCGATCATCGCGCTTTATACCGATTGGACGAACGTGCTCGGGAAGCCGGTGTGATGTTATTGCCGGGCGTCGGATTTGGCATCTTACCCAGCGATTGTTTGGCCTGTTTTCTGAAGGAGCGGCAACCGAGTGCGGTATCGCTGACCTTGGCATTCAATGCCGGTGCCAGTGCTTCGCACGGCACCATGGCCACTTTGTTGGAAAGTCTGCAGCAAAGTGGTTTCGTGCGGCGCTCCGGCCAACTGGTCGCAGCTGAGCCCGCCAGTGAATCACGCACCATCCAGTTTGGTCCGGGTGGCGAGCATCGCGCCGTGCTGTTTCCTTGGCGAGCGGACGTTTTCAGTGCAGCATTGTCGACTGATATTCCGCATATTCAGAGCTTTGCAGCGGTTCCGGCGATGCTGCGATTGATCCTCAAGAACCGCAGTCGCTTCGAAGAAGGTCTGCCACACGCCTTGTTGGCGCGTTGGGTGGCGCGTGCGCCCGATGGGCCCAAAGCCAAAGAACGTACCAAACGCAAAAGTTGGCTATACGGTGAGGTGATCAACGAGGTTGGCGCACGGGTGCGCGCCGTGGTCGAAGGTCCAGACCCCTACGATTTCACCGTTGTGGCAGCGCTGGCGGCAGTGGAGCGCAGCTTGGCCGGACAGTTACCGGATGGCTTTGTCACGCCAGCACAACTACTCGGCAGCGCATCGTTGCGTACGCTGCCGGGCGTGAAGTTGCATGAACTCTCGCCTCAGTAGAAGAAGCGTTCTTCGACGATCTTGCCGTCCTGCACCGTGTACAGGCCCACCTCGTCCATCTGCATGCGCTGCCCGGTTTCTTTCGAAGTGACGTCCATCGCGAAGCGCACCGCGAATTGATCGCCATGAATAAATGGCCCGAAAGATTCTACTGAATGAATCTCGTGGTTGGCGTACCACCAATCGGATTTTGCCTTGACAGCTTCCGTGCCGCGAACTTCAGCCATCGGGCCTTCCATCGCTTCGCGGCTAACAATATCGGCTGAGTTATGGATCTGCGCTGCTTCCTCGTGTTGGCCGGCCTTGAGCAAATCGACAAAGGCTTGGGCTAATTCTCGAATATCCATTGGGAACTCCTGGGTGGGTGGTCGGGCGCGAATTTTAACAGGAGTTGATGACAACGAGCCCATGGGATTGGCCCAATGCCATTAAATCAGGCACCGATCCCCTCGGGCCGCCAGGTTGGTCGGAATGAAAACCAGCGAGGCAAACAGCGCCAACGGCGTGACCCCATATCAGCCTGGGGCAACGCCCCAGGGTAAACGCCCTCCAAAAAGTATGGGCGCAAAGCCCGGCCCATTGGGTGACACCCAACAGCTAGTGCTGCGGGAAGAGGACTACAGCCGCCTGTTGGCCGCACAGGCACCGCCGATACCTGGACTAGGGGCGCTGCAATGGCTACTGGCGCAGTCGCCAGCTGGCAGCCGCAGCCGCGAGGAGATTGACAATGCACTCGCTACCGAGCGCGAGTGGTGATCGCGTTCTTCGATGCGAGTGCTCTGATCTATCTGCTGGAAGGCCAGCCCTCACTTGCGGAGCAGGTGCGTCAGGCACTGGCGAGTTTGGCGTCGGCGCATTCGCCATTAGGCATTGCCGTGAGTAGGCTAAGCTGGATGGAATGCCGCATTGGCCCGCTGAAGGACAACGCGCCGGACCGCCTAGTGCTGTTCGACCCGTTTTTCGCTCAACCCGATATGATTTGGGTCGAGTTGGATCGCAACGTCGTTGAGTTAGCCACTGAGATTCGCGTCCGCCATAGTCTGCGCACGCCTGCTGCATTGCAGGCCAGCTGCTGCCTGCAATTGGGGCCTGCTCATCGTTTGCTAACCGGTGATCGCGGCTTCCAACGTGTCCGTGGGCTACGAGTAGTCTGCGTTTCCTGAGCGCTCTGCTTTTTGGTTTCGCTGGGCGGCTTTCCACTCGCGGAATCCATTTGCGTGCTTCTACCCGGTAGCGTACTCACCCGATGAGTGAAACAGCGAAATTGCTGAAAAACCAAAAGAATCATGGTGCTATGTGCATTAAAAAGCGGTCAACTGAGGCTGCTAGGATGATCCTAGGATGACAATAATGATGGAGTCTGAAACCACCAACACGATCAAGGCACCGCGTCCTTACCGTCTCAATGTCGGCTGTGGCCGGAACGTCATGGAAGGGCACATCAACCTCGATTCGGCTGCCTTGCCCGGAGTGGATTTGGTGTGCGACCTGGAAACACTGCCCACCAAGCCGATCGCCTTGCCCGATGGCTCGGTGGAATTCTTCCTGCTGTCGCACGTTATCGAACACATCCGCGATAGTCTGGGGCTCATGCAGGAGCTTTGGCGCCTAGCGACCCCTGGCGCCATCGCCCAGATTCGCGTGCCGCATGGTGGTAGCGACGATGCCTGGGAAGACCCGACCCATGTGCGTGCCTATTTCCCCGGCAGCTTTGGTTATTTTTCGCAGCCTTATTACTGGCGTGCGGACTATGGCTATCGCGGCGACTGGAAGGTCGAAAGGATTCGCCTCAATGTCGATCGCCAGCGTTGTGCCGGCCTCGATCCGCAGCGGGCATTTCTGAAATCACAACAGGAACGCAACATCGTCCGCGAAATATTCTGCGAGCTTTCCGCTGTCAAACCACTGCGCGAGCCGAAGCGCGAGCTTCAATCTTTTCCGTTGATCGAGATATTGCATGTGGACTAGGGGCGTAAAAAAAACGCGACTTTTGGCCCGAACGCGACCTGTAAATACCAAGGTGTAGTGCCATACGCCCGAAAAAAATAGCATATGCTGCTGTTCTGCATCGATATTATTTTCGCCGTGACGAAGATGGGCCAGCTCCGCGCAGATTAACGCTGCAACTACTCGCCCGCCGCCTTCACCGGCACAGGCCCAAATACCGGGCCGGCTTGCGCGGCTAGCCATGCGGTTGCCGCATACACGGCGACGTTGAAATCGAGATCCTTGGCGTTCAGTTTGTCTAAGCTATCCGCGGCGGTATGGTGGTAATCGAAGTATTGGCTGCCATCCTGATTCAGGCCGAGGATCGGCATACCCAGATCGCGCATCGTCGATAGATCGGCACCGCCACTGGCTAAGTTATCGCCGCGTTCGATGCCGAGCGGCTCCAGCACGCTGTAGATTTGATCAATCACGGGCAGAGCCGAGTCGATCACCCGCGAGCTCAGCCGATAAATGCGGCCGCCGCCAAAATCGGATTCAGCGCCGAGCACATGCGAGGCGACCTGATCAGCGTGCGTTTTGGCGTACTGTTTGCCGCCGTACACGCCTTGTTCCTCGTTGGCGAACGCAACTACGCGGATCGTGCGTTTCGGCGCGCTGCTTAAACGTCCGATGAGCGCGCCGGCGCTCATCGTGATGGCCACACCGGCGCCATTGTCGACTGCACCGACGCCCAAATCCCAAGAGTCCAAATGACCGCCGATAATGACGACTTCGTCCGGGAACTCGCGGCCCGGAATCTCGCCAATCACATTGGCCGAGGTGTATTCGCCCTTGCGCACTCGACTGCCCAGTTCCAGCTTGACCACAACCGGCTGACCACCGGCCAGCGCGCTCTCCAGTCCATCGGCATCGGCACTGGCCAATGCGGCTGCCGGAATGCGGGTCAGCATATTGTCGTAACGCATCGTGCCGGTGTGCGGGGTGCGCGAGTTTTCGTCGGTGCCGACTGAGCGAATCAGCACCGCGCTGGCGCCGGCGCGGGCGGCGAACACGGCGCCTTGCACGCGAGCGATCACCGCTGGCCCATAACCACTGCCGTCGCGCGCGCGCTGCATGCGATTGGCCACATAGGCGATTTTGCCGCGCAAGGATCCGGCCGCTGCTTGTTGCAATTCGGCGGCGTTTGCAAAGCGCACGATCTGCCCACTAACACAACCGGGCGGCGTGCCGATGCTGCCGCCCAGTGCGGCAATGGTCAGCGGTTGCGGCGTGGGCGCTAAGATCCCAGCGCTTTCAAAACCGCGCTCCCACACTGGAAAGCTCACCGGCTGCACATAAACGCGCGGAAAACCCAGTTCACGAAACTTGGCGACCGCCCACGCGACACCCTTGGCATCGTTTTCGCTGCCGGCCATGCGGTGCCCCACTTCCGTGGTCAGCGACTCAACCACGGCAAAAGCGCTAGTGCCACGCAAGGCATCGTCGCGCAGGTTTTTGGCGATGCTCAGATCTGCATCCGTCAACGGACCGGCAGTCAGGGCGCTACTGAAAAGCAATAAAAACAGGGAGCGAGTCAACACGGGGCAATGCGCTTGGGTGGACAGGCGCGCGAGGCTAGCGATTCGCTAGTCGCTTGGCAGCTTTTGGCAGAATATTTACACCGGCAGCGAGGCTAAATGCCGTCGGTCACCTGTGGCATTGTTGAATGAAAGCTTCCACGGTGGATCAGTTATCAAAATTTGCCTATGCATGATCGTTAAGGATGAGGCGCCGGTGATCCGACGCTGTCTGGATTCGGTGCGCGCCATCATTGATTACTGGGTGATCGTCGACACCGGATCCAGCGACGGCACCCAGGCGCTGATCCGCGAGCATTTTAAGGACTTGCCCGGTGAATTGTTTGAGCGGCCCTGGCGCGATTTTGCGCATAACCGCTCAGAGGCGCTCATGTTGGCGCGCCCGCACGGCGACTATTCGTTGGTCATTGATGCCGACGATACGCTGGACCTGCCCGCAGATTTTCGTTTGCCGCCGCTGCGCGCCGACGCGTACACGGTGGACATTGCGTTCGGCGATACGCGCTACCAGCGCATGCAACTGGTGCGCAATACCTTGCCTTGGCGCTACCAGGGCGTGCTGCATGAATTCTTGCAGTGCGAGGCCGCGCAACCCGCCGAGCACCTCAGCATCCTGATGCGGTGCAGCCATGACGGCGCGCGGCGGTGCGATCCGCAGACCTATCGCAAGGATGCCCACATTCTCGAGCTGGCACTGCGCAACGAGACTGATCCATTCTTGGCCACGCGCTACACCTTCTATTTGGCACAGAGTTATCGCGATTGCGGCGCGCAGGAGTTGGCGCTGGCGGCGTATTTGCGGCGCGCGCAGTTAGGCCGATGGGATCAGGAGGTTTACTACAGTCTGTATCAGGCGGCACAACTCAAAGCCGCCTTAGGCCACGCGGCAGACGAGGTCATCGCGCTGTGTTTACGCGCCAGCGATTTGTTATCTGAGCGCGCCGAGGCGCTGCATTTTGCCAGTCAGCTGTGTCGCAATAGCGGCCGCAATCAACAAGGCTATGTAATCGCCGCGCGTGGTTTGAACTTGGCTATACCTAACGGATTATTCGTGGAACCCTGGATTTACCAGTATGGGCTACGCGACGAATACGCGGTGAACGCCTATTGGTCCGGACATTACCGAGACAGCTTGGATGCCGGCCTGCACTTGCTCAGCAATGCCCATTGCCCGGCCGAACACCGCGCGCGCTTTGCCACCAATGCAAAATTTGCGCTCGATAAGCTGCCGCAAGAGCAGAGCGAGGGCAACGCGTGGCGCGCAAACACAGGCTTGCACGGACGGGTTTTGCAGCGCGAACTTCTAACACCGCTGCCAGTGCCGGCGCCGAGGGTGTTGCTGAGCATCTTAGCCAAACAGCAAGAACCGATGCTGCCGTTGTACCTGCGCTGCATTGAGGCCCTGGACTATCCAAAATCGTCGATGGTCATCTATATCCGCACCAATAATAATCGCGATTCTACACTCGACATCCTCAAAGCTTGGATGGAGCGCGTACGGCCGCTCTATGGCGCTATCGAAATGGATGACGCAGACGTGCCAGAACGCGTCGAAAATTACGCGGTACACGAGTGGAATGCCGAACGATTCAAGGTGCTAGCAAAAATTCGCCAAAATAGCCTACAGAAAACTCACCAGTACGATTGCGCCTATTATTTCACCGCCGACGTGGATAACTTTCTGCGGCCCTGCACTTTGAAAGAATTGGTGGCGCTGGGGCTGCCGATCGTCGCGCCATTTTTACGTTCGGTGGATCCCAATTCGCGTTATTCCAATTACCATGCCGATATCGATGACAATGGTTATTTTAAGGAATGCCAGCAGTACGAATGGATTTGGTCGCAAGCCATTACCGGTGTTTTTGAATTGCCGGTGGTCCATTGCACCTATTTGATTCGTGCGGATATGATATCCAAATTGGATTACGACGATGGCTCAGGTCGGCACTCATATGTTATTTTCTCCGATTGCGCGCGGCGGCGCGGCATTCCGCAGTATTACGATAATCGCCAGTTATATGGCTATTTGACGCTAACTGCCAGTGCAGCGTCAGCGGCGCAGGCCGCGCAATTGTTTGACGCCGATTTGGGCGTCGATGAGCGCAGTGCACTCAGTAATTTGGACGCCTTGGCGCAAGTGCAGCAAAAGTTCAGCGCCATTTAGCGCAATAACGAATGGGGCTACGGATCTGGCGTCGGTTCCTTGCCAATTAAAAACGCCGACTACATCCAATTTATTCAAAACTTTCTGGAAAAACATCGCATCACGTCGGTATTGGACTTTGGCTGCGGCGACTGGCAGTTCTCCCGTTTTATTGACTGGGAGGGCGCCAGCTACGTAGGCTTGGACTTGGTGCCGGAGGTGATCGCAGCTAATCACGAGGCCTACGCGCGATCCGGAGTCGAGTTTGCGGTATCAAATGGGCCAGACGAACTGCCATTGGTCGATTTGTTGCTCTGTAAGGACGTGTTTCAGCACCTGCCGAACGCCACCATCCGCGCTTACCTGGATGCGTTCAAACGCTGCGCCAAATACCTGTTGATCGCTAACGACGATCAACCGGCCAGCGCCCTCAACGGCGCCATCGAAGCCGGCGGCTGGCGCCCAGTGCGCCTCGACCACCCGCCATTTTCCGAGCAGGCTCCCATCGTATTCGAATGGACCATCACCGCCGGCGGCTGGAAACCCACGCATAAAGCGACCTGCCTGATTAAGGGTGATTGAGGCCGCGCAAGTTGGATGGCCCGGTGCGCTTTTCGTGGGTTTGGACCAATGCAAACCCACCGCGCTTGCGCTTGGCCCTAACCTCATAACGATCGCGACGCGATCAGAAGCGCACGCTACCAGCGGATCGACAAATATCCCGCATATTTCATAAACCTAGAAACCTCAGTTGGACGGGGTAGAGTGTGCGGTTATGGGTGTGCAGGGCATAAGCGCAATGAGGCGGAATAGTTTTTCTATTCCAACGAGTTGCAACGCAGCCATGCGCGGCCAGAACCGAGCAATCTGCCCCGTAGCGGACTCACCCAACGGGTGAACGAGTCAAAGTGCTGCAAAGTCAAAGGAATCATCGCGTTATGGGTGATGGTAAGCGGTCAACTGAGGTTTCCAGGTTAAATTGCACGCGCCCTCGCTTGCCTCTTGATTGTCCAACGACAATCCACAGTCGGGTGTATGAATCACTACACCGCTCCTTCGAAAAAACCGCTGGACAATCAATATTCTGCGCGATCATCGCGCGAATGCATGAAACATTCGAGATATAAACCAGAAAAAAATAGACAGTGCTGGTACAAAGGTGTGAGCATATTTAGCTAGTTCGGCAGCGCCACCGGGAGCGCCCTATGTGGAAGTACCGATCGACTCGATTGCTCATTGCTCTTGGTCTTTTTGCATGCGCGCCAATCGGCAGTGCTCAACAACTGGTTGTTGGCAGTGGCGCCAGTCTTTCGCTGGGCAGTGCGATCGTCGACGCTGGATGTAATGATTTGCAAGTCGCTGGCACGCTCGATATCGGCGCCGGAACCATGCAGAACGTGCGCGATGCTGGCGCTGGCGGCACCTTGCGGGGTGGCAGCGGCACCTTGTCCTTGAGCGGCGATCTAGCGCTAGGCGCGTCCTTACAGGCGCAAAGTGGTACGGTGCGCGTAGCCGATGGTTGCGGGCGCAGCCAGTCGCGCGTGGTGGGTGACCATCAGTTCAATCGCCTTGCGGTGCAGAGCAACAGCGGGCGTGCGCTGGTTTTACCGGCCGGTGGCACGCAGATGATGGCTAGCGCGCTAGAACTGATCGGTGGCCTGCAACGCTTGATCCTGCGTAGCAGTGCGCCGGGCATCGTGAGCTATCTGGCTCTGGCGAACGGCGGCACCCAATCGATTCAGCGCGTGGATGCGCAGGATGTGGGCGCCCCGAATGGCGCGCAGTTTTTGGCACCGAATCTGCCGTCCTTCTATGACAGCCTTGACCAGGGCAATACGCCGCGGTTTTTCTTCGGCCCTGACGAAGCGATCCGACCGGTGCCCGCCTTATCGCCAGCTGCGTTGTTGATATTGCTACTTTCGATGGTCGCTTTTGCGGCCGTGCAACTCCGTACGACTGCCCGAGGTGACGCCTGATGCGCTCGATAGCCACTAACGCTGAATCCGCCGCGCATCGCAATCTGTTGGGGCGCGCGTGCTGGGTTCGCCATCCGCTCAGCCTTGCGCTGCAAATCGCATTGATCAGCACTGGCGCCAGCGCCGCTGACATTAAGGCGCAACTGGCGCCAGGCGATGGCTTTGAGATCAACAGCCAGAGCAATGTGGTGCGCCTGCGCGTGAACGACGACGGCAGTGTGCTGATTCCGGCCTTGCCCGGTAGCAGCGGCGAAGAGCAGTTCCTCTGTTTTGACACCGCCAGCGGCCTGCTCGGGCGCTGCGCAACGATTCCGACCGGCGCGACCGGCGCCACAGGGCCAATCGGACCAATCGGCGCCACTGGAGCGACCGGCGTAGCCGGCACGAATGGAGCAACAGGCGCCACCGGATCGATCGGTTCCATTGGCCTGACCGGCGCGACGGGAATCACTGGGGCAAACGGCGCGACGGGCACGGCCGGCAGCAACGGAGTGACCGGTGCCGCAGGAGCGACGGGAGCCACAGGACCAATCGGACCAATCGGCGCCACTGGAGCGACCGGCGTAGCCGGCACGAATGGAGCAACAGGCTCCGCAGGCGCCACCGGATCGATCGGTCCCATTGGCCCGACCGGCGCGACGGGAATCGCTGGGGCAAACGGCGCGACGGGCGGCGCGGGTGCAGCAGGAGCGACTGGCGCCACCGGCGCTGGCATTGTGCTTTCGGGTGTGGCGGTCAACGCCAATGGCACGGTCGCTGTGACCGATTCGGCAGGCACCCAAACCTCGTCTGCTGCTACTTTCCGGGTCGGCGGCAATGCGGCCACGGCCACGATAGGACTGGGTACGACGAGCAACAACCACATTGACTTGGTCAGCAACAACGTGGTTCGCGGGCGACTCAGTAACCAAGGGGAGCTTTTTTTCGGTGCTACCGCTCCCGTCAGCCCTGGCGATTTGGTGGCCAGCGTTGGAAATGCCAGTTTTCCGTGGGCGGTAAACGGATACTCGGCATTCGATGGAGGGGGTGTTTACGGTACGGTTACGGGGGGAACGTCGGTTTTTGCTGGTGTTCAGGGCGAATACAATGGCACCAGCCCTCGCGGCTCGGGCGTTCGCGGTTTGTATTTAAGTGCGACACCAGGCACTTCATTCATCGCACCGGCAGCCGGGGTATTTGGCGACGTAGCAACAATCGCAGGCGCCTATAAATTCGGGGTTTATGGTAATGGCGGCTTGACGACTCGATCAGGCGCTGTGCTCGGCAACGATACGGACGTCGCCCTCGGTGCTCTGGGCTACTTTTCCTTTAGTAACCAGGATTACTCTGTCTACGGCTTCGGGCAGGCTTACCAGGTTGGTATTGGCACTGGCCGTGCTGATAAGACCATTGTCAATGTGAACACCAATATTGCCTTGGGCATGGCCGGTGGGGTGATGGGCGGTTGGATACGCGGCGAAGCTTACGGTTTGCACGTTAAAGGTGAGCGCTCCAGCCTCTATGTGGACGGAACCAGCTTCAATACTCAGCCCACTATTCAACTGATCGACACTGGCGGTGCACAGCGTGCGGTGACTTATGCCGTATCGTCGGAATCACCCGATGTATACGCGCGCGGTCGATCAACTTTAAGCAACGGCCGGGCCTTTGTGCAGGTTGACGAGACCTTCCGCGCTGCCATTTCGCGCCAGCGCAGCCTGCGTGAACAAGCGGCCGATGTGGTGATTACCGTAACTCCGATGGGCGAGTCCAAAGGCATCTACGTGGCGCAAGTGAGCGACGATGGCTTCGAAATTCGCGAAAACGGCGGCAATTCTTCGAATGTGGCGTTTTCGTGGATGGCAATCGCGCGCCGCGCCGATGTCACCGGCAATCTGCCGGCAGAAGTCTTAGCCAGCGATTTCGACGGCAAGATGCGCGGCGTGATGGCCAACGAACTGCAACCCGGCAGGTCACAGCCCATCTGGTGGGATGGCAGCACGATTCACTTCGATACCCCACCGCCGAACCCAGCCAGAATGCAGCCGACGGCGTCTGCGGCCAGACCGCAGCGTTAGTGCCGGCCGTGCGAACGAACGGCGGCTTGCCGCCGTGCCAGACTTATTTATTTCGACACTTGGCGGGCGTTCGCTGGTCCCTAGCCGGGTCAACGGTATTGATTCGGTAGGATGAGGCGTGTGCGGGTCTGGCTTAAACCTGTC
>ENA-ORBV01007815-ORBV01007815.1-microbial-mat-metagenome-genome-assembly--contig:-NODE-7815-length-18232-cov-5.648251_pt1 | contig 18232 bp, 20 predicted proteins | sample MGYA00237777_ERZ505514 | MGnify/ENA primary metagenome ERZ505514 (study PRJEB26160, sample SAMN06269048) | microbial mat metagenome | isolation source: Oligotrophic lake microbial mat | place...
GGTGTGCGCTCCCGTCTGGTCGCTGCCCGGGTTCGCCTTCGGCGCCCATGAATTTGCCTCCATAACCTAAAGGTGTGCGGGCTTTCAACTAGTACCTGATGCTTCATGCCGTAAAAAGCTACCGTTCTAAAGTCTGGGATACATGTTATAACTAGATATTAACCAGTGGTCTTATCCCCGAGCTGTGATACACATACGTCACTGGACTGTCACGTGGATCTAAAACGGTCCCCTCAAGTTCTAAGTCACGCCGACTTGGGACTTGTTCTGATCCACCGAAGTTGTCCCCTGAAACTCATGACGTTCCTCACTGGGATGCTCAACCTCCGTTCTGTCCTGTGATGTGCCCAATTTGGGACGCTGCTGGCCACTGGGAATTTCTCCCAACCATCACTTGGTCCAGGGCATTATGACCTATGAAAAATGAAACACAAAATAGCAAAGAATCAAAGTTAAAACAAAATGCGTCCAGCGAGTTGCAACCTCTTGGAACCCGACTGGATTTGAGTTAGCATGTCCGTGAGATTTGTATCCGTAGGCTCGTATTGAACACTGATGATTCGCGCTGCCGCGTGCTCCCGCACACAGTGGAAAGCAATCGAATTTGACTTCTTCTTGAGGGTGGACTTGGGCTGACTGCTGTTCCTCACAACTGACAAGTTATCAGCCTTGACGTGGCATGGCCCGTCAATTGGAACGCCCATCATCCGAAGCTTGCAACGCAGTCCTTCAATTAATTCCGTTCCCGTCTTCATCGCTGAGAATTTGGACCCGAAGGAAGACATTTTGATTGACGATTGCTTCTTGCTGTACCAAAGAATTGGGGATCTGTTGAGAAAGATTAAGACTCCGGTGCGTGATCGCCGAGTCACCTTGTCCACAGCATGATCGGAATCAATGTACGCCATCATCTCAACGGATTCACCCAAGGGTTCCGGAGCGTCCTTGGGGATCTGCTCTTTGACGTCCTTGTAAAAGTCCGTCCAGTCTGGCAGAGACTGTTCAACGTTGTTGGGGCGACTTGCGTCAAAGACAAGTCTGGATCTGTCGTGTTGCTTTAGGTAGGCAAAGATGTGGTAGACAGCCTCCAAGTGTCCTTTCCGAGGGCTTGCTGCGAACGCAGCCATGATCGACACTTCCGTGCAGATGTCAATCCTTCCAAGCTCGACTGCCCAATGAAGAACTCCAATCCTTGAGTGGCATTCACTCACATCGTCCTAGTCACAAAGAGGTGTAGCATCTAGTTCTGGGCTGTAGTTGATTGGAAGTGGTGATGACACTTTTGATTTCAATTCTCGATGCTGCTTTTGAAGATGAGTTTCATCATTCTTCACTGACTCCTTGATGTAAGCCTGGAACACTCACGATAAAGTCGGTACAGTGAAATAGTACTGATCGTGAATGTCGGAAAAGTAGTCGTTAATGTCCGAATTGTACTCTCCGACACTCGCTGAAAATCACAAAAATGCAGTATAGTCAAACAGTAGTAATCGTGAATGTCGTATTCCGACATTTCCGACATTTGGCGATTTCTCCGACAAAATCCGACATTCCGACATTAAGTCCGACAACCTCCGACAATCCGACATTAAGTCCGACAAGCTACGACATTCCGACATTATGTCCGACATAAGCGCGAGACGGCATTGAGTCGTAGCCAATACCGTTATTTGTAATTGGCGACGGTCATTGATTTACTAGATTAATTAGTGACGTTCCGAGTGAGTGTCCTGCGTGCAGTCATTCGTGTAGAAGGTTTCCGACATTTACATAGATCCTACGACATCAACCGACATTACGACATTTTGTCCGACATCCTCCGACATTACGACATTAAGTCCGACAAGCTACGACATTACGACATTATGTCCGACAGCCTCCGACTTCCCCTCCGACATTCACGATTACGTCTTTTCGCTAATTTTATTTGTACACTAACAGTATAAAACAAATACAAAATTTCGAAGACTTCCGACATTTCCGAATACAGCCGTTAATCCGTTTAACGTCGATTCCATCTTTTTCGTGAGTGTTCCTGACAAAAGACATTGTAGTGCTTTACCTCCTCACCATCAGACGTCCACGTTGCATCATCAAAAACTTTCAGAGGATTCCTGCCATACTTTGGGCAAACAGCCTTCTCAATTGCATCGGCATAATTCCTAACCTCTTCATCCTTGGCAATTTCCTCTTTGGGAATAGGCTTCAACACAGCTTCCCAGTCGATCCCTTTGTGGTCGTCATCATCATCATCCTCAACATCCACAACAATGTCATCCAAATTCTTTGGCAAAGAAATCTTTTTACCTTCAGCCATGGCTTCCACGAACTCATCACTAAACACAGCTGTTCCTCGGGCAATTTTGTTCATGGCACATTCACCTAGAGGTTCCCTCGTCCCCTTCTTTGGGACATTGCCAATTGGTTTTGAGTGGTTTGGTGCCATCATGCAAGAGTGGTGCGCATTATGGCAATCACGCAATTTGTTACTTTTGTGCTAGCTTGAAGCTAGCAAGAAAAATTGCAAATGCTCCCGCCACATAGTAATAGATTTCTGTTCTTGTCTGTTGACATGCAACAACGGAAGCCAATTGCTGTTGCAATGGCTGCATTGACCATCCGAACTAATTAGCATCGTCAACAAGCACAACAAGCTAACTTATATGTTGTTAACCTAACTGATTTTAAGAGATAAACTAGGCGAATTTCGTTTAGTTTATCCAGCGAATTAGCGAGAAAATTCGCCTACTTAACCTTAACGAGAACCCCTAACGAATAGGAGTTAACCAGTAAATCTTGATGAGGCAGAACCATTACTACTATATTAGCTAGCTAGTAGTAGGTAGTAGAGAAGGATTGAATTTATTAGGTTTTTGTTATTGTCTACTAGCTAAAGTGATCTGAACAAAACCATACTACTAGTAGTAGAGGGTCGGCACGCCTCCATTTCCCCCATTATCATGGTGCCAAACAACGGAAGCTGCCACAAAAAACGAAGTTCTCCCGGAAATCATTATACTTGTCTAGTACTTTTTCAGGTCCTGACGATGATAGCTTTCAGCGAAACAATTCCTTTGGCGCGAGCTTGGGCCCGGGAACAACTTCGTTCCAGTTATCGCGGCCAATCCCAATTCACCAGAAAGGGCCAAGCTAGTACTGCATTCCGTCATTATGCTAGTACTTCATCTTCAGTGGATGGGCAAAGTAAAACTGCCCTCAGTAATCTTGTCTCTGTGAAAGATTCTCTTGGCGTCTTTCGATCGAGCGAAAATGGAGGAGTGGTGTTTGTCGATGGTAGCTTCTACCACAAAGGGGAAAGAAATGGACGAAAAGAGTATGTGTTACAATTATTTTGCGCAGTCAACACTTTTGGTTTATCCGTCTTTTTATTGTTGTTATTGGTCACTCAATGCGTGTTTTTTACGGATCATTTTCTTGACTCAGATTTGAAGCGGGTCCGAGAATCCCAGGAGCTCAGTACTGTGATATGGTCGATATCTCTGCCACCAAAGAATTATTTCCAGAGCTAAACCCAAAAGGGCTCTGGGGTATGCTTCCTCCCAAGGTTTGTGACTTGAAAAGAATCATTTTCTATTTGTGATGGAACTGCCTTGTCTCACTCTTTTCGATTCATCGCTTGACTCATTGGATAATCGATTGCTTGCAAACCAGGATCTTTTCGCAGCCGCCATGGACGCCTTTGGTATTCAGAATAGCGATAGAGTACGTTATGGTGGTGCTACAGGAACACACGTCCATGTGTTTTGGTTATTTCGTTGTAGGTTAAAATTGTGATTATCATTGGACTCACGGCAACTTCCTAATACCCCACCATGTGTAGATTATTATTTATGGCCGAGAGGGAAGCATCTTTACGCCGCGCACGTGGTTTCTTTTCAAAACAATGGGACACGAAAAGGTACAACTAATGCAAGGACCTTTGGAGGAATGGATGCAGTTGGGCGGGCCTGTGGACGAGGAGCCGACAACAGTACTTTTGGCCAAGGATTTGGATTTGTCAAAACCCACCAAATATCAAGCGAGGGATCCTGTGGATGTTGTAGATATGAACGACATGCTGAATATTGTACAAGGAAAAGAAGAAGCAACACTCATTGATCCACGAGGGTCTAGCTTTTCCAAAAAAGGTTACATTCCAGGTTCCATCCATATACCGTATGCAAGTCTCGTGGAAAACGACAATAGACTAAAGCTCAAGGATCCCCAAAAATTAAAGGCCATCTTTGAAGAAGCTGGCGTCGATATTCAAAGCGAAAAACCCATCGTTACTACTTGTGGTTCCGGTGTGAGTGTGTGTCACGTGTACTTGGCGTTGCAGGAATGTGGACGAACAGGAGAAACCAAAATATATGACGGCAGCTGGAATGAGTGGAGTAAAAACCCGGATGCTCCAAAGGTTGCCCCAGAAAAATAATTTTGAAGAGTGTTGAGCTCCCCTCAGGCCAACAATTTTGCGGCGAAACATGGATGGAAGAGCAAACCTGTCTCTTGTCCCGACTTCTCCTTCATCATACTTGACTACTGCTGCAGGCATCGGAAGAGTGGATGTACTAGTAGCTCATTAACTTCGCTACTCTCATTCTTAGTAGGACTTAGACTCTGCATCACCTTATTATGCTAAGTAAATACTATTTGGAAAGATAACTTTCGTGTGCGCTATCCCAATGACATCTCGTCTTCTTTAGGGAGTTCCCCAAAGAACAGCGAGGGTCATACCGTTCACAGAGGCTCCTTTGTTAGATTGGTGATTGATGGTCCCTTCAAATGACGCACCGTTGAGAGACTTCGTTGAGTTGGAAAGCAATATCCCCTTCACATCAACCTTGTATCGAGTGTGGATTGTCTTCGCTTTTTCAAAATATTGATGATGGGGTACCTTGCGAAGATCTTTATCCTGTTTTGTTAGGTTTGTCTAAGCGCCTGAAGCCGCTCCTCCATTGGTTGTTGTATAATCTCCAATAACTCAATGCAAAAGATCAAAGTCGAGCAGGGTGGAATTTTGGGTGGAAATCCCTGATGCCCATAGGCATACAACGCTGGGATGGTGGCCTCGACGATTTGACCCACGCTCATGTTTTCGACGGCAACTTCCAATCCTTCCAGTACATGGTGTTCACCAAGCTGAAATTGGAGTGGCGCTTGATGGAGATCTCTGGAACTAGCAATTTTGGTTCCATTTTCGAGAGTGCCTTCGTAGTGAATCTTTGCAGAAAGAGAAAAACAGATTGATGTAAGCAACTGAAGAAATATATTTATTGACCTGCTCACAGCAAAATACAACGGATTTCTAAAACATCAAGAACAGAACATACCAGGCATGAATCACCAGGTGTTGGAAAATGGAGGCCATCGCCTCGTTTTAATGTCCTCATCAAAATGCCAGCGCCAGTTTTGTTGTCAATGACATTGGCATTTCCTGGCAATGCGGCCGCCAAGGGAGTTGCAGGCGGAAGTGTCTCCTCTTCCATGATGATTTAAGTACTCCTGCTTCTTTTGGACGGATTAATTCATTGATGAGGGTGATGATATCCAACTCGGTTGTGTACTCTCGATTTAACGTGGCTGCCGTGCATGCGGTCTCTGTTAATACTTGCCATTGTCTGCAGGCTAATGGACTCACTAGCTACTACAGTAGCTACTGACTCTAACTACTCTAGCTGCTGTTGTTCGTGTTGACCTTGAAGGGAATGAATTCAACAGCGACGACGAAAACGAAAACAGCCATCATGGTTTTTGGATCAGTTGTGCGTCGAAGTTGAGACACCGCAAAAAAAGATACGAAGCGAGCCGAGCTGAAGATACCCAAAAAGATACCAGATGACACTCATAAGTGGCCATTGGCACACTGGCTTTGACCAGATAACTAGATCAAACCAGCAATCACAAGTAGCCAATACTCCACACATGCTAGCTCGTACAAAGCAGCAGCAGCAAAATAAAATAAATGTAGCTTTTTGGATCCGGGATGACCAAGGCCCATGAAGCCTCACGTAGTTGTGTCAGTGTCAGTACCGATATTCGGTTGGGACAACGGTACATTTACTATTGGTTCCCCATCCTGCATAGAATGAATGACCAGGCACAGGATATGGACGGGGTTGGTCCGTAGTAGACTTGTTGGCAGAGTGTTTTGCTTCTGCTGTGGTGGGCCACTTAGTAAGTGATTCAATTCGAACGAAGTGCATGCAGCTTTCTAATAGCTAGTAGACAGTAAAACTGTTGGCAAACACGGTGGTAAACTTAAAAGAGTAGCATGATAGTTTTTAAATACAGCGTTTTAACATTCTATCGTCTGGGAGGGCATGCAACAGCAGCATTGCTGTTACTAGCCGGGCTAGTAGTACTAGTAGAGCGCTGCTTCATGGCCCATCCGGCCTTTTGATAGTGATGATATGGATGAGGTACGACTCCTCGTCCTGGATGCATGGGCATACCATGCATGCTACGATGATAGGCTGCCATGTGCATCATCATGGGATTGTTGGTGGGTCGTGTATTGAGGGATACAGGACCGACACGTCCTGGTCCTCCCATGGGAGGAATGATGGGCATGGTCATGGACGACCTAGACCGCTGCTGCTGTTGCTGCTGAACTTGCTGCTGAACTATCTGCTTTTGGTGATAGGGAGAGCTCAACACACGCATACCAGGAGCATGATGGCGAGCACTTTCAAAGTAACTTTTGGGCATGGCAACAAGGACTGTCTCTTCGTCACGACGTAGTGTTTCAAGAGCTGCCTCGACAACTTCATCGGCATTGCTGCTGCTGCTGGCACTGCTTCTTCGGCTATCTTTGCCGTTGCCACTGCTGCTCTTGTCGTTGCTGCTGCCACCACTAGCAGGGCTGACGGCGTAAAATGCCGTTGGACGCGATTGAGCAGACATACGACGAGCGTGTTCCAATCGATACATTGCCTTCTCCTCAGACTGGGGAGTCACAAAGGGAGGACTGGGGATTCGCCTCATCATCATGGCACTAGCAGAGGCTCTTCTGTGGCTGCTGTTGTTTGGTGATGATGATCCAGACGTGTGACCAACAAGATCAATCACCACCGACTTTCTCTGGCTGCCACAGCTGTGGTAAGGGCGAAAGCACGGCTTGACAGCTGTGGGCGTAGCAGGCTTGCTGGTAGTAGCAATAGCATCGGCTGCCTGGGAACGACCCACACACTTCACCTTGCTCTTGCAGGTCTCCCAACTTCCACGTTGAAATTCGGGATGCTTGAAAATGTCCGAGTTTCTTGTTTCCTTTTCATGGACGCGTTGAAAGCCCCATCGTCCCAATTTTCGGACAAAGGAAGACATGTTTCGAATGTTAAAGACCTTGGGCATTAGCTCGAGTGTAAACCTTTTGTGGTTTCGGATAGTAAAGGCCATGCCATCTGGCATCCATCCCATGATTTCTTCGTGCACAGGATCTTCGAGAACGGACATGAGCAACTCAGCAAAGGTCTGCTTCTTGGCGTCCTTGTTTTTGTTGTTTCTGGTAAGGCTTGCAGTAGGACTTGCGGCAGGAGTCTCAGCGACAACTTCCACATCCATGGGGATCTTGACACTGACGGGGGAAACAGCACGACGAGGAGTGTCTTCGTCGGAAGACAACTGCTTGGCCAAGGAAGGTGATGTCTGCTTGGGTTGAACCACACATCGTGCATCAAACAAATTTGTGGCAGCGTCGACCAATATGCTGAAGGGATTATCCATGCTGCTGTGCTCGGATACAGAGCTGACAGAGCTGCAACTTTCACGACGAGAGGCGACAGAGACACAAGATTGTTCGGGGATATTTGTTAGAGTAACCATGGTTGGACTTTTCAGTTAAAGAAGAGGTAGGAGAGAGAGAAATTATGGAAGAGGAAGTAGAAGAAAGACCAGTTGTGTGCCGAGTGGTGTAAATTGGCTTTGACTAAAAATAATGAGCTCAGATAAACTTTGGAAGCGAAAAATGTTGTGAAATGATGAGGGAAAGACGCCAGCTGGTAGGAAATTGTCGTGGCTTCAGCAGCATGCCATCAATCTGGCGACGATTTCAAATGACCTCAGGTTGGATACGAAGATACTTTTCGGGGTTTGGATAAAAACGTTTAGTACCATCCGAAGGCTAGCCTGGCCCTCTGCCTAATTCTTTTAGAAGAGCTATTGGCATGCGGTCTTCGATATTTAAGAGAGATTTCTAAAAGCAAGTTTTGTTATTAGTCACTGGTAATGTCAAAGTCAGTACAGTACAGCTGTGTGACTCGTACCATCTGGCGAATAATGATACGCCGACAAAAGCCTGTCGTACCGGTAAGTTGAACCGGCCCAAGGAGCCTCACAAATTTCACCAGATAACCTCTTTTTTTAAGTAACTTGCCAGATAACCAGAGGTGTAGGCAAACATCCAGTGTCTAATTATTGCCGTCCCACTAATGGTAGAAGCAGTTAGGTACTACGTAGCCAGTAGAACAACAGCCGAGTATTTACAACATGCCTTGCGCTGGTTGAGTGATTCTCACTGGGTGCTTGTACAGTATGTAGGTAACAATGTAGTTTTACTGCGATTGGGCCTTCTTCACTCTTCCATCAACAACAGCTGATGCCAGTACCTAGTAGCCAAGGAGACGGTAACGTGTCTTGCCCCAACAGAATTGCTTTCGGGTCAAGTTAGCTGGTAGACTGCCCACCTCGCATATGCATACTAGTACCGGCCGGTAGGGGCGAACAGCCAGATAGAGTCATCTATCTTTTGGCGATCTTTCTGTTTTGCCCAGTGAGAAATAAAGGATCTTTCATTGTTTTGGACCAGAGGAACTGGTATAGCTAAATAGAAAGTAACAGCACGCAAGCCGGTACGAGCTAGTGGCTGCAATAGCTGCGCACAAGAGCATGAAGCGAACCGAAAAACCCAAAACCTACTATTTAGCTTTTATGGTTTTACCTCCTGGTGGTGTAGCTGGTCGCAACAGGCTCTGAAACTAGTTACTTGCCTGCTTACTACTTCCGCTCAATCATTAAGTAGCTAGCTGGCTGGTTGACCACCCAACTGAAGGAGACTACAACTGAATGATGCCAGATCATTCTACTGTAGTTATCTAAGCCTTTCTGTGCATGGTAACTACCAATAGCTGGTTAGTTATCTGCTCTGGCTCGGTATGACCCTTTCAGTTCGCTAACTAGCTATTGAGGTAGCCGGCACGTCCTACTACTATGGCTACCCGGCCGGCAAGTCTCCTGCAACCCACTTGTCCAACCCAATGGCAGTAGGCACCACCATCGGCAATGCCGATGACAACGAATAGCTCAGTTCCTTCAGATCAGTTGCCTATCGGTTCGAAGAGCCACCACTCAGGGAAACAACCTCGAAGCACGCAACCGACCGACTGACTCAAGTTCAGTTTCAAAGCAAGAAGTCAGCTGAGTGGCGGCCGGTCCTCCGTCCCGCCCCCCTGATTGAGTCACGCTGGGCCATCAGCCGACGGAGGCATAACCGAAAGAAATTATCTTCAAGCCAGGCAGCCTGGCTTGCTTCGCAGTCACGGGTCGCCGTGGTTTGTATGGTGGGCGTGGACGGACGCAACCAGGATGTTCTGGTAAGCCTGTGCCGGTCGATTACCGAAGTTTGCTGAGTCACTTTACTATTTGAGAGTTAGGCTAACTCGATAGCTAGTGCGGCCTTTGCCGGGCCGGATCCAGGGCATCGCTGGCACTCCAGCGCTCAGCTTAAGAAGGCGACCGACTGACCGACACAAGGGAATGGAGTCAACCCAGCTCCTACTGCAGCAACTGAAGGCAACCAGAATCTAATGGGAGCCGAACGTAGTTTCGAACACAGTACGAGACGACAAGGGCAGCAATTACAGTCTCCTTTCTGACTGACTACTAGTCTACCTGATAAAAGATCATTCTAGGTACTACTAGCTAGTAGTAGCTAATCTAGCTAATTGAGCTAGACAACAGCTCCATACATACCTAACAGTTTCCCCGGTGTTGCCCCGCCCAGGTGTCCATGTCATGGTGTTCATCATCCTCCTGACGCTCACTTATTCGGAATTTTCAAATATGCCGCATTGGCTCTCGCCGCGCTTTTACCGTGCCGGCGTAAATTCTTTGATTTTGATTGCGGTTCTCATCAAGGCAGAAGGTTGACAACACTCTGTCAAGATTCATAGATTCATTGGAGCCGCAAGGTAAAGACACAAGAAAGACACCAAAAACATCACCAATCAATTTGAAAGACCGAAAACAATTCAACGGACTGCATAGCTTCAGGCCAACAGGATCTACTAACACTAGTAGCTGCTGTAGCTTTGCTACATTTGATGTACCCGCAAACCACAAAGCCTTGGTACTAGCTGGCGTTAGTAGGAGCAGAGAAGCGTCGATTGCAAAGCTGACTTTGGAGGAACCATTTTGAATTCCGCCTTCCTTTACCTACACCACGACCAACAGCACAGCCATCATGTTTGTTCCGTTGTTTCACCCGGACGACGAAGATGAAGATCACCACAATCCTAATCGCCATGGGGAACAAGAAGTGATGCGCCTTGATAGAGCCCTTCCCATGGTGGCGGTGATTAAAATCACCAATGTCTTGTTATTGCTCAGTATCGGTGTTGCCGCCTTTATTCAATTTTGCACACTGGAACCTCGGTACTTGAGTGATCTCTTGTGGGAGACAACATCATCACCCGAAACATTGTCTTTTACAGATGCCGTCGTCTCTGACAATGGTATACAGGTATTGTTGGCGGACACGGAGAAAGCACAATACGAGGATGACATGGCTATGCTGGATTTGCTACATAGTGCACCAGAGGCCTCGTTACGGTCATCTTCTCTGGTGATTTTCTTGCGCTTTGGTCAAGCACTGGCGGCCATTTTAATGTTGAGCTTTTTAAGGGCGGTCGTCTTTCCGAATCAATCACGTCACGGAGCGTCTCTTTTGGAAGCCGTCTTGGCCGATTTATTATTTCACATTCAATGCCGATTTGTCATTGGCTTTGTGACCACCTGCCTTCTTCCAACCTTATTTGATGCTACCAAAGTCCCCTTTGATATGATGGAAGCTACCGTTCTTTGTTGTACCGTGGCCCTACAACTTGCAAAGCAACATACCACAGCAGCATGATGATGTGCTCATTCAGAAATATCTACAAAAAATAGAGGCACCAAGCTGTATTGTTCGTAAAGGTACAGTTGGCAGCAAACCTGGCACCATCGCAATCAACAATTTTCCAACCAATCGATAGGAAAGAAATCATGGGCTGCGTACCAAAAGGCAACAATTAATTGAACAGAGCGCTTGCGAGAGACAGGAATTGCGCGCCTTTTCTAGTCCTGACCGGAGTATTGGTTTGCGTTGGACAGCCTCGGAGTTGGCTTTTTTTCTCGCCATCCGTTGTTTGCACCGCCATCGTAGTAGCGACGCATGGCTTTCTCCGCAAGCCTTTCAGAAGAGCGTGACTGTCAAAGTCGGTTTTCCCTCTTGAAGGCACCACCATGATTCTGCTTTAATTTGTGTGAGCGGGATCATGATATACCTGCTAAAAAAATGAAACGACCTTGCAAGTCATTACGAGTACCTATCCCAGAAAATCGTAATAATGTAGAAGAAACGCAGTTTGATCACCATGCCATTGTGCATGGCCTAGTTCCAAGTCCCGCTACTGCTGTGCCGGCGCTCATTCAGTCCTTCCTATACACTGAAGTCCCGTAAATTCTACCGTGGCAACCTGTGTTGTGGTTTAGTTTAGTTTAGTATCTCATCGCACCTTCAATATAGCCCGGAAGACATCGACTACTTCAGTGGTGACTTGTGTATGAACTATCCCACTGTAAATCCTTTACGACAAGCTAGCCAGCCACAAGACTATACTGTAACTATTCTTTCCCCGCTACTGGAGAGCAGGATATGCCTCCGGATGAAGATAGAAAGGCCAGCGCCGCGCATCGTAACAACGCAATCTTAATAATTCGCCCCTAGATACCGAAAGTGCTACCGTAGCAAGCAATTGACCAATTTTGACTAGAGTACCAATGCGAGTATATCCCTACGTACCAATGCGAGTATATCCCTACGGTTCTGGGCTTAGGTGTATTTACAGTATTATTATATGTAAAGAATTGTTTTGTGCATGCGGGAAAATTTTCTGTAGCGGGGCGTCCGTTGCTGGTGCAATCCTGCCGAAAGAGAGAAAAGGACGAAGCCGCCAGCTTCGGCCTTCTCGCTCGGCAATGTGGATCAATGTCTGTCTAAGCAGCCGATAGGGCGCTGCTCCTCTTTGACTTCTTTAGACTTTGGAAGCAACTCATGGCATGTTCTATGTTCCCTACGTCTGCATGCATTTCCAAAATGGCAATGATGTCAGCAGGATCCATATACTTCATAGCAATTCCAGCAGTTATCGCCTTTTCTGTTGAATTTTTCCTAGTCCTGGACCCACGCCTGGATGATGTGCTGCTGCTCTTGGCCTCAGGCTCGCTCTGAATGCTGCTTGTCTCAGTTTCATCTGTCATGCTGCTTCTCTTAGATTCGTCCTTCATGCTGCTTCTCTTGAATCGAAACATAGTGTCGCTTGAGGAATTGAGTATGCGGGGAGAAAAAAAGGTTGCCTATTGAGATCGGAGAATTGAAATTGTGATGGGAGCGTAATCAAATAATAAAAAACAGATTTTCCAAAACCCTGTGGTCGGTGGTCGAAAGTTACCTACCTGGTTTTACCGTAAACCACGTCACTGAAGAAAACTCGATGCCATCCATCAATTGACGAGTGCGGGGAGGGATTTCCTAATTAAATGCCCAGTCCTACGTTGAGTAGAAGTCCCGGTGGTACCGGTATGGGTTGTTGTTCCCTTCCAGGGCAACATGAACGAATGCAAACCAGTACGTGTAGCTAGTAGTAGAGTGCTACTAGTACAGTAGAATATCTGTTCGTGAACTTTCTGCTTCGGCAACTGAAACCAGCTACTACTACGTACTTGAAACATCTTGCACTATGATATGACCGCTGCTTGGTGATATTTGGGTTTAAAGGGTTTCTTAGCTTTAATTAAATGTATTCCGAAAGCTACGCATGCTGGACTACCAGTACTCCAGTACTGTACAATATAAATGCATGCTCTACCGCTGAGGAGCTGACTGAGTGCTGACTGTGCTACTCTGGGATAGTTGCGAACTTGCTTGTAATTGGCAACTGAAGGGCAGTACTCGCACAGTGGTACCCACGGAGCTGGCATAGCAGGATTAGGGAACATGTGACGAATGCCAATTCTCTGTGGGTCAATTCACCTTCTTTGTGCTGACTTCTAATATCGCCCCCCGGCCCCCTCCGCGTCGCCACTAATGTTTCTCTCACCGTTCGGCACACGTACAGTGCGAGAAGTAGCTTTTAAAAAACCACGACAACCGAATGTCGCTAGTTAATTGCCGAATGCACACAAAAAAGATGGTGTGCTGGACTGCTGGTGCGTGGCACAAGTGTTTCTTTTTCGCGAACGTGGCTTGTTTTTTCAACCCAATCCTGCTGCTACTAGCTAAGTAGTAGCTAGCTAGCAGCACAGGGGTTCTGTTCTTGATGAGACCACGGGAATTTAATTTTGAAGACAAAAAACAATGCCACCTCTTTGCTGAGTTTCAAACAAGCATGGGTTGCACAGCAGGAATGCCCGAGTTGGGCACCCTCTGGATGTCAGGACATGTCTGGCTTTCAGCAAAGGATTCCAGTCGCAATTTGTGTTGTTTTTCTTGTGCTTGCCATGTTGGCAGCAGTCAGCTCCGTTGTGGCATTGGGCCAAGTGCCGGTGACACTAAGTTTTGCATGTGTTTGTGAGACACACTGTGTTGCTGGTGACTGTTGGGATGGTCATGGAATGCTCTGATCTCCAATGCAGCAAAGCTCATGTTGCAATGATCCGCACATCAGATTCAAAATTCAGAATGGAGCAACAACTCAGCAAAACGCAAGAGACAAGCTGACACAAACATTGAAAACTTCCTGTTGTAAGTGCAAGAAGATCCACATTCAAAGCAATCAAAAAGTGACTGAGGTGCAGTGCATTTGCGGTCAAATTGTTGAAAACTTGCTTGGTTGAAACACCACTTTTTGCAAACTCCGTCACAGCTATGAAGTCAAGAAGAAAACTGCCTTGAACTCCAAGGCACTGTGTTGACATTTGAAGCAGCTCAATGGGAAAATAACAAATCTCTCAACTGAATCCAAGTGAGACCAGTTTTGGAGAAATTCTGACCAAATTTCATTGGGCCAATGCTCTCTTGCACCACAAAATTGTTCCTCCATGTGATGCTTCTGTGTGGGAAAGCCCACAACATGCTGACAATGATGTGTTAAAAAAATCTCAAGCTTGTCCCTTTCGAACGCGCTTCTGCATCATGAAGGCTTGACCTAGTCAACCTGCATTTGCAATGCAAGTGTGGCATGTCGCATCATGTCCAAACAGAATCATGGCTCAAAAGATGCTCAATCTTCTGAAATGAAGATTGAGCATGTGAGGCAATCAGACAATGGCGCCCTTGGTCTCTTTTGGATTGAATTAAGTTCGCAAAAGTTCAATCTTGTTTATTGCAAGACATTGCGAATGTGCAGGCGTGCTCATGATGGGCACATGGCTGCCTTCACAGAAGCATCCATTTGTCTGTGTTGATGGATCCATTTGAGTTCATCTGATGTGACTTGTTGCGACGAAGAATCAACTCTGCACATGTTTTTCTTCTTCAACATGTTCAATGATGTGTGACCATCAACAGACATGAAAGGCAAATGTGAACCCATTTGTGATCTGTCCCAGACCTCCAGCTAAATGAGATCTTACTAGCATTTTGTTGTTGTAGCCTCTTACTGGAGCGTCCAGTTGGTCTCCTACCGCAGTGGTGGTGTAGCAGTGATCGGTGCAGAATCACAGGATTCTCAAAGTCTTTTGATTCCAAAGGTGCACACTTGTCCTCCTCTTAAATCAGTAGCAGCTGCAGCGCAGAAGAAGCACGAGACCGCTAACGGTGGGCGCAAAGATTGACATCCTCCAAGATATCGATCTCTTGATGATGGTGGCGCTGATCTTAACATCAAACAACGAAAGAGGGGCAACCTACCGCACAGCTTTCAAATTTATCAAATGACAGACAAAGAAGCCCTACTCGTAGTTATTTGCAAGTGTAAGGCACGCTAACAACGCAGCCGCCGACCATGGCGTCACAATATGACATACCGCCTTGTTTGAAAAATCTTCCTCCTGAGATATGGGGACGTGATATCTGTTCCTTTTTGGATGGCAAGGCCTTGAGCACACTTTTTGTGGCTGTTTTGAGCCATCATAATGATCCCGTGATGAAAGTATTGTTAGCCGTCATAGAAGCATGTGCACGCGATCGAGTGGAAATTTTGCATCAAAATTGGCAGTGGCACCTCGGTAAACTAGAAGCAGCACAGACGGGTAATAACCGTTACATTGCCTTTCAATGCCGTCCTTATTTGATTACTGCCATGCAGTATATTTATCACTTACTTGTGATACAACACCAAGACGAAGAGGCAGAAGCTGATCAAGAACGCCATGCAGCTTTTCTTAGTCGATATCACCACATGAAAAACGTTATGATTTCAGAATGGATGGTCTGCGCAGATGCATTCGGATTATACAGCCGCCTCAGCATGGTTGACTTTCGAATTTCCGAGAACTTAGCGGTCAGCAATGATAGCAGGATTCGAAATGAACTTCCAACGCACGGCGATATGCAGGCTCCAGTTCCCATAAAAGAGTGGCCTGTTTGGGTTGGAAAAATCCAAGTGTTGCTTTGGGTTCCACGAGGGATTCACGGCGGTGTCCAGCGAATAATGTTGGAAGCCAATGTCGTCATTTTGACACCGATGTTTGGTCTGCCAACTTTTATTACTCTAGATGAGTTGGGAAGGGCACCCCAAGGAGAAAGACTGATTCGTAATCTCCCGAACAATGACAATGCTGCCGCTGCTGGTACTACGACTGGTATCATGCAGCTCGTTGCGGAAGCCTGCGGCTTCGTGCCGGCACCACCCATGGGACGACTGGTGGGACTTTCTGAGAAAGATAAAGACGTTGTGCGTGACGTGGCTGCCCGTCTCTCTGATCAAAATACGGTTGCCATTATACCGATATCACAGGACAGTCGCCATCTCATTCCAAATATGCAAATGATTTCTAGACGCCAAGCTCGACAACGAATCCAAAACAAGCTAGTGCCATTTGATTTTTATGTACAACATCAGCAGCTACGACAACAACATCCTTCAACGCAGACACCAGTACCAACAGAGCAGAATGCCAGTGAGACTTCGGATGGTACACCACGGATAGGAAACGATGATGGATGCTACGATCTTCTTTGCTTTTGGCACGCCCGAGACGTTGACAGGATATCAGTAAGAGATTATTCACATTATTGGAAGAAGTTCATAGAAAATCGACAAGCATTATTATCATGAAATCATTTTTATCGGTGTGTGTCTATCTAAGCAGCAGTAGAGGCACGAGTCCTCTTTGATGTGGCACTGCTCCTCTTTGTGTGTTTGAGATTTTGGAAGCAGCGAATGGCATGTTCCTGGTTGCCAGCAGCAGCTTGCATTTCCAATATGGCAATGATATCAGCAGGGTCCATTTCCTTCATTGCGATTCCTGCAATAATTGCCTTTTGAGTGGAAGATTCCCTTGCCCTGGGCTCACACCTGGGTGTGCTGATTCTCTTGGACTCGTCCGCAGTGCTGCTTCCCTTGGATTGGTCTGCCGTGCTACTTCCCTTGGATTCGTCCGCCATGGTGCTGCTCTTGGAAGTATCCTTCATGCAGTTTTTCTTGAATCCAAACATTTTGTTTTTGTTTACGTGATGAATTGAGTTTGCCGGTAGGAATAGGTTCTTTCAGGATTGTAGAAATCGAAATTGTGAGAAGGCAATCAACAACTTAAAAATCAAAATGACCCCCTACTAGGCCTATCCTCGCCGAGAGCTTGATGGCGGAAGTCAAGATCTTTGTGACCTAGTCTTGGGTATGCATCTCTCGATAAGTCGCTTTCCGTCGAGGATAGTTTCTTCAAGTGTCAATATCTCTACCCAGTATGTAACGGGGAGCAATAGCAACTAGATCGTGAACTCACTAATCTAGGCTATTACTACTATGAGATGTCAATACCTAAGTAGTCTAGTAACTAGCGAGTAGCTAGCTAGCTAGTAGCTATTAATCGCGATCTTGTCAATCAAAATAATACTCAAACTGGTACCCCGGTTTGGTCCAACGCAGAATACATCCATCGACCATCTCACTGACTGGTACTGGTAGGGCAAGGGCGAATTAGCACCCGAAGGGCAGTAAATGGTGCTATGGAGGAGGTTCCGTTTCGCTTGCTGGATCACGCTGAATGTTTACAAATTTCTAACCAGGAGGACCGACTGTGAGAGCTCCTGTGAGTCGGTACGACGTAGCTCTTTTACTTCAAGTAGTAGTTGACACTCGGTTCCGAAAATATTCGGTAATAGAAAAGAAGCTCCAGCGAATTTCAAGAAAAATATGATGGAAAAGAAGCTGCTGCGGATTTCGAAACAGAAAAAGAAGCGGGGTGCTGCTGACACTGTCCAATCCACTCGCGATCGACTCCTAGTAACTCGCCAGTCAGTTGCCCCTGGCAGGGAATGTTTCTTGCTATGGGGAACTGCCAGGGTGACAACAGAAAAGAAGCCCCAGCTTGACTTCATTGAAAAAGAAGTGGGATGATGATGTGCCAATCCACTTAAGTCCTAGCAGCTGGGCAGTCAGCAGTTGCTGCTGCTGGCACCTGTCATGGAATGTTCCTCGCCATGAATGTCATCACATTGACTTGCTGCAGCTCGCATCAGGTTTCGTGAACGGATTTGTGGAACGAATGGCATGGACTCGATCCTTTGCAATGCCCTAATTTGCCTACAATTGGCTATGCATAGAGTGTCCTCATGCGGGACTCGCGGGGTCGTGACTCATTCACGAAAGACGCGCTTCCCAGCGTGTCGGACTAGTTGCCACTAGCCCAACTCTTCACAAGCAACAAAGAAGGTCTCTAAGGATAGAATCCACGACCACGCAACTGTCGTCAGCAGACGCTGGCCTATGTGTCGTAACGGCTATGTCTTTCAGACCGTTGCAACAACAGAACACGTTTTGTTCTGTTTCCTTGTCAACACGAGCTGTCGTTGCACAACAAAGTCATAAAAAAC
>ENA-ORBV01007816-ORBV01007816.1-microbial-mat-metagenome-genome-assembly--contig:-NODE-7816-length-18232-cov-4.848747_pt1 | contig 18232 bp, 15 predicted proteins | sample MGYA00237777_ERZ505514 | MGnify/ENA primary metagenome ERZ505514 (study PRJEB26160, sample SAMN06269048) | microbial mat metagenome | isolation source: Oligotrophic lake microbial mat | place...
TTTTCAAGCAGAAGACGGCATACGAGATTCGCCTTAGTCTCGTGGGCTCGGAGATGTGTATAAGAGACAGTCGCGAGGGAGATTCGGTTGAGGCTGCGGGCAGCCCCACCTCTCGCCGTCTGCTCCCTCGCATGGCGCGCACCATGGCTCCTCGCAGCGGGAACGTTGCGGTGGTCCAGATGATTAATGTTAAGACCAACGGACCTATCGATCCGGCGATGATGGGCACGGATGTGGCCGGTACAGATTGGGAGGTCGTAGTCGAGGCACTGCCGGGCAGGCCGGGCGAGGGCGAGATGAATATTAAGGTTGTGAAGTGACCCGGAAAGGGTAACACCAAGGGTCATGCGAGGGATCGTACCGAACGTTACACTTCTTGTTCACACAATAGACGTAAGTTAAGTGATGACTGGCGGTTGCCGCGGCAACCTCTCGCTCGCAACCCGGGCGGGGGAACGCACGCACAAATCAGTCCTCAGCCCCGCGGCCGCGCTTGCGATCGCCGCGGATCTTCTTTTCTGTAAGCCTTCGCTCAACCGAACCCCGGGTGGGCTTGGTCTTTCGGCGAGGTTTGGGCGCCACGCACGCCCGGGCGACGAGGTCGGCGAGTTGCTCGATGCAGGCCTCACGGTTGCGCGGCTGGCTCTTATGTTCATCGCGAGAAATAAGCAGCTCTCCGCGGTCGGTGAGATACATGGAGGCAAGCCCTTCCAATCGCGCGGCTTGGGCTGGGGTCAGCGGGAGCGCGGTGATCGCGATGCGGAGTTGACACTTGGTCGCGCGTTTATTGACGTTCTGACCGCCCGGCCCGGAACTGTTCGAGAACGTGAAACTCACCGAGCTTACCGGAATCGTAATTCGAGGCGTCAGCCGGATGCCCCCGGCTCCCACGGGTTGTAACTTCGGCATAGCCCGGGGTGCTGGCTGACTCGCGAAAGCACCCGGCCCATTGGCTGAAAACGCCGAACCCCCCACTCCACTTTGAGCACCTTTTGCTCCGTATGCGTTCGGTGTGGTGTTTCTTCCATCCGTCCGCGTTGCGAGGTTCTGGCCGGTTCGTTCGTCCTTGGATGGCGCGGGTGCCGTCCGCCCGGTGGTCGGTGCTGCGTTCGCCGTGATCGCCCTAGTCTGGTGGCCGCCGGTGGGCCTCTTCGCGTTTGTGACTAAGTCCGAAGGCATTGCGGACTTCGCGGGCGGAGTTAACTTTGCCGGTTGTTGTCCATGCCGGGGCGTATTTGGTTGCATAGAAGCAATGTTATCATCATTGCTGCGTCGCGGCTTGCGTCGGAAGGTAATCACGCCGGGGGAGGGCGTTGCCGATCGTCTCTACGGCCTCGCGAACGCACGCGAGCCAGAGTGGTGCAAACTTCGGCGCGTCGCACAGTGCCGACGCGGCGACCGACTCGCGCAGCTGGGCTCTCCCGCTTCGGCACGCGGCGAGTTCACCCGCCGCGGCGACCACACGGTTGATATAACGTTCTTCGGTATCACAGGTGTAACTTTCAATGCCCGCCGCGGCGAGCAGGCTCGCGCCCACACGCGACTGCATCGTGCTTTCCGCAAGCGTAACGACGTTGACCCCCATCCACAGTGCTTCACAGGTGGTGGTTGCGCCGTTGTACGGAAAGGTATCCAAGGCAAGGTCGATAGAGTTATATTGAGCCAGATGCTCACGGCGGCCGGTCTGCTGCCCCCGAAGAATGACGCGGGAAAGATCGATGCCGTGGCGGCCCAAGGCATCATAACATAATTTTTGATTGGACGCGTGCTCAAGGCCGCGCGATTTTATCACCAGAGTCGCGGTGGGAAGACGCTTAAGAATCGAGGCCCACACGCGTCCGCAACGCGGGGATATCTTGGCGGGGTTGTTAAAACAACCCAGGACAATCCCTTCGTCGGGGCCGACTAGAGCGGAGCGGGTTCGCTGCGGCACCGGAGAGTCCATCATCGTGGGCGGCTCCCAGCACATAAAGCAGCCCGGCAACGTAAGCACGCCGTGCGGCCCGGCATTACCAAAACTGCATACGGTGGCATCGGCGATTACCCGGTCGATGCCTCCCGCGACACCAGGGGTAAGCCCGGTGGCCTGCGGATAACCCAAATACGCTAACTGCAAGGGTGCAAGGCGGACTGTAAGCAACGCGGTACGCGAGCCCGCCGTCCAGCCCGCGAGGTCAATGATTACATCAAGGCTGTCGGAGGCTATGGCGTTGGCCAGCGATGCTGCGTCCCACGCGCTGCAAGAGAGCCACTTTGAGCCGGTCCCAAGCAGCCGCTCGCACCGGTCGCTCACCGAGTCGCGGACGGGAGCGCAGTCGTAAATAAACCAGTTGACATCGGCGGCGTTTATGTTGGCCAGCAGAGGGGTGATGAACTGCGCGACCGGATGGTCGCGCAGGTCAGGGGTTAATAGCCCGATACGCAGCGGGCGAGACCCCGGCGTCCAAGGGTCGGCGAGCCGCGCCGTTCCGCACGGTGCTAAGGCCGCCGCGGCGGAGCAGACCCGCTCTAACGCGGTGCGTGAGTCACCCTCTGAAGCATCAACATAATTTATAAACGAGGCCCAGGCCGTCGTCGTTGCGAGCGACTGGGGAAAGGCTTTAAGTGCTCGCGCATGTGCCGCGCCCGCGCGGCTTACGTCTCCCACCCCCGCCCAGGATATTGCCAAGGCGTGGAGCAGCCGCTGCTGGTTGTCAGCGGCAGTTTCGCGCGCTCCCGGCAGTTGTAAGTCGCGCAGGACGTTGAGCCCGCGTTCCGCCGCAACGATCGCGGCGGAGAACTGAGCACATGAAGCCAAGGCTTCCGCATAACAGCGCCAAGCATACGGAGAAGCCGGATCGGCAATGACCGCCCGCGCGAGCATGGCGATCCCCTTCTCCGGCAACTGCGTCTCCATCAGCACGCGTCCGTACTCGCAGAGGCAGTCACGCTGGGGAGAGTCGCCTTGAACTGTAAGCTGTAAGTATTCCGCGGCTTCATATGGCCTGTCCATGCGTGCCAGCGCAAGTCCCGCGATATAAGCCATCCGGAGATCGCCATCGCCCCGCCACCCCGCGCTCGCCAGCTTATGAGCCTCATCCAATGCTCCGCGCTGCAGTGCCTTGAGTGCGGCACCCAGCTCAACAACGACGGGCGACTCAGGGGCTTGCTCGGTGCTTGCCCTCTTCTTTTTGTTCGCCAGGGGGTGGCCGCTCATTCCCGCCTTGTTCACCAGAGAAAGCGTTTGGCCCGCGTTTAAGTTGGTATCGCGCATAGGGCTGCTATCGGTTCGCATGGTCCTTCCGCCGCGTTTGCGGCTGGGTTGTTCACGCGGCGACAGGGGGCCGCAGCAGACACTTACTTATGTTACACTCTGTCCAGGGGAGGACGTGCCCGCTCGTGAGGAGCCCCGACGGTTGGCACATGGTTGGTGCCCTCGTCGGGTCAATCCCCCGCGCCGGTGATGAGAAATCCTTCATCGCGCTTGATTACAACTTGAAGCGACCCGCCGTGCTCGCCCGATACCAAGCGTGGAAGGTGGTGGTTGGCCAGACGGAAGAACATTGCCGACGTATCGGTGTGCGGCTCGGACCGGGGTGGTGCCCGGAACGAAACAAGCTGTGCAGCAGGAAGATACGTTGGTCGCTTCCGGCAGACGGTTTCTTCCGTCTTTGTCCACCCATCATCGGTAACCGCGGCATGGGTGCCCGTTACTAGTTATGTTGATGGCACTGCGTTCCAAGGAGGGAACAATGACAGCCCTATTATCTGATTGCGCAAGTTTCAGCCCCGCGTGCACGAGCGACACATATGCTTTCCCAAGCCTGAGGTCGGGCTCTCCCCGCGGGCAGACCGCGGCGGAATGTGTCGAAGCCGACCGACGCGGCAGCGACTGGGCGCAGGCCGCGGGCGACTCCGGACCGCTTACGTTTAATCGCCGCCGCTTGCCACGCAAGATTATGAAAGGTGGGGCGATGGCGATTTTTACACGCTCGCTCTGCGCTGGCAGCGTGGTACGAGTCGAACTCACCGATGGCAGCCACACCGGGTTAGGACTTAAGTCGCCCGTACCCGTTGAGCCGGGCACATCTTTTACACTTATTCCCGACCAGGCGATGATGCCCCGAGCTGTCGGAATCGCCGTCCGCTGCGAGCGACTTGAAGACGGTCAGTACGCCGTTGGCCTGCGCACGCGGCAGGGCGCAGTCGCGGCGTAGTTGCTCCTCCGTACCCGCCTCCTCGCTTTTACTTACGGCGCAAATGTTAAAACTTTGTAACTCTCTGTCGCTCGGCGCCAGCTCCGTCATCGCGCCTGCGCGAGGTTGAATCCGCAGCTACCTAAACAGGCCGCATACCATTGCGAAGTGGAAGTAACCATACGATTAATCAACGGCCCGCAACGCGCGGGGGTGGTCGGGCCTGCCGAACGCAACCTTAAGATGATCCGCGAGGCGCTGGGTGTGCAAGTTACCTCGCGCGATGGCAAGGTCTCCGTCGCCGGAGAGCGCGGGTCTGTGGTCATCGCGCGCAATGTGCTGGAGGCTCTCAACGCCGCGGCGGCCGATGAACAAACCTTCACGCGCCAGCAGGTGTTGGACCTTATCAGCGGCGAATCTCAACGCATGACCGCTGAGTCAGACGAAGAGGCAACTTCGTCAACCTCGTTTCGCGATCCCTTGCTCAACGAGGCCGCCTGGGACGGTCGCTTGAACGTTTATGTTGCTGGGAGACCCGTCAAGGCCCGCACCGTTAATCAAGATCTTTACATCCGCGCCATCGCCGAGCAGGATTTGGTCTTCGGCATGGGGCCGGCCGGAACCGGCAAGACCTATCTCGCGGTCGCCGCGGCGGTGCACATGCTCAAGACCGAGCGGGTGCGCCGGATCGTGTTAACCCGCCCCGCGGTGGAAGCAGGCGAGCGGCTGGGCTTTTTGCCGGGCGACATAAGGGCGAAAGTCAATCCCTACTTACGTCCGCTCTTTGATGCCTTGAACGACATGATCGAATATAACACACTGCGCCGGTTCATGGAGACCGACGTGGTGGAAGTCTCCCCGCTCGCGTTCATGCGCGGGCGCACGCTCAATCACTCGTTCGTAATTCTTGACGAGGCCCAGAATGCGACCAAAGGGCAGATGAAGATGTTTTTGACCCGCCTGGGGCACGGAAGCAAAATGGTCGTCACCGGCGATCCTACACAGACCGATCTTGATGATATCCGCGACTGCGGCCTCATCGACGCGGCGGATAAACTTCACGGCACCACCGGCGTATCGTTGATTACATTCGCGAAGCAGGATATCGTGCGACACAACCTTGTGCAGCGGATCATCGAGGCCTATGGGGATGATTCTCGATAGGTTCACTCGCGCAGAGAGCGCCGCTCGCTTGAACCACGTTAGATACTGATCAAGTTATCGCCCAGAAGGCGCGGGCCGCACCACCGGGGCGGGCCACTTGGAGAACGCTGGCGCGGGTTCCAGCCGCGCTGAAACGACCATCGGCATCGGCCCGATTGGACGCTGAGTCTTAGGGTCGGCCTTGACCGCGCTGAGCGCCATGATAACATCCGCGCCCGAAATCGCTTGCGCAAACGAAGTATATTTCCCATCAAGCCGCGCTGTTCCCTCGCGCGAAAGGCAGATGAAAACCTGGCTTCCGTTGGTATCCGGGTCGTCGTCGCGTGCCATGCTCAGCACGCCAAAGTCGTGGGGCAGCTTGCTATTCTCCATCTGAATGTTAAATCCCGGGCCGCCGTTGCCGCTGCCCGTTGGGTCTCCGAACTGGACCACGAAGGGGTGGCCGGTGGGTAGCTTGTTTACGATGCGATGCACCGGGATCTCGTTATAAAACCCGGTGCGCACCAGTTCGATGATGTTCGCGCAGGTGTTGGGCGCCTGATCCCACCGTGGAAGAAACGTAATAGCCCCCAAGGAAGTCTTAAATATAACTATTTGCGCGGGGTCTATCCGCACCCCCGCATAGTTCACGGCGTTCGGCGGATTCAAGAACTCCAGCTCGCAGTCCTTGAGGGCATCAAAGCTGGGGATACCGGTTTTAGGATTTATAAACCAACCTTGGTTTAACTTCGCGTTGTAAAGCACCGCCCGCTGGGGAGTGATCAGCGGAGTGAGCACGAGCGGACTACCAACCTCCGCGGTGCCCACGCGCAACTGGGCGAAGTAAACCACCGGGGCCTTTTCTGCCCAGAGCTGCGGGAAGAGGGCCGCCAGATCGACCCCTCCTTTAACTACAGAAGCGGTCGCGTATGGCGAACGCTGACCCCAGCGATACAAATCAATCGCGGGCTCGCCCCCTGCGTCCAGCGCTGGCTCCGCAGCGGCGGTCAACACTGCGTCTGTGCCGGGCTCCTTTGGCGATGGCCGGTCGGGTATGTCAACATGGATTGGAATCGAACGACCGATACCGAAGTACCGCCGCTGCGGCTCGCGTGAAGCCAACTGCGAGTAACCCTCACTCGCGGCGACACCGGTAAAACATAATATTAATGTAAACAGTGTTCGGCACCAGCGACCTGTCGCTCTGGTGGGGAGAACCCAATAAGGTAAAGGGAGAGAGGCGTAAGGCATGACGATAAGTATATTACCTGAATACCTTCGCCTTGGTACATTCACCGGCTGCCCGGTTCCCTCCTCTGGCGAACACCAAAGGCTCGTGGGGGCGACAGAAGCGATAAATGCGAGGGGTCCATCGCGCCGCGGAGCCTCCCGACCTCGGTTTTATCTCTGAGCGGTTTCCCGTGGATTGGCATTCGGACGCGGCGTAATCCGAACAAGCTGCAAAGCCCACGCAGAGAGCACCACGTCGCGGGGATATCCAGGGTTACGCACCTTTGAACTGTGCGACGCCGACGGCCTCGTCGATGCACTGTTCGCGATGAAGACTCCCACACTCCAACTCTTTCAAATGTCATACCGCGAGCAACATCGTGAGGACCAGCAACGGCGCCACGGGCGCGTGGTGTGTCAGGATATTGATTGCACACTTGGGGAGATTCTGGATATCTCCGCCTCCGGCATGCGGGTGCGATGCGGCTCAAAGCCGCCGCCGCTTGGCTTTGAGTTTACGACAAACGTTGATGGCCTTGACGGAGAAATTACATTTTCGGGAGTGGTCGTGTGGACGCGTCGCTGCGGGTTTCTTCGATTCGAAGCAGGGATCGAGTTTCGAAACTTGACCGAGGCGATGCGCAAAACACTCGCAACACTGGCCCGCGCTGGCGCGCAAAACGAAAGCTTTCGGAACGTCGCGTGATCAGTTTGATGAGCCGTCAGATCGCCTGTTGCGCGGGAGAGGTGCATCTACTCGTCGCTAAGTTTACTACCGCAACCGCGCGCTGACATCGTAAGTTTGTTTTTACTCTCGCCGTGCAGACTACTGAATCACTTGGCCCGCTTCTTCAGGCCCGCACGATCAAGTTCCACTTTATCTGCTTCTTTGAGGGTAAGCCCATCCAACGTGCCGCCCTTGAGCTCGATCGCGTACTGCGCGGCGAACTTACTCGGATACTTCTTTAAACGCTTTTCATAAGTCTCGTTGGACCACGTCCAATCCGGAGCCTGCTGAAACGGGGGCGAAAGTTTCTTTTCCGCCTCGGTGCGCTCAGGCTCGGGGACCATCTTGTGCATCGCCGTCACCCGCCCGGTAGCATCGACATAAATTATATCTATGGGGATGGGGCAATCTCTCATCACAAACTCGAGCACACGCGGCTCTTTGAACGCGAAGAGCATGCCACCATTTTCCGCGATCTGAGTTCTCCCGGAAAGTCCTTTGAAACGCGTCTGGTCGTCGAGCACGGGCTCGAGTTGAAAAGTGCGCCCCGCGATCACCACCCGTTCGAGCGGCGGGGCCTTCTCCGGCTCTTTCTTTTTGTCCTCTGACATCTTGTTCTTGTTACTATCTCCCGTGTTCTGTGCCGCGGTCTTGATGGTCTTTCCTCCGTCTCCCGCCTCTTTGCCCTCTTGATGCTCACATCCACCACTCAGCAACGTAACCCCAGCAGCTAAAAGGCCTGCAACGCACCTGAGTTGAACGCTCGCCCGTATGGACATACAAAACATAACTGATGCCTCTTTAGAAACCATGGACGAAGCGACTTGGAAGTTAACGGCTCAAAAGCCAAGCCTCTAACTCTGGCGTCAACACGACCGCCGACCGCGGAATGATATCGAGGCTGATACGCCGCTGAAACTCCGCGGCGTCCATCTCAACGGGGTGGGGAACCACGCCGCACCACGCGGCGATCAGGCCAATAATTCGTTGTGGCTGTACCCCCTTCGAGCGGTACGTGTCTAACCGGCTGTCGCCGTGCCGTTTGGCAAGACGCCGCCCGTCGGCCCCCCGCACCAGCGGCAGATGAATGTAACTGGGAGTCGACTGAAGCTCCAAGGCGCGATACAACAATAACTGGCGGGCGGCTGAATCGAGCAAATCGTCGCCCCGGACGATGTGCGTTACCCCTGACCTGGCATCATCCACCACCACCGCGAGTTGGTAAGCGGCTTGCCCCGGCTTGTCCGGCCCGCGCTTCGTCCACACGACAAAGTCTCCGATGGTCGCGGCTGGCCGGTGCTGCTGCGCTCCCGCGAAGAGATCCTTGAACGTAATAATCTCATCCGCGACCAAAAATCGCCAGGACGAGGCACCATCTACAAAGGTGGCGGGCAGCACCGACGGTCGCAAAGCGGAAGAGAAACGGTTCTCTCCCTCGTTTGGTGTCCCTGCCCCAACTTCACCCTCCGTGCCACCGCCGCGAACCGACTGCTCTTGCGGAGCTGACGCCGCAGCGTCGATCTCCTTGCGTGAAAGATCACAGGGGAAGATGCACCGCTTCGCCGCGAGTTGCTCCATCGCGAGGACATGAGAAGCTCGGTCCAAAGATTGGATGAACGGGCCGTGATCCCAGTCGATGCCCAGCCACGTAAGCAGCTCAATCGTAAGCGATATTACCCCCGGTTTGACACGTGGGGTATCAAGATCCTCGATGCGTAGCACGATCTGCCACCCAAGGCGCCGCGCTAGAGCCCAGTTCACGAGAAAGGTCCGTGCGTTGCCCAGGTGCAATGCACCGGTGGGTGAAGGCGCCAGCCGTGTTATGTTTGCGAAGCCGTGCTGTGGTGCTGCGCCGCCAACAGAATCCGGTATGCCCGCGTTACCGTTTACATCCAACGGCAAACCGCCGACCGTGGGAAGAGAAGGGTAATGGGCGGGCAAAGCGTTGCCTTTGATTACGAAAGGCTGACGGGCATCACGACGTAAAGAAAATCGTTTCCACTCTTGATAAGCCCGGGTTTACTGGTGGCCTTGAGTTCCATTACGACCTGGGTGTCGGTCATTACTTTGAGCGCGTCGGTGATGAAGATCGGGTTGAAGCCGATTTCGACGGCCTCGCCCGTGTACTCCACAAGATCAACCTTAATGTTGGCTTCGCCTTGCTCTGGGGCGCGACTGGAGAGCTCGAGCTGCTTATCTTTGGGGTTGAACGCCATCCGCACGCCGCGAGATTCCTCGTTGGTGAGCAACGCGGCCCGCCGCACGGCGGACATCACAACGTCACGATCAAACGTAACTCGCTTGTCGTTGTCCTTGGGGATGACATCCTCGTACGGGGGGAATGAACCCTCGACCAGATTGCTGATCAAGACCGCGCGGCCGGGGCTCGCGGCGGTGCCGAAGGAGAACATAATTTGGTTGTCGGTGATGACGATCTGCACCGGTTCGTCGTTCTCTTTGATGAGCTTCTGGAGCAGGCTGAGGCCCTTGGTGGGGATGATGCATTGCACCGCCTTGGCATCCTTTTCTCCGCCGACCAAAGCCGCGCGGGCGAGCGCCAGCCGCCGACCATCAGTCGCCACCATCTCAAGCCGCTTTCCATCTCGTTTGAACAAAACACCATTAATGGCGTATCGGGACGTTTCCCGGGCGGTCGCGAAGAGAGTCCGAGTTACAAGCTCCGCGAGAGAACCTGCGGGGTGCGTCATCGTGGCTTTCACGACCCCCTCGGCCTTGCCCGACACGGTGGAAGCAAAGTCCGCCATCGTTGGGAAGTCGGTAACTGGCGAACCGAAGACCTTGAAGTGGGCATCCGAGCCGCGGATGATGCACTGATCCTCAGCGTTGACCTCAATTGTAAGTGTTGGCTCGGCGTCCTCACCCGCGACAATGCCGCGGAACTTGTCCGCAGGAATAAGCACCGTCCCCGGCTTTTGCACATCAACCTGCGAGATGGAGAGGCGGAGTGCTACCTCCGCGTCGGTTCCTTCTAAGGTTAACTCGCTGCCCGAACTGGACTTGGTAGCCGTCAGCTTGATGCAAGTTAACTGGATCTTGGGAGTGCGCACCGCCACCGCGCTGGATACCAAGTTCACAGCTTCTAAAAGTGCCGAACGATCAACGATTACCTTCATGGGGAATATTTCCTTTTACTGAGGTATCATACCACCCATCGGGTACGTCGACACCTGCTATAACTACCTATTGTGGTAATAGATCCCAAAAAGGAGGTAAGCCCACAGCGCGCCCACAGCTTATCCACAATCTTTGTCGCTACGGGATGCTATTCCGTCGCCTTGGGTCGGACAATCAGCAGGTTTGCGTCATAGGTCAGGATGCCCAATAACACCGCGTTGAGAAGCCGGTCGATCGAAAGTCGGTACTTTGCAGTGTGAAACGGAGGATTGGGGTCGAGCGGGTCGGCGATCAACGCCTCGCGCTTGGTCGAGTCGTAGCCAATTATCATCACAAAGTGCCCCTGCGGTTCGCCCTTGATATCGTCCTCGATGTCCTTCGGGCCGTACTCGCGTCGCTGGCGATATAGAAAGGTGCTGGAAAGCCCCGTGATAATGGGGATCTCTTCGGCGATAGGTTCGGAAATCAGCCGCGGCGTGAGGTCGCGCATGTTGATCTCTCCGCCCAGGTCGAGAAACTCGAGCATCGCGCGGGTAGCCAGTTTGAGGCGTGCATCGCCCTTCTTGGCGGCTAACTGCTCTTTAAGCCGCTCGGCAAGATACGCATTGCTGTGCGCCCCACCATCGGCCGCGAACCAGGTCGGATCAAACATCTGGACGTGGTAGGTGTAGATGGTCGCGGCATAGCCGCGTTTAAGGGCATGGCACGCGAGGATCTCCAGGAGGGTGCCGCCATTGTCGAATCGCTGCACCTGCCGCATTACCTGATCAATGGTAAGTTCATCATCACCGTAATACTGATAGAGCGCGTGCAGGCACGTTGGCCCGCACGAGACGTCGTCGGGCTGCGCGAGAATCTTTAAATCCATCATCTTCCGCATTGCAACACGGTATGCCCTGGCGGCGGGGCAATCCTCACTCTCGCGGGGCACATCGCGGCTTTGGTGATAACTTACAAGTGCAGTGGATCGCGCCGCGGCTATCATGCCGGGCAAGATGCGTCCTCCGCCCTCCACTCCCCCGCTTTCTTCAAACCCTCAACCGTCCGAAGGGGAGGCGACTGAAGATTTGTCTGCTGGGGCATGGGATCCGCGGGACGCACCCGTGGCACGACCTTCGGGCGGACGGCTTGGCCTGGGTATCTTGCTTATGTCTGGCGGCGGGCTGATTGTCGCTGGGGGGGTTATTTTCGCGATTTTGTCTTTGGGAAGCTTATACAACCAAACCGTCGCCGATCCCCTGGGGTTGCCAGATGGGACGGAGAAACAAGCACAGGCCTCAATGTACCGGGGCGTAACTATCGCGGGGGTGGGCGTGATTCCGATGATCGCCGGAGTCTTTCTGACCAGGCGGGCGACGGCGCGGAGTGCTGCGGCCAAGCGACGCGAGAAGTCCTCATTCTGAGCGAGAATCGTTACTGACAGCGCGGGTCTAACACGCTCCGGCAATAACGTAAATAATAATCCAATGAGTAGTGCCGGATGCGGATTGCAGCTGGGGCAGCAGCGTTGTGCCTCACCTTAAGTTATAATTGTCAATCCCCATCGTCGGCGAAGTTGGTGCCCATGAGTACCCAGGGCGTGAACGAGCCATCGCCCCTTAAGTTACATTCAAACCTAGCGCAAGTCTGCGAGCGCACCTGCTCGGCTTCCCACGCTTCGTAGGCCCGTTCATCGGCGATAGCCGGGGGCAGCGGAACCCGCACATCACTCCACATGCCGGGCAGGTCGATCACGAACTGATCTGTGCCCGAACTGATGTGCGGACCCTCCCACCTTCTTATGTTACCTTTGGGTTGGCACTTGGCGAACGTGCGAAAGAACCAGCGCCCATTCTCATGCCGGGGCGAGTCGTCGTTCAGCAGCAGCCCGGGCTGCACCATCTGGCAAGCGGCGCTGGGAACATAAATCACAAACTCAAAGTCAAAGGGCTCCGGTGGACCATCGGAAATAATCTTGTCTACGGCCTTATCAATAATTATTTCCATTACATTGCGCGACAGCCAGCCAGAATCAGAGACGATCGACATCGACGCGGCGACATCTTTCACACGCTGCTTGATCGCCGGAACCTGTGCCGCGACTTCGCGCTTTATCCGCTCGCGCGTGGCTCGGTCCACCACGGGCCAAAGGTCAGGAGGGCCGCCAGCCTGGGGGCCTTTGGAGTGTGGCCGAAGCGACGCCGCGGCGTGGCCCATTCCGTCGGCACCCACATCGAGCGATATTAAGTATCGAGCGCACGCCTTGCCCATACTCGCATCAAGGGCGCGGGCGGCGGGTGAACAAAAGCCGCCGAAGGCAAAGAACGGGCTTCCGAGAAGCTCGAAGGGCTTCAACTCGCCGGGTTGAGGGGGGCCGACCGGCACGCTATCGGGGTCGATGGGCGAGATGCCTACGAGCTTGGCTTGGCTGTGCTTCCCGATCAGATCCATGGCCTCGTCAAGTTGCACGAACTGAAGCGCCAGCCCCCATTCGTGCAGGTGTTGCGCGGCGAGCCACCCGTTGCGATCAATCGGGTACTGATCTCGCGGAATTAACTTAAGATTCGGGAAGAGGGCCGCCTGTTCTTCGACGATGACGCGGCGGAGCTCGTAACTTAATTCAAGCCCGCCGGGGGGCATGAGCGCCGCCCGCCGCTGGTTGAAGAGCGAGAGCGAAAGTTCCAAGGCCATGTCCGCGAGGTCCTTGGCCTCGGGCGCGGCCAGCGGCGAGGAGAATCGGGCGAGATTGGCCCGCATCTTATCTCGCTCGGCAAACCGCTTGCGGGTCGCGGCGATCTTGGTCCCCTCCACCATCCGGGCTTGACCCCAGAACGAGGCGACGAGGGGGCCCGCGAACGCCAGCAATCGGTCGCCGCTGGACGCCGTTCTGGACCCCGCATCCCTGTCACGGCGGAACCGCTCGAGCACGGCTATCCGCTTACTCGCGGGTATTTCGTTAGCGTTGGGATCGACGAACACGACGCGTCTCACAAAGGGCACATCGGGGTAGAGCGAATCTTTAAAAGAGGAGAGGCGGAAGGCTTCGCGGATAGGCTCGTTATTGAACGAGCCGCCATCGTAACAGACATCGTAACGTTTGAGGTGCGGAGGCTGTGGGGCTTTGGGGTTGGGGTATGTTACATCTCCGCTTACATCCGGGGGCAGCTCGTACCAGCGCCGATCAAGCACCACCGGCTCGAAGGCGAACGGGACACACCCCGAGGCGACGGCGGTCGCCCGTATCTTCTGCCAAAAACTCTTGGACGCGAGCGAATCAACATAACCCGGAATCTCGGCACCATCGCGGGCTCGCACCCAGCGGGAGGGATCGGTGAGCGACTGCGCCTGCGTCTTGGCGGCCTCGCTTCCCAGGCGGATATCGAAGACGCGAACATCCGCATGATCGGCACTTCTCATCCCGTCGGACAATGTAAGCCTTGTCAGGGCGTCGTCACCAAACTCGCCGCGTGCATCTGACATGTGCGGCGAAAGCCGGCCGATGGTGCAGGCGTAAATGAGGCGGTCGGCGAGCAACTGACGTTTGGTGAAGTCGTACGTGTTATATCCGAGAGCTTCATCGCCGAGCGCATCTACTGCTGCCCGATCAACCAGGCCCGCAACGCCTTCGCCGATGCGCCCGTTGGGCTGGGTCGCGCCTAAGAGCATGGCGATGGTGACGCGGTCGCGCCACGCACAAGCCTGCACGAGCTGCACACGCTCAGAGGCTATGAGCTGGGCGTAAGGAACGGGATGAAGCATCGAAAGTGAATCGATGAAAGCGCGGCCGAGGTCTTTAGTGAGGGACGCATGTGCGATGCGGTCCCACGGATCACCGGGCACTTGTAGTTGATTGGCGAGCGCGCGAAGTGAATCCCAGGGTTCGCCATTAGGGATCGGAAGTCTCGGGGGCGCGAGAAGCGTTCGTAACATCAAGGCGAGCGAGAGCGAGCCAGCACTCGCGCCGCTGAAGACGTCAACCTCTACCTTCGAGTATTGCGGAGGAACGTTGTTAAACTTAACCGTGCTCAGCACGGCCATCTTCAGAGTCTCTCCGAGCGCAGCACCGCTGAAAACACCCAGTGAAACGCCGCCACCCATCGCGAAGGCGAGCCGAAGTTCGGGAAGAGGCACAGCGGGCATTTTCAGACTCCGGAGTTAAGGGGGTGTCAAAGGACCCACATTTATTGCCTCTAGGAAGACTGCGATTTGACCGCCGTGCGCGGCGCGAAATAAAATGAATAAATTACTGCTCGACCTCCGCCACAAATAAAGCCCGGCGCAAAAGCACGCGATCAAAGATCGGGCCACGTTCGCCCTCTCGGACTTGGATGCGGAGCAGATCACCGGGTTGCCGAGCGACTATCAAAATATTAATATCAATCTCGGGATTGGCGCTGTTAAGCCGGTGCTGCCAGAGCGGTCTCACGGAGCCTTGGGGCGTAACAAGTTCGCCGATGACCTCGCAATCGCCCCAAACGATACTTTCCTGCGGAAGCTGGATGGAGGCGGCGAAGCGGGCCGCGTTGGCAGGGAGTTGCCAGGTCACCGCCATCGGGCCGGGAAGCAGAATATCCGCCGCGCCAAGTGGGGCGACGCGGGCATCAGCAACGACAGGCGCGGGGACCCAACGGCGCGCGGCCCCATCTACCGGCGCGCTGGATGCCCCCGACACAAATGAGAGTGACGCGAGCGGAACTAATTTCGTTGTGTTGAAGACGAATGCGGCTAGGTCAGAGAGAACCACCTCCGCGGGTCGATCGAGCAACGGCGTAGTAAACACGCCGCGAACGGACCCGGGGTTGTAAGTAGGTTCAGCGAGCGGCGGCTGCGATGACGATGAAGCACCCTGAGCATCGATGGGCAAGGGCTGCAACGCAAGAGAACTTACAGCCACTACCGTGCCGTTCACAAGCCACAAGCGCCCTCCGGACGAGGGAACAGGGGGGTTCGCGAGGCGCACACGGTTGACCCGCTCGATTGGTATCTCCGTCGCGGCCTGGCCTGACTCCACGGTAATATTTTGACCGATGCTGGCGACAAAGCCCGTGGCGACGTCACCGTTGATCATGAACACTTGATCATCTGCCTGTTGCCCTGCCTTCGGGTCAAGCGGTTGGCGGGTTTCCGATGGTAAGGAGGTAGCGTTTGAGACGGCCGAGTTGCGCCCCGGCTGTCTGGAGGATGCCACGACCTCGGGCGACAGTGTAATTTCCCGGACGATCTTCAGCGGCACCAGCACTTCGCCAAGCTGACGGCTGAGCCATCGAACTTCTTCCGTGGCCGTGGCCTGCGGCAGCACCGAACCCGGGAAGACCTGACCATCGGTGAGAGCCAGAAGCCCCGAAGTTAACTGCTCGGCTCCGGCGACCGGTAGGCTGGATGCGGGCTCGCGCTGCGCCGTAACTGGGGCACTGAGAGGGAGCAACACCGCGAGAACCTGGCCCGGCGGGAGCCGCTGTAATTTGCCCGTTTGCGACCACCGGAGCGTTACGGTGCCGTCGGCCTGGACCGACTGAATATAAGCTTGCTTTGCGGAAAGATCAGGACCCAGAACGATGCGAAGACCGGCGTCGGCGCGCTGGAGATCCGCGCCTGAGCCGCTTTGATCCGTGCGAAGAGGTTGAGCGGAGCCCACCGCAGGGACCGTGCTCGCCATGGCCACGAGGGCGGCGGCCGCCTTTGCGATCCACTTATGTTGCGTTTTGCCCGAGGTAAAGGGAGGCACACACGCCGGTACCGCGCGGGATGCTTGGCGCGCCTCAGAGGGAATAAAGATAACTCCATGAAAGGGCCCGGCGATAAACCCGGCCACGGCAATGCGGGGCAGGTTTGCGGCGAGAGCGAGATTTGCTGTAGTACGTGGAGGCATGGAATTGCTCATACCGCGTGCTGCGCTTCTGGTTAACTTACGGTGGGAGACAGCGGCTCTCACCCAATATCCGGCGGTGTTTTAATTATTTTTGAAAGATCGGTAGGTATCGTTTGGGCATTTGGAGGACTATCAGCGCCATCGCGGTGCCATATTCGTCCCCCGCTGAATCATCTTTCCACTTGCCCGAGGCCTGCTGCATGCCAAGGAGCATTTTTCGAACGGCTGGCCACCATGTCGCCCAGTGCTGCCCGCCGGCCAGGAACATCGCCTGGACGGCGTAGTAGTGACCATAATAAAAGTGGTACTGTTGGGTATCAACCTGACCTGGCATCGCGGTACCTTTAATGTACGCAAGGCCCTTGCTCAGAGCGCGATCCTCGTAGATACCGGCGTAATATAAACTCGCTACCCCCGCCGCGGACCGGGGCCACGCGCTGGGCGAGCTGGGAGTCTGGTAGCGCCATCCGCCGTCGGAGTTCTGGAGGGCGCGAACATACTCGGTAGCGCGGTCAATGACCTTCTTTGAAACTTCGAGCCCCGCGTTTCGCGCGGAACGCAACGCCATGATCTGGCAGATACTTACACTTACATCGGCGTCTGCGGGCGTTGGGTTATAACGCCAACCCCCCTCGTCGTTCTGCGTACGCTCTATGAGTTGCACAGCGCGCAGCAGGGCACCGTGCACCCGATTCGCGAGCAGCGTATCGCCTCCCCCCTGAGTCGTTCCATACACCTCGCCTAAAAATAGCGCGGCGAAGCCGTGGCCGTACATCGGATTCGTGGTGTTGGGGCTCGCCAGAAGCCCTGTTTCCGGGCTTGCGTGGTTTAGAACATACTCAAGGCCCTTCGTAACTATCTCTGAGTACGCGCCACGGCCGGGTAAGTTACCATCGGCCATGAATGCCAGGCAAGCCAGACTCGTCACCGCTACGTTGCGAGAAAACTGAGCGCGGCCGAACGACCCATCTGGCATCTGCTCGCGCGCCAACGCGGCGAGCCCGCGCGACACAGCGCGATCCACTTGCGCCGTCATTTCGTTCTCGAGCGGGTTATTCGCGGCGGAGGTAGATACCGCCGCGGGAATGCCCTCGGCTGGGGGGAGCGCCAACGGTTGAAACGTAACTGCTAAGAGCGGCGCGCTTGTTGAGATCGGCTGCGCAAGCTGGGCAACGGCGATGCTCCCGCCGATGAACGCGGCTCGCCACGGTGAAGTCTTCGGAATCATCGGTTCAGGCCCCCGGTTGAATCCGTCGCTGAAGTGCCTGGCTGCTCGGCCAGGCGTTTGTAATATTCTCTCGTGAGAGACTCCCACTTGGCGCTGGTGTAATCACTCGAACCTTGAGTCAACGCATCGCGCAATCGCTGCGGCAAGTTACCCCACGCGGCACCAGCCCCCGGCGGTGGATTCATCTTCGCTGCTCCGCCCGGGACGCTCGGGTTTCCCGCCGCGCCCTGCGCCGGAGTGGGTTTTTGCTGTGCTTGCTGCTGGCTTGATTGTTGCTGCTTCTGATTTTTTTCCTGCTGATCTTCGTTTTGCTGTGACTTACTTTTCGATTTCTTCTTGCTCTGCTGCTTGCGGGCCTGATCAAGCAGCTTATCCAGCTTTGCCAGGGTTTGTTCCTGAACGCGCTGGGTAGCGATGCCGACATCCTTTGAATCATTCAGCAGGCGCGAGCTTTCGTTCATCAGTTCCACCGCCGCTTCAAACTCGTTTGGCTCCTCTGTCTTGGACAAACGATCATTGATTGCTTTAGATGCGGGATCGATCGGAATCGCGGGTGTTGCCTCGCCATCTTCAGTTTCTTTTCGCTCTTCGGGCTTGGCGAGACCGAGCAGTTCATCCAGCGTTGGGTCGGCGGATGGTGACTGTGGTGCGGATGGAGGTGCTGAAGTTGGGCCTGTCTCTTATACACATCTCCGAGCCCCACGAGACTAAGGCGAATCTCGTATGCCGTCTTCTGCTTGAAAAAA
>ENA-ORBV01007817-ORBV01007817.1-microbial-mat-metagenome-genome-assembly--contig:-NODE-7817-length-18231-cov-6.285942_pt1 | contig 18231 bp, 15 predicted proteins | sample MGYA00237777_ERZ505514 | MGnify/ENA primary metagenome ERZ505514 (study PRJEB26160, sample SAMN06269048) | microbial mat metagenome | isolation source: Oligotrophic lake microbial mat | place...
TGCCAGTTTTTCGAAAATTTTTGCCACCATTGTAGTTGACATCTTGCTCCTGATGGATGGGGACCCTGCGGGTCGACCAGCGCTGCTGCTACAGCACCTAGTGCAACAGCAATGCACACAGTGCAGTCATTGGCACGGTAGTTGTCGTATTTATGATGCCAGAATCGGGTAGTTGTACAATTTTTTGTTGCTTCCCATTTGTAAAGGGAACTTTTGACACCTCCAGTCATTTCTGAATGTTAAACACTTTTTGATCCCCTCTGCCATAATGACTTCGTAGATTTGGGTGTGCAGTTGTACAGTACATTGCTGCAGTCGCTTGTGCGGCATCGCACAGCTATCGCAACAGGAGTTCCATAACTGATTGAGACCTTTTACGATTGGCATTAAGTTTTCGCATTGATCCGAAAAACGTGAAGACTGCGCAGAAGGTTCGTGTGACACAGGGAATGTCTTGGCATCGTACAGTACTGTACAGTAGTTTTAGTGTTTTACGTGTGTGTAAAGTACTAGTACAAGCAGACTACCTACTCAACTCGTACAGCTACCAGTTGAGTACTACTGTATGTACGATGTACCTAGTTCCAACTACTAGTACCGGCACTGACTGATTGGGGCTGTCAAGTGGAGGTGGCTCGATTGAAATCATTATTTTTGTTGTACCACAGTAGTTGGTTAGCCCGCGTAGTGACTACTACTCTAGCTAGACAGCTTGATCTCGATTCCTCGCTACTACTACATTGTTTGTCCTGGACAAATTAAAGTCATCCTCCAAAACATGGCGCCACAGCAGCAAAAGAAATCCTTGACTTTTGAAGATGAGCCCGACGATGGTGTGAGTGTGGCAGACTCGGTCCTGTCGTCCAATGGCAGTGTGACACAGGAGGAAGATGATGTGGAATGTGAACACGAGCGCATCAAAAAACAAATTGTCAACAAAAAGGACGTTCGCGCGGTATGGCGGTTACGAGTCGTGGTCCTCTTGGTCTTGGTGGCCACGGCCACGGCCGTGTGTGCTTTGATTTTCAGTATTACCACCACGGGTGATGGCGATGACTTTGAAGCACAGTACCGGACCAATGCCATTAAAGTCGTCAAGAGTTTCGATGAAGTCTTGACCAAAATCAAGATTATCAGTCAATTGGCCTTGGCAGAAACGGCACATGGCAATGACCACACAGGAAATTGGCCCTTTGTGACGTTGTCCAGTTTTCAAGAACGGGCTCGTGCGTCCATTGAACAGTCGAAAGCCCTATATGTCAGCATCAGTCCACTGGTGGCTGCCAATCAGTGGGCGGCATGGGAAGCCTTTGTGCAGGATCCAGATCAAAATTACTGGATGTAAGTACTACTTGTTTAGGTGTGGTAGTGGAGTTGGCTTTCTCTCAAGACAACAGACTCATAATCTATCTATATACCTACCTATCTGTAAACAGTGAAGAGGGACATGCCCTCCAACAAAAATTGGGTTATGACGACCTCGAAAACGAAGCCACCGTGGAAAAGACCTGGGGTAACCTTGAGAATCATTCCAGTGTGGGGGAAATGGTAAGGGTGGCAAACGTCTGCCTATGTGCAGTACTCTCAATGACTGACCAGCTCACATCATTTACGTCCGTCTTCCTCTTTAGCATACATTCACGGCCGGAGGGGCGCCCATCCTTGTCAGAGGCCTATTTACCACCCCCGAAGTCATGTTGCCTCGTTGGCAGACTTCGCCGGTCCTTAAAGCCAATCTGATCAATGAGGACTTGTTCCATAAAAAGGACGTGGGAGATCTTGCCAGAGAGTGCTTTGAAAAGAAAGCCGTCATTCTGGGTACCTTCCACATGGCTCCGGGAGGAACGGCCCAAGCCGAAGATCCGGATACCGCATTCTTTGCCGCGCTGCGATCGATGAACGAAGGCATGCCCGTCTATTACCATGGAGATCCCATGACGCACGCTGTCTTTCCCATCTTTGACAGTCTGACCGCGCCCAAGGAGGAAAAAACGATGGTGGCCATGATCAAGTCCACCTTTCGTTGGAAGGATTTGTTTCAAGATATCTTGGCCGGAGATAGTTCGGTGACACTCGTATTGGAAAACAAGTGCAGCGGCAACTTTACTTACACCATCAATGGTCCAAGCGTACAAATTGTTGGCACCGGCGACTACCACGATGCTCGGTATGATGATCTCGAGTATGAGGCACATTTTGAAAAGACAGTCTTGCCGGATGGAACCATGGAAGGCCTTGACTTTAATCAAGACAGTTGTCCGTATTCGATCCGTGTGTACCCTACTCAGGCTTACGAGCATACCTTTGATTCTTACAACCCAGCACTTTTGACCATGTGCATTGCAGCAACCTTCGCGGTGCTTTTGGTTCTCTTTGGTGTATACGATCGCAGTGTGGCGCATCGGCAAAAGCAGATTCTTCACAAAGCGACAAAAAGCACCGCACTGGTAGCGTCTCTATTTGTAAGTGCCAAGGGAGCATGCCGTTGCGAAAATACGGTACCGTTGCTCTCTTTTCGTGCCGAGTGTTCTCATGATGTTCCCACTTTTCCTTTCTTCTTCGTCTCCATGTATTAGCCCAAGGAAATCCGAGATAGGCTGCTAGGTGAAGGCGCCAAGGGCAATAGAAATGTAATGAAGGGATTCTTAAACCAAGGTGGCGAAGAGGAAAGGGAAGACGGCTCGCCTATTGCTGATCTCTATCCGCACTGTACTGTTTATTTCAGTGATATCGCTGGCTTCACACAATGGTCTTCCACCCGAGAACCCGCAGAGGTCTTCGAACTACTACAGACCCTTTATGCAGCCTTTGATGAACGTGAGTAGCATCTACTATTGTGAATTCACGTTACCGTTGATGAATCGATTGCTATAGGTTCTCAAACCTTTTTTTCTTTTTGCGCCTGGCACAGTTGCCAAGAAAAGAAAAGTTTTCAAAGGTATGTAGTCTGTTTGGCTTTCTCCGTGGTGCATTAAATCTTTATTATTTCAAATGGCCTGACAATATTAATGATCGCTTTCAATCGCAGTGGAAACCATTGGGGATTGTTACCTTTGTGTCACCGGCTTGCCAGAGCCACAACCAAATCATGCTGTCCTCATGTCGCGCTTTGCTTGCGATTGTATGGTTCGAATGCGGGAGTTGACGTCGCAGTTGGCGAGAAAGCTTGGTCCTGACACTACTGATCTTGGAATTCGAACCGGCATGCACAGTGGGCCTGTAACTGCGGGTGAGCCGACGGAATGATTTGCCTGGATGGACTTTGAAATCGACGCATGACTAACGGAACTGGGTACTCTCTTCTTCTCCCCAACAGGTGTACTCAAGGGCGATCGAGCAAGGTTCCAACTGTTCGGAGATGTAAGTAAACTATGCGGAGACTTCTTCAGGTGTTCTGGAACTGAACTCACAGATCAATCTCTGTCTTCTCTTTCGAGTAGACGGTCAACACTGCTGCGCGCATGGAAAGGTACGGATCGATTTTGCGGCTTCAGTTGAGTATGCTCCAACTTCTGCGCAAGGTCTAATCTAACGGATCTTTTGCTTCTCGCCCCTCCGCCCTTGCAGTAATGGACTCAAGAATAAAATCCAGGTTTCCTATTCCACCTATGAGGAACTGTGTCAGCATGGAAAAGAATCTTGGTTGACGCCACGGGAGGAACTTGTACAGGCAAAGGGTAAAGGAGCGATGAAGGTACGCGGATAGAACGAGATCTTTTGAAAGCCTTCATTTTTTCTTATTGAACAAGACAAACTTACCGACTTATCATTGTTTAGGCTTATTGGCTGTCGATACCAAGCAAGGGCTCTTCAAGAGGGGGCTCGACAGCATCAGGGAGTCAGTCGGAGAAAATTCCGGGCAGCGTAACGTTTGGAGATGGCGTGCTGGGCGATGATAGCGAGTATGTTCCTTCTCTTCGACGCGGTGGGGCCGTGGACGAGAATGTGAAGCACGTCAGGCTTGTAGAATGGTAAGAGTTGATTATTGTGCACTTATCTTGTGGCGCAGTGGCGGAAAGGACGAGCTAACTGAACGTTGTCCTCGTATTATCCATTGCGCATCAATAGGGTTGTCGACACAATGCAGGAACAAATGAAGGAGTTGGCTTTCATCAGAAAGAAAGTCAAAACAACAAACTACAAAGCCAAACTTTACACGCGGCAGTCCTCGTTAGAAGAGGTTTCCGAGGTTATCGTGATACCAGAGGCAAACAAAGGAGGATTTGAAGATCCTCGTGCAATGGATATTGGAGCAGAAGTTCGATTGGAGCTCACTGCGTATGTTACAGCAGTTGCAGACATGTACAATGTGAGTCAAAGACGAAGGAATTTTAGATTTATCACCATCCTGCTACAGTATATCTCACATTCTCGCTCGTAAACTTGGGTCAAAATCAAAGGACAATCCATTCCACAACTTTGAGCATGCCTGCCACGTTACCATGGCTGCCAATAAGTTCTTGAAGAGAATGGATGCTCTTCATGGTGGCCATCGTCAGATTTCTTCCGACCCTTTGACTGTTTTGGCCATTCTCTTCGGTGCTCTCATACACGATGCTGACCACCGCGGTGTTAGTAACAGTAGGCTCATTGAGGAAGACAAAGAGATAGCTGCAAAGTATGGCAATAAAAGCCCGGCAGAACAGAACAGCCTGGATACTGCTTGGGATCTGCTAATGCACGATGAGAAGTTCCACGACCTCAAGGAGTGTTTGTTCCATTCTGATGAAGATTTGCAACACTTCCGCCAAGTCTTTGTGAATGCCGTATTAGCAACGGATATCTTTTGTCCGGATCTCAACCGGTCCCGTAATGATCAATGGGAGAAGGCTTTCTCTTCAAAAGAGCAAGCCAGGAGCTTATCCGACGAAGAACAGAATGGCATTCGAGCTCCTGTCGTTATTCAGCTGCTTATGCAGGCTTCGGATGTTTCTCATACTATGCAGAATTGGCATATCTATAGAAAATGGAACCAGCAATTGTTCGAGGAGATGTACAGCGCCTTTATGGCTGGGCGCATGGAGAAGGATCCAAGTCAGTTTTGGTACAAAGGGTAAGTTGCGCGCAATGCCGTTGATTTGTAGCACGCATCTGCAAGTCCTTTCACTCAACCATTCATTGGCATTGGCATTTTGTTTATTTCTCTTCAGGGAGATTGGCTTTTTTGATAATTATGTCATTCCTCTTGCCAAAAAGCTCAAGGAATGCAGTGTCTTTAATGCTAGCGGCGATGAGTGTCTCAATTATGCGTTGAAGAATCGTGATGAATGGTTAGAATGCGGCCAAGAAATTGTAGAAGAAATGGTACAAGAATTGCAAATGAAATTCCCTCGATCCAGACAGGTCTTGAACACGAACAAGGGAGTTACGGCACAGAGCATGACGACCACAATGCCCCAGGCAGTGGATGGATCCAGACAGGTCGCGGGAGTTGAAGCACAAAGCACAACGACAACAGTGACCGAGCTAATGGATGAGACAGTGGATGTATAATGTTTTTAATTGATTCCTCGCTCCTAGAGCGAATGTGTGATGTATTGTAATCCCTTACTACTTAACTAGCGAATATGTGTATTATGGGTATGTACTTATGTACTCAGTTCCGTGCATTGTAGACCGTGACAGAATGGCGTATGCGTGTCATTGGCCGGAAGAGGAGATTTTACTCTTGCTGCGTTACTTTACCAGCAGAGGAGACTTTGGTATTGTTCTTTTCTCGTGGTACCACAATGGTTGGCGCCGTATGCAATTCCTGCACCAGACTGCTCCAGTAGGCAATGGGTTTCTTCTTGGGTTGTTTTTGGTCCTCAAATCGTGGTACATTCTGCTGAATTCCTTTGGAACGATACAAGGCCGCGGCATCCTCTGCTATATTGTAGTCAATGGTGAGACTTGGTACCTCCTCGTCCTTTTTCGGGACTTGTTTGGGAAATGGCCGCCTCGAAGGTATACCAAGCTTCGCCCACACGGAAGGATTTTGCTTCGTAGATGGTTCTTTCTTCGAAACGGACGATTGGTTCTTTAGTTTGGAAGACGTGGTTGATTTTGTCGCTTCTCTTTTTTGTCCCTTGGTTGTTGGAGTCGTCAACACTGCAGATGCATTTGTCGTCGCGCTGGTATTCGTACCGGCGTTGTTCAAGTCGGGCAGCGTTGCTGGTACATTCTTCATTGCTGCTGCATTTGTTACTTTTGTAGTAGTATTGAAGATTGTCGCTGCTTCTGGAATGTCATTGTTACTACCAGACGAGATGGCTTTCTTTTCCGCCACACCTGGATCCACCCTTTCGTATCGTTTCTGCATTTTCTGTTTCCATTGCTCAAATTGTTTGGCTTGTTTGACTTTTTCTTGATAGCGTTTGGCTACGGCTACTGCGGCTTCTGCTTTTGCACCCGGCATGGCCTGAAGAAGCTTGGTCAGATTTTCTTCGTCGGGGATAGTTTCTCCATCCCCCAGTTGGGTCTTGGTTTTGGGTACCGTTTTTGCCATTTCGTCTCTCTCATCACCATCATCATCATCGCGTAAAAAGAAAGGGCTGGCAGACGACGTCGGAGTGGATAATGCCATGGGCAATGTTTCTTTTTCAGCACCACCATCTCGTTGCAGACGAGTGTTATTGAAAATGTCATGATTGGTCAACTTGGTGGACAAGTCATGTCCAAAATACAAGACACGATCCAAGGCTCGCTCATGATTGGGTGTATACGTCGTGGAAAGCAGTGAGTTTGCATCCCCCACCAGTGCAAGATTCTCCATGGTCGTCGAATCGACTAACGATGAGAGCTGGTCTTGTTGTTGTTCCAGTGGTGAGAGGGCCTTGTCCAATCGACGTCGAACATGTTTGAGAAAGGAGGTTTGTCGCTTTTGATATCGAAATTGTTGTTCCATGGTCCATTCTTCTTCTTGCGAGCCCTCATCCTTGTCGGCCTTGATATTCGACAGGTTATTACTATTCGTAGGCAGCGGCGGCGTGGTGGTGGCCGCAAAGCGAGTGACGCCTGCCTCAACTTTGGCCAATTGCAAGAGAATATCAATCGACAGGTCTTGGAGTAGGTCCTCCTCTTCCTCCTCCAATTCCAATGCTGTGTTGTCGGAAGAATCCTTACCATGGACGGTTGTTTTTGGGTTTTTATTGTCCCTTATTTCTTTTACTTGTTGCAAATACTCTTGAAGAAATTGTTCAAGCGACGTTTCGACGTCTTCCAAGGCCGATGTGGTCATGTCTTCCGCTTCGTCCATGATACGTGCTGCATCCATTTGGAGTTCTTGAACCCAATTTTGAAAGTCCGCCTCCATAAATTGGGTAGTAGTGGTATTATTCGTGTTGCTCGTAGCAGCTGCCGACGGTGACCCAAACGAGGTACCGTTGTTGTTATAAAGAGACAGAGTTGTCACGGCGGTGGTCCACCGACGGCTGCTGGAAAGGATGCCCCGATGTTGTAGATGTTGCCATTTCGAAGAAGAAATGGCCGGTGGACAGGGTGTTTGAAAAGCTTGCACTGCTGCTAGTAAGTGTAGCAATAATAATAATAGCACCGGAAGAAGTTCATGTCGTTTGGGTGCCTTTCGTGCTGGTATCCTCACGGCATTCCATACAAAGATTGTGGGTGATGTTAAATTCATCATAATTGCTTAGTAGAGGAGGGTCGAGATCTTGGAGCAGAAAATCAAAAAGTTGTCGCGAAGTTTGTGTCTTGTGTGTTGGAATTCAATGCCGTTGCCGCTTCCGATATGACAAGTCTACAGCTAAAGCTCAGCTCCAGTAAAGCTAGCAGGGGTCCTGGTGAAGTCGAGTGGTAGACTACTATAGTCTAGTAGTAGTAGGGTCGGGTTCCTTGCAGTACTATAGAGTTCAGTTGCAAGGTAATAAAATGAGGTTGTTTTTTATTGGTGCATGCATGTCCATGCACATGCATGCGCTTCGACAACTGTGAACAATTTGAAAATACTTCTTAACTTCAAGGCTCTTTTTCACCGGATCTTGGGCAAGTGGGCCGGGGCGACTACGGCCACATAATTAATTTCTTAAAGATACCTGTGGACTCACATGAGTTCCGCGCCACGGCAATATTGAATCAATCAATCAACCAAATAATGAATGACGATGCTTTTTGCTTTTTTCAAAACTCCCGAATCTGTTTCAGGCCGCGAATCAAGCAACAGCCATGGTTGCTTCTATTCTTGCCATTGATTATTATATTAGAGCCATTCATGTGTTGATACTCCTGTGCCAATATGCCTGCGGTTGGTGTTGTATCTGTCATTATTACTGCTCTACTACTGTTGCTTCTGGTCATCACAGCAGCAGCGCAAGAAGCAGGAACCAAAGCATCCAAAGAAGATGATGAGACGACGGGTGTTGGATGGCGTGATTTGCACGTGGAAACCTCCAATGGAATAATCACGTTGCTGCAACCATCCTCTGGATTTATTCCTGCTGGTCATTTATGTGGAATCATAGGTCCCAGTGGAGGAGGCAAATCTACTTTTTTGGCGGCTCTTGGCGGTGTCACACCCAATCATTCGGGCCTCAAAGTCGAGGGCTATGTGTGGTGGCAAGACGCAAACCAAACCAAGAGCACATTATCCATGAAAGATGGACAAGTGGCTTGGTTACAACAACACGACGCCTTTTTTAGTATGCTCACAACACGAGAAGCTGTAGATATGGCGGCATTTTTGGAATTTCCTCATTTGAGCAAATCCAAACGAGATGAACTGGTGGATTCGAGTTTGGATGCTCTTGGACTAGCGGCTGTTCAGAATCGACCCATTGGAGATCGAACCGTGGGACGAGGAGGAGCTGGTTTGAGTGGAGGAGAAAAGCGACGATTGTCCGTGGCATTAGAGCTTTTGTCGACACCCCAATTATTTTTGGCCGATGAACCGACCACAGGAATTGATAGTTCTCAAGCCGGCAAGGTGGTTGGATTGATTGCTCGGTTGGCCAAGGAACGACATATTCCTTGTTTGTGTTCGCTACATCAACCTCGAGCATCTATATGGAGAATGCTGGATTCCTTCATTCTAATGGGACCAGGAGGACGGGTTTGTTACATGGGCAGTCGCAAAGACGCGACTGCATACTTTGCGAATCTGGGATACAAGTGTCCACCCGAAACCAATCCGGCCGAATACTTTATTGATCTCATGTCCATTGATACCGAGGATCCAGAAAATGCCGCCAAAGATGAAGCACGGATCGAAGAGCTGGCAGTAGCCTTCGCTCGTCACATGGCAAAGAATGAGAAAAAATTATATCATGGCTCCGATCGTATCAGTATATGGCAACCGCCCATCCAACAAACATCCATGCATCATCGAATAAGTGGAATCACAATCCCCAGTGGAGGCACTACGAGCATTCAACCGATATTGTGGGCAAGACGGTCCATGGCCCTGTTACAACGTTCGTGGAGACAAAATTACCGAAACCACAGAGTCAATATTATACGGCTGGTAGCGGCTGCTGGGAATTCTTTTTTGTTTTCAAAAATCTTTGCCACGGTCAAAAAAGGTGTACCTACCGCCAAGAGTATTGCTGATCGAGTCGCTCTCTTATCCTTTGGAGTTATTAATATGACCATGGTGAGTACCAATATATGTAGTATCAATGCCAGGAGAATGTATTGTGGAGAAAATGTTCATCTCAAATAAAATTGTGTATTCCGTAAAGATGGCATTGATGAAGACGATCAACTTGTTTGCCAGCGAACGACCTGTCGTGGAACGGGAGCAGATGCGAAGCATGTATTCGAGTCTGGAGTATTTGGTTTCGAAAGCCATTGCAGAACTTCCCTTGGATGTCTTTTTTGCAGCTGCCTTTACCACCATGTTGAAGGCGATGACAGGACTTCGAATCCCTCTCGCACACTTGACGGCAACCTTTTCTCTCATGACTGTGGCGGGGGCAGCCTTGGGCTTTGCGATTGGAAGCTCCACTCCGTCGGAAGAAGCTGCCATGTCTTTGGGTATACCCGTCATTGTCATCCTTATGGTAGTCGGGTACGTTCTGTCCACGGAAAAAGCGCCGTTCCGTCTAAAGATTTTGCACCTCACATGGTATCGTTTCTCTCTCTTCGTTGCAGCATAATAAATCCTTCGGGGGTTGACACTACGGGCACGGAACCAACGTTTCTCAAGTTGTTAAGGTGGGCAAGCCCTATTCACTGGGCCATTGAGGCTTTGTGTCTTGCCGAGTACCGAGGAATGGTATTCCGAGACGACAGGACTGCCTGGTGGCGGCCATGGAAAGCGTTTCGAGATTTACCCAAGATTGGTGGACTTGCCCTGGTGCGGAACGGCGATCAAGTCTTGGCAGCTTTGGGGCTTGCCGATGCCACGTATGAGAAGGTCATGAAAAACTTGGCCATTCTTTCTGGGATCAACTTGTTTCTTAGCTGGGTCGGGCTCCAAATCACAGGAACAACCTTTGAACATGCGGAAATGGCGGATTGGACGCCAGCACCAGCATCGTCTCGGCCACACCTAAGCGGTCATCAAAAAACCAATCACCAATCACTTTCTACTCAAAATGCAACAATTACGATGCCCGTGGTACGAAACTTGTAAGCTGTCAATAGCCGCCATAGCACCATTTTTTAATACAATAATACAGTAGCTCCAACTAGAGTTAGGGTTTGTGCAAGTTTTCTGTCATGCTGCCCGTCACTTTTTACAGGAAAAGGAAATGGAAGAAGATCATGCAAAAGCGAGTCAAGAAGCAAGAAATAGTGCCACGCAGTTAGTAGCAAAGCATAGATGTGGAATGCTGTAGGTAGCCATGCTGGTTTATAGTTTAGAAACTCTCATTTATTATTATGGCTACTACTGACCTCTATGGTCTCTGGTACTCCGCAATCAGATACGGCCGGCCGACGACTCTGATCCTCGTGATCTATTGAGATCGGGTCCATTTCTAGAGCGCTATTTTTGACAGACTCTGGAAATGCTGCCAAGCTGGGTGGTCCGGAATCCATGTCGGACGAAACATCTGCAAATGAAACACTTCTCGACTTCCAAGGGTCTTTGTGAGAATCGTCATCCCCTTTCTTGCGATTGGCCTTCTTAAGTGTCTTGATTTCACGCTCCAGTTTCTTGTTTTGCTTCAACAACTTTGCATTTTCTTCTTTCAAATCCTTTCGCATTTGTCGTGTATTGAAAATGAGCATTCCACCGTCTTCCGTGCTGCAGGCAGAAGCGTCAGCTGAAAATCCGTCATTATTCGGGGCTCCGTCAGCTGAAAATTGGGAATCTTGATTACGACTGCGCCGAAAAATATTGCTAGTCTTCATCTCCCCGGCTTTTGCACTCTGGTGAAATTTGATTTTGGGGACACAAATGAAGAGTTGAAACGACAGAGAGCAGGCACAAACAATGCCTGCCACAGCGCAATTAAATGCCGTTGCATTATTCTGCGTCAGGATGGAAACAGGAATGCCAATAAAGCAAACCACAAGGACGGTGGCCATGGATTTAAAAATAAATTCGCTCTCGGCATATTCGGTTGACACGTCCCGGGCAATGAAGGCTTCGTAGCAAGCATACAAGATAGCTCCCACATTGATGAGGGCCAAAGTGATGCCATACGGGAGAGCATTTTCGTAGGAGCAATACCCAATCGACTCCGACGGTCGCCCAAAGATATCGTATTCGGTTGTTTCCCGTACCCATTCGGCCCTTTGTAAAATGTCCCATGTGATCAAGACCGTGGCATTTGCTAGCACTAAGCAAAACATTGGTTTCATGACATCGAATGGTGAAACTTTTATTCGTCGAAATGTGGGTTGATTGACAATCAAGTTGATCCGGTGTGTTTTGGTGAAGAGTGCTGACGTCGTCAGGGCAAAGCCCAAACATAACAGCCAGGGAAATAATATGCACACAACCTGACATGCTGTCGATGGTACAATACCGTCATCGACCCCCAAGAGTAAAATGGAACATCCCATGAGAAAGGTTCCAAAGCAAATGATGTTGAGAAAAATGGGTTGCGAGGCTTTGCAAACCCGGTTGGCTGCGTGTCGAAGAGTCCAAATGCCAAAGCCGATACTCAAAAGGAGGGACGAGAATCCCATGAAAAAAATGAGACAACGCGCCGCCGTAGCAATGTGATTGGTATCCATCTCGTTAGGAGGCAAATCCAAAGGTATTGTTGTGGTGCCATCATTGAAAATGTAGGGTGCCAAAGTGACCCACGTCCCGCCTTCAAAAGCGTTGGTCACAACAGCCTTCATGCTGACTTTGTCCGCATCAGAAGTCGTGGCATCATCATCTTGGACAAAATTGGTGAGGGTAAACAAGGCGGATGTCGCATTTCTTGTGCCAGTCGAAGGATCAATGGCAATTTGACCAGAAGCGCCCGAAAAATTGGACAAGACGGTTTGTCGAAAATGTGCCGGCCCCGTCAAAACGGATTCGGGTTGCTGTCCGTCAGCAATCACATGGCAAGCCGCCAGACCAATGGCCACCACCGTATCGTATAAAAAGGGTGCCAAAAGTCCGACTTCGGTGAAAAAGTCGGGGTCCTCCACGACAGGCCGTGCGTCGTAATCGGGATGATCTGGATACTCTGGTAACTTGGAGCTGAGATAATTGATATCCTCGACATTAAAGTCCTGCAGGGCTGATGTCATTTTGTCGTATGGACTATTATTGTCGTCGCTGGGGAGCCCTCCCACAGCCGTGATCATTCCCGTGCCACGCGAGGCTTGCCACAGAGGTGTCCCTGGTTCATATGTTCGACCTGTCATGTGCCCCACACCCACACCATCGGCAAAAATCCATTGGTGTTGACCCGTCCCCGCAATCCCTTGTTTTACTGCCTCGGTCATTAAAGGATCATAGTGCACAGCATCAAAAATAATCCCAAAAAAGAATCGAAATCCTGTATCTTTGAGTTTTTGAACCCGCCGTTGCAGTACGTCTCCATCTTTGGGAATGTGAAAGGGCAAATCGACGGATTGTATCTGCATGGAGGGCGCATGAATGGCGGCCGCTTGAATCAAGCCATTGACGTAGGCATTCCCATAGCTATCATTGGTATGAAGGACCGCCAAGTGCTGGACGTTCCAATGCTCCAAAAAATACAAAATGGCGGCTACGGCGGTCCCGTCATCCGATGGATTCAAGCGTCCCGCCAATGGAAATTGATCCCGATCATCCAGTGCTGCACTGGTCGAGAGTGCTGCCCATTGAGGATATCCCTGCAACCCCGTAATGATACTGGTCGGCATGGTCACGGCACTCCGATAACTTCCGACAAAGGCACACGGCATTGGCTGGACCGTAGGATCTTTTCGTTGCAAGACGCCAATCACGCGATCAATGGCAATGCGTTCGTCCAATTGACTGTCAAATACTTCCATGGAAAAGCGCAAGTTGGGACATTTTAGGGGCATTGTGGTGGCAATTTCCGGAATGATGCTTCCGTTGCCCTCATTCAGATGGCTCAATCCAAGCATCATGGCGGCCACAGCTTGATGGGACCCCATGCTCGTGAAGAATTGTCTTGTATTGTCATCGTCCACGGTACTGAGGGGCAAGAGAGTAGCAATGTGACATATTCGTAGTGTACTGTTGCTACTGCTACTACCATCCTGATCGTCAACGCCCGTGGTGGAGTCGTTTCTGTAGTTCACGACATCGAGATTGCCCTGTCGTTCCACCGACGACACGGTACTGTTGGATACATAGAAGCGCAAATTGTCGGTCTGAAGCAAGCTGCTTAGCTGCATCGTAAGTACAGTAGTACTAGTAGTAGCTACCGGCCTCTGTTCATGGCCATGCTCAAGCAAGAACTGACACAGTACTACTACTAGCTAGCTAGAGTGCCTCTTTCGTTTCAAAGAAGATCTTAATTAAACGTTTGCAAGAAGGATGTTGCTGGGTTCTTCTTCCGTTGAGTTTAACGACCGAAGACTGAAAATCCAACAACAGGCAAAAGCGTTGTATTCACGAAGACGCAGTCATAATTATCACGGCCACTATCACAGACCCACACTTGGCCTATTTTACCCCTCACTGTTTGGGCGGAGTTTTACAGTACACTTTTTGGTTTCTGTCCCTGGTGAAACAACCACTTTGACATAACTACTCTCATTTGACAGGATAACAACACTGTGGATGAACCCACTGGTGTGGCATTCATGAAGGAAGCAAGTGAAATTGATCCATGTTTTCTGAGTGAACAATTGTTGTCATCATTCTGTCTCTGTTTCTTGCATGAACCTTTGACAACATTTGCAATGTCTACTTGCAACAACATCTGCAAGTTAAATAGAAAAGACAGCGTCAATGCAATGCACACATGTTGACGATGACAACAAAAGAACATTCGGCATGCATGAAGGTTTTATGTTTCTTTGCTTCAAGTGATCCTTCCCCCTTCCTTGCCAAAAATACAATCAAGGTCAGCCCTAACTTGGGCAAGAGATGCATGTGGTGTGGTTTGTCTTTGTTGTCAAAATGAAAGGACAATTTTATTGCTTTGCATCAATTTTATGCAGCCGGAAATCTAAAAATGAAGTCACTCACAAAGAGAACTGAATCAAATGAACACAACACATGTTGCTGTGATCCAACAGGACTTGAACTTTTGTGCTTAAACTTTTGTACTAAGTGGATATGCAGTGTGAATTGGATCTTGGAGCGAACATCAATCTTGTCTTTTGTTTTGACAATGTGCACATCTCATTTGGACATGACAATGTGTCAAAGTCACTCAAGGAAGGAACAGTCTGCTTCTTCATCTTCACAAATGTTTGTTCCTGTAACTCTCCTGTCACAAAATATAGGCATCATTGTTGTGAATTCTCTATCTCGGGAAAAATTAATTGATGATTGGTGTCCAAAGCAAATGTGCTAAAATTGAATGTTGTGTCTTTTGATCTTCATTTTAAAAAACATTGCATCTCCAAATGCACATCCTTGCTGTGGGATCCCCGGTTCAGGAGGAATTAAGAATGGATTGGCCCCCTGGTAGCTAGGCAATGTGGTTATGAATGCAAACAAGCCAAGGACTCTTAGCCTGCCAGATGAAGTTATGTACTAAACCCAAGCCTTATCAGGCTAACGTTATAAAACGCACACTGCTTCGCTTGATCTACAATGATGACGTTACATGGTAGCGGTGTCAAAGATCTTCAAGGATATTCAACCCGCTGTCTTCTAATGCACGGTAGACTCTAGTCTATCGCCTCCAACACATTGATTGTTTGGACATCCGATCAACACTCGAATGCAAATTCAAAGCAGTGATACTGCTATTGCTCTACTATCTAAGAGCTGCTGCTGGTAACCAGATATAGCTATCTTAGCAGTGGCGAGCGCTATATCCAAGAAAGCAGTCTCAAAACAGAGGTTCATTCATCGCTTCCATTATTAAGCCATCATGAGATATCATTTAGAGTCAAGACAGTTTCTAGTGTTTCTCGGGTGCCTGATTGGCACCCTTCAAGAGCATCTTAGTCACGCTTGGAGCCCTGCTTCAAATATTAATATCCGAGGACGTCAACAACAACAACGACAACCCACAACACTTCAACGGCGATTCTCTCCCAGAAACAACAATGGTGGCAGAGAGTCTTCCTACAGTGCTACAGCCCAAGACCAAGAGGGCTCCTTTTCACGCACCGACTTGGAAGGCGTCAATGGTGACGAGGCAGCATCCGCATCGGGTATAATCCCTGCTGCTCAGACGGGCGCCTCGCAATTGGCAGCAGCTTTTACGGCCCTGGACGAATCGGATCAATACGATGCCGTCTTGACGGGATTGTGTGCCAAAATTTTGGACAATCAAAATAAAAAGAGCAATGAGGCTGGTGGTGGTGGTGGCGACAATAATGCAGCTGCCTTGCAAGATCCAGCCGCCTTGTTGACCGAAATGAATCAACGAAGAATTCCCGCAAGTCCACGATCCTTAATGGCCTTGATTGATGTACGTGTCCAAAAAATAGGAACGAGTCAAGCTGGTGATTGATGGTAGTGGTGGAAAAATATTTGGAACCACATCTTGCAATATTCAAATCAAATCCTCTCACCCATACTTCTTCCGTCTTTTATATTACGCTTGCTGCTTGCTGCCCATATCTTTATCTTGCCTTGCCTTGTCAAATTGGATTGGAAATTCCACAAACTATACCAAAAATTCAAAAAACAATCCCATGCAAACTTCTAAACGTACACTACTACTCAACTGCTGATATGAAAACGCAGGCCACCGTCACAACACAAGATGCACTCATCATGTCGGACATGCTCAGTTTGGCCATTAAAAATCAAAATGGATTGAATCAATATGGGATATTACAATCTTCCATATTGGACTTGCCTTCCAACCCTTCGCAAAAAGTACTTTGTCCCGATGGAACGCGGAAAACACGACGAGAACGATTGGATGCTTTGGACGACGTTCCTAGCGATGATCGTGGCAAAGAAGTCACCAGTGCCTTGGCGGTTTCCGGTGTCGTCGGTGTATGCTTTTTGGCCAATTTTTTGGGTATGGAGGACATTACGCCCTTGACGAATTTCATTTCGTTCGCCATTGTCACAGTCGGTGTGGTGGATAATTTTTACGATGTCTTGAAATTTGGTTCCAATGTGGCGATATCCTCCATGGATACGTCCGACTCGAACAAGGAAAAAATGAAAATACCCGAAAAAGACAGTTTGCCCTTTGGATTGGGAAGTGGCAAGCTTACAGGAACCGTCGTACGTGGATTGACAAGATTGCTCAGTGTCGATACCGAACGAGAATGTCAGTGTGAAGCGGCTGCCTTGTATGCAGCGTATACTCTGGGATTGCCATGTTTTGCCTTTCGACCCAATTCGTTGGAAGCCGCCTATTTAATTGCTTCGAGCATCAAAGAAAACTCTCCTGGACGATCGGAAATGAATTTGGACCCGCTCTTGAGCAGTGTGGGGATTCTCAAAGTATTGATATGGCTCATGGCACCGGTCGCCATGGAGAGTATGAAACATCCACAATTGATCTGCAGTGATCCCCGAGAAGCGAGTGGGTTATTGAAACGGCTGGAAGACAATGCCGGTAAAAACAATATTGACCCCGCAAGTCTTTGGTGGACCATGGAAATCAATTCTGAGAAAGAAAAGGAAGATTTGTTGAAATGGGCCTACCATGAAGCGGATGTTCTGCTGCGAGACAACATGAAAGACGTGATAGAAATGTCCGAACGACTCACTGGTGGAGCTGCGACGATTGGGGACTGTGTGGCTGCGGTGGAAAAGTGGTAGCGTTGTATACCCGCACTTTTCTCTCAGTCCTTGCTAATTCATTCTCGTATGCATCATCATTGTGAAATCAATCAATACCAATACATAAATATAGGCTAGCGTACCAATGAAACGCTATGGGCTGCATTCTTTCTCGTTTCTACTTGCTCAGATCATTAGACTTTCACCTAGCTATTAGGGGGGGGGCGTGGCGGACTGTACTGAGCCTGAGCCCCACACTTGCTCTCAGTTAGTGAACTTCGAATGTCGATCACGTGAGTTTTAGGTCCAGATAGTACTACTGCTAGTCTACTATCTAGTAGCTAGATACTGGAGTGGCTACAACTAGCTACTACGACGTACTCAGATCTAGTAGTACGATACCGTAGTATGGTGCGATGTACCGTAGAGCTGTTGCTAGTACTAGTAGACTAGTACTGGTCAAGCCTGGAATTGACGTTGACCAGGACATGGAAAAAGCTGATGCTGCCAGTGCCGTGGAAGTGGGCCAGGAACTGGCGAACGAGGAACAGGAAATGTCTGCAGTGGCAGTCCCAGAAATGGCGACAAAGGAGTAGCAAGAAGCACCAGTCCCCTGCATTTTCCAGTGAGTGAAAAAGCAAGAAAATTGCTGTCCCCCACAATGCTCTTCTCTCATTTTGCAAGACACTGTTCTGCATCAGGAAAGTGTCCTTGCTCTGCCGTGTAACCTGACATCATGTGCATGCTGCCTAGCCAGTCTTCTATTAAGTGCATAATTATCAATTCCAGCAACAGCCTTCTCAGCTAGGAGCTTCATTTTTCTCTCTGTTTGGCTGCAGAATCCTACTACTACTAGTAGTAGAGCGAACCTGAACCTTGTTGGTCGCTGACATAATGGGATTCGGAGTTTCGTCCTATTTAACACGAGGCTATCGCGTGCAGGCTTATTTATTTTTAGCTCCACGAATATCGAACATAAAATATTCTAGGCTGGCGCGTTGGATTCCTCTACTCAAGAT
>ENA-ORBV01007818-ORBV01007818.1-microbial-mat-metagenome-genome-assembly--contig:-NODE-7818-length-18231-cov-4.817010_pt1 | contig 18231 bp, 10 predicted proteins | sample MGYA00237777_ERZ505514 | MGnify/ENA primary metagenome ERZ505514 (study PRJEB26160, sample SAMN06269048) | microbial mat metagenome | isolation source: Oligotrophic lake microbial mat | place...
TTCCTACGTTGCCCCCCGCGGACACCACCCCGCTTCTCGATTCCGCGGCGCTCCCCCAAGCCCGATTCCTCCCCGAAGGCACGTTCATTACCGACCGCATCGGCAAGTTGCTCTTGACCGAGGGGGGTGATGTCATCCTCGTGCCCGCAAGCGCCGCAGCAAAGCGCGCAACCCTGCCCCTCATGGTCGTGCTGCCTTGCCAGCGCCTCGAGCAAATGCTCGCATCACGCGCGGCGAACGGACCCGACACTTTTTTCAATATCGCGGGGCAAGTATTCACTTATCGAGATCGCGAGTTCCTGCTGCCCACGGTCTTCGCCATCGCGAGAGACGCTGCTCCACCGCCCCAGCCGAAGAGTACGCCGTCGGCCGCTAGCCCTCCCCCTTCCCCTGCTCCCGCGGCGACCAACGACCCTCGCGTCACAGACCTCATCCGCGAGCTCGAAACCTCGCGATCTGTGCCCAAGCGAATCACGCCCGCCGCTCCCACGGTCGTACCAGCAACCACCACTCCCGACAGCGCAACGTCGCCAACGCCGGACAGCACAGCCCAACCCGTGAACTCTTCGCTCGTAAACGAAGGAACAATCTTGGTCTCACGCCGCGGACGCGTGGTCCGGCTGCCGAGCGAAGGGGGTCGTCTTGCCTTTTCCGTTGATAACGACCCCAACAGCCCCGGCGCGCCGCCCATGATCCTGCAACCCTGCCGCATGATGCAGCAACTCGAGAGCATGGCATCGACAAAGGGCGATGAACTGGTCTTTCGAGTCAGCGGGCGCGTGATGGTCAGCGAGGGCAAGAACTACTTGCTTCCCACGTTCTACCAACTGGTCCCCAAGATGGATGTCACGCCGCGGCAGTGACTTCAGACGGGCAAGATCTTCGGCGAATCGTCGGCGGGAGTGAGGGGGGTGGGGCGATCCGCTCGCGCCATCGGGTCCGTCGGAGCAGTCACGACCGAATCGCCCAGCACCGGGCTGAATCGCGACCCATACAACGGCACGCGACGATTCACCGTGCTGCGGCGGATCAGAGGCACACATGCAACGCAAAGCGCTGCAACCGCGGCGTTTGCGAGGAACATCGGCACCATCCCCGTCAGGTTGAAGTAGACCATCACGCTCACAACGATCACCAGCGTAAGCGAAACCGGGATCATCCCTTGCCACGCCATCATCATCACCTGGTCATACCGCAGACGGGGAATAGTCCAGCGGATCACCATGCCGAAACAGACGATGCCGACGATCTTGGTGAAGAAGACGGCGAACTTGAGAAGCACCGCAAGGAACGTCGTCGCTTCGGGAGTCGTCGCGTGAATGAAGGGCAGGTGATAGCCGCCCATGAAGAGAAGCGCAAAGAACGCCGCGCCCGTGAAAAGATGCGAATACTCCGCGAGGAAAAAGAGAGCGAACCGCATCGACGAATACTCGGTGTGGTACCCACCAACGAGTTCTTGCTCCGCTTCGGCATTGTCAAATGGCGCGCGGTTCGCCTCCGCCAGTCCGGTGATGAAGAAAATCACCGCGACCATCGGCTGACTCAGGATGAGCCAGCCGTTCTCGACCTGGTAGTTGATGATGCTGTCGGTTCGGAAACTGCCGTAGATGAGCAACGCCGCGAGCAAGGCTAATCCCATCGGAATCTCATATGAGATCATCTGAGCAGTCGCCCGCAAACCGCCGAGGAACGAAAACTTGTTGTTGCTCGCCCAGCCGCCGAGGGTAACGCCGTACACACCCAAAGACGCGACCGCGAGCAGATAGACGATGCCGATGTTCACAGAAGCGCCCGCCATCTGCACCGGACCGCCGGGAATGATGAAGTTTGTAAACGGCACATGAATGTCCGGGCAGATCCAGGTGCCGCCCCACGGGATGACCACGAAGCCCATAAGCGCCGGGGCCACCATGATGATTGGGGCAAGCGTGAAGAGAAACTTGTCAACCCGGCTGGGCGTGTAGTCCTCTTTGAGCATGAACTTCACGCCGTCGGCGAGGGGCTGACCGAAGCCCAGAGCGCCCTTCAGGAACTTGAGCGCCGGAAGCCCGAAGTCAAACCCCGTCCGGTTTGGCCCGATGCGGTCCTGGATGTACGCCGAAACCTTGCGTTCCATCTGGACGAAATAGGCCACGCTGATGAGCATGACGTGAACCATCACGAGAATCGTCGCGATGGAAACGAGGAGTTGAGCCGTAATCCAACTTGGCATGGGGGCAAGTGTATGTTGACCCGCGCTGGGTTTTCTTGGGGTTCAAGAGCCTTGCCGCAGCGAAGCACAAATTACGACCCACACAAAAACGTGGGGTATCCCCCCTGTTTGGTCCGTTCGCGCGTCATAGCATCGCACCCTATGAAACACCCGCGCCCCGCGGCAACATGCTATCTGGTTGCGCTGACCGCCGCCGCGAGCGCCGGCGCGGGGGCTTCGTGGGCCGCGCCGGCGCGCGCCCAGCAACCACCGGCGGCCGGCGAACGCGGGTATTCCGGCCAGGACTTTGCAGGCCAGCGCTTCACCCAGGCCCCCGTCCGCGGCGTCATCAAACTCGCGGCCTCCCGCGCGTTCGTATGGAAATCGGGCGATGCCCGCCGGTTCCTGCTTTCGGGCGATGTGCGAATTTCCCTTTCGCAGTATTCGTTTGCCGCGAAACACGCCGCGGTCTGGTTGCAACGGATGTCTCCGACGGGAGGGGTGGCGGGGCAGCCGGAAATCTACCAGGTCTTTGTCGCGCTCGATCAGGTCGGGAACGCGGCGGACCCGTCTGCCTTCGGCATGACCGCCGAGCGACTGCCGGTCAAGGCCGTCATCGAGCTTGAAGGCAAGGTTGAACTGACCTGCGATGCGATGTTTGAAAGCCCCCCCCATACGGCGACCAAGGGCAGCAAGGCCACCGAAGCCGAAGCCGCGTTTGCGACCGAAAGCGAAGCGATGCTGGCCTCGTCGCTGCGAAGACTCGCTGGCGTAGATACCCGTGAGGCGGTGCTGCCGCCCGCGCCGTTCGTCCGCCCGATGATGATCGATCCGGCGACGATTGCGGCTGTCCCCGCGCCGGTCGTGCCGCCGCCCACACTGTCGGGGCTTAAGCCTCCCGCCGTGGTTCCTCCTCCTCCTCCGACGGTCGCCGGTGCGAAGCCGCCAGTCCCGCCGCAACCCGGCCCACGCGCGGTGCCTGTCGCCACCGTGCCGCCGGCCGTTACGCCGGCGCCTGCGCCCACATCACCGACTCCGCCTTTGCCTCCCTCCACCGGCCCGCAAACCACACCGGCAGTACCGCCGCCGACGCCAACCGCCCCGACTGGTGTAAGCCAAACGCCGCTACCGCCAATCGCGGGACCGCCCGCCGCGAAACCGACCGCTTCAAATCCCGCCGCGCCGGCGGCGGCGGCACCGCAAACGATCTTCGCCAAGGAAGGGATCATCACCCTCTCCGCCAAGGACATCACCGCCGTCTCGGGCGTGGATGAGAACGCAGTAATCGCGGCGGGCGGTGTGGTGATTCAATACAACGATGCCAAATCCGGGGGCGTGCTGCAACTGACCGCGCAGCGGGCGGTCGTATTTACGAATCCCGGGAAACTCGCCGACACCGCGCAGTTCACAATGGAGAATGTCCGCGGCATTTTCCTCGAAGGCGAGGTGATCGCCTCCGATGGAAAGTACACGCTCCGCGGGCCGCAGATTTACTACGATGTCAAGGCCAACCGCGCGGTGATGCTCGATGCGGTCTTCTGGACGTATGACGAGCGACGCAAACTGCCCTTGTATGTGCGGGCCAAGTCGATCCGGCAGACAGCCTCGGACCAGTTCGAGGCCAAGAGCGCCACCTTCACCAACACCGCCTTCTTTGACCCCGAACTCTCCATCGGGGCATCGACCGTGACCATCTCGCGCAAGACCGTGCCGGTGGAGCAAAGCCCGCTGGACCGCGGCGCGACACCCCAGACTGTGACGGCGACCGAGGTCAATGCGAGGAACGTCACGCTTCAAGTCGCGGGATTGCCGGTTTTCTATTGGCCGTGGTACAGCGGCGATCCGGCCAACACTCCCATCAGGGACTTTCGTTTCGAGAACTTTTCAGGCTCGGGCGGCGCGGTCAAGGCGGTCATCAATGCGTACTCGCTCCTGGGACTCAAGACTCCCGACGACCTGGTCTTTGACTTCCTGACCGACTATTACTTCGAGCGGGGTATCGGCGTGGGGACGCGGCTGGCGTGGAAATATCCCGACTCCAAGGGCAGCCTTTTCGCTTACACCGTTCCCTTTGACACAGGCACCGACATTCTCAAATCGGGCGCCAACCTCACGCACGACAATGAGTTCCGCGGCATTATCGCGGGCGAGCAGCGCTGGCGGGTCGATGACAAGTGGACCGTCTTTGCCGAGGGCGCGGCCATCAGCGATGAAACCTTCATCGACGCCTTCTATGAAAACCTCGGCGAGACCCGCCGCGAGTTCACCAACCGCCTGCGGGCCGACCGCACCGACCGCAACACGCAGGCAACGTTGGAGGCCAAGGCTTCCTTCAGTGACTTCATTTCCAACGAGTGGCTTTTGCAGAGCCGCGGTTACAGCGTCAATAAGCTGCCCGAGGCAATGTACGTGCGGCAGGCCGATGACCTCCTCAGCCAGACGCATCCCGGCTTGCTGAGTTACTGGTCGGAGTATCGCGTCGGGGCGATCAGCATTGCGTTCGATGAAATCAGGCCGGAAAACCGCGGGTACAGCACGCCGGGCTTTGCCAGCCGTGCGTTTGGGCTGGCGCCGAATCAGAGTTACGCCGATGCGCTGCGGACGCGCGGTTACTTTGAGGACACGGTCTATCGTGCGGACACGCGGCAGGAACTCTCGCTCAACATGAACGCCGGGCCGGTGAAACTCACCCCGTTTGTGGTCGGCCGCGTGACGGCGTACGACAACGACTTCAAACAGTTTTCTCCCGATGAGGACGACAGCGCCCGCCTTTACGGGGCCGCGGGCATCCGGGCGTCCACGACGTTTCAACGGGTGTACGACGGGGTTGATTCGCAGTTGCTTGACATTCACCGGCTTCGCCACATCGTTGAACCCAACATCACGGTCTGGGGGGCAGGGACAACAATCGACGGCCAAGATTTGCCGGTGTATGACGATTCGGTCGAATCACTCGCCGATGGGATGATCATGCGCTTCGGAGCGACGCAAACGTTTCAGACGCAGCGCGGCGCGCCGGGCCGGTGGCACAACGTGGACTTGCTCACGCTCTCCACGGACTTCGTGGTCTCTTCCGGCAGTTCGCAGGCCAAGACGCCCATCGGAAGGTTCTTTGACTATCGGCCTGAATACTCGAATCCCGGCAACTACTTCGTGGGCGATGGCGTCTATCGCCTGACCGATACGCTGGCGTTTACCGGAAGCACTGTGTATGACTTTGACCGCGCCCAGCAGGCCATGTCCAGCACGGGATTCATCGTTCAGCACGGGCTGGAGTTTTCCACGTCCGTGGACCTTCGGTACATCAATGCGCTGGACTCAACCTACGTCAACTTCGGCGCGCAGTACCAGTTCACGAACAAGTACAGCGTGAGCGCGACCGCCGCGTACGACTTGGACGCGGGGGGCTTTCAAACCAATCTCTTTGAAGTCCGGCGTACTTTCGCGTCGATGGTCTTTGGGTTGAGCGTTGGATACAACGACATCACGGGCGAATCGAGTTTTGGGTTTGTCTTCCGACCCTTCGGCGCCGCGGGCGAGGCCCGCGTTTCGAGCGGCGAACAGGGTGCGGACTTTGGCGGGTAAGTGCACGTACGAAAGGAAGAGTGCATGAGCGTTTATTCTCTGTGGCTGCCGATTCTTCTCTCCGGCGTCGTGGTCTTCTTCTCGAGCTTCATTGCCTGGACGATGCTGCCGCACCACAAGGCCGACTTCGACAAAGTTCCCGATGAGGATGCGGTGATGAAGGCGGTCGGGGGGCTGAATCTTCCGCCGGGGAAATATCTTTTTCCGCACGGCGAGCATGGAAAGCACAGGGACCCGGCGTTCATCGCCAAGTGCATCGCGGGGCCGCGCGGGATTCTCACCATCTGGGCGATGCCCAACATGGGCGTGAACATGATTCTGACGTTCCTCGTGTTCCTTGTCGCTAGTTTCTTCATCGCGTACCTGGCTTCGATCGCAATCCCGCACCGCAACGCGCCGTTTATGGAGGTCTTTCAGTTCGTCGGCACGGCGGGCATCCTTGCCTACTGCTTCGCGTTTCTGCCCAACTCGATCTGGTTCAAGAATGGGAAGATGGCGACGATCAACTGCATCATCGACGGCGTGGTCTTCGGGCTGTTGACCGGCGTGGTGTTTGGATTCCTTTGGCCGAAGTAAGCGCGCCGCGGGCCAATCTTCACATCAACCTGGAAACGTGCCAGTTTTTCTTGCCGCGGCGGATGGCGAGCACGCGACCGTGGAGAAGGTCCGTGCTTCTCGCTCGATCTTCAAGGCCGGCTTTTCGCCCGTTGATTGAAACCGAGCCGCTCTGCAAAAACTCCTTTGCTTCGCGTTTGCTCTGCGCGAGGTTGGTTTCCACGAGCAGGTCGATGAGCGCGATTCCTTCCCCTTCGAGGCGCGCCTTGGCAAGGCCGCTGCTGGGCACGTTGGCAAAGACCTCATCGAGCATCGCCGCGGAGAGGCCCGCGATGTCCCCCGAAAACAGAGCCTTGGCCGCGGCCTCCGCACGAGTACGCTCGGTCGGCCCGTGCAGAAGCTCGGTCACTGCGACCGCGAGGGCGCGGTGTGCTTCGCGCGCCCCCGGCTCTTTCAGGTGCGACGCCTCAAGTTCCTCGATACGCGCCTTTGGAAGGAACGTGAAAGTCTTGAGGTAGTTCATCACCTGGCCATCTTCGGTGTTGAGCCAGAACTGAAAGAGCGCGTAGGGGCTTGTGCGATCGGCCGTCATCCACACAGCGCCCGATTCGGTTTTGCCGAACTTCGTGCCATCCGCCTTGGTGACAAGCGGCGTTGTCAGGCCGAAGGCGTGGGCCTGGGCTTTCGCCTCGGCATCCGCACCGTCCCCGGCGTGCGCGCGGCGGATCAGGTCGATGCCCGCGACGATGTTTCCCCACTGATCGCTCCCGCCCATCTGGAGCGTGACTCCGAGTGAATCGTGAAGATGCAGGTAGTCGTAGGCCTGGAGGATCATGTAACTGAACTCGGTGTAACTGATCCCCTGCTCGCGGTTGTTGAGGCGGTCGCGAACCGAATCCCGCTGGATCATCGCGTTGACCGAGAAGTATTTGCCGATGTCGCGCAGGGCGTCGAGGAAACTGATCTTCGAGAGCCAGTCGGCGTTGTTGAGGAGGTGCGCCTGATTTGAGAGGTCGGGAGCAAAATCCAGAAGCCTGCTGTAAATCCGCATCTGGCTTTCGACGTTGTGCGCGACGAGTTCCTTGGTCATCAACTGGCGCTCAGCGCTCTTGCCGCTGGGGTCGCCGATCATGCCCGTGCCGCCGCCGGCGATCACCACCGGTGTGTGGCCGGCGCGCTGAAAGTGGGCGAGCATCATGATCGTGGTCATGTTGCCGATGGTCAGGGAATCGGCGGTGGGGTCGTAGCCGATGTAGGCGCGACGGCCCGCAGGATCGGGCGCGGCGAGGTGCTTTGCCAGCCCGGGCTCGTCGGTGATCTGTGCCAGGCGGCCGCGCCAACGGAGTTCTTCGATGAAGGTGGACATTGGTTAAAAGTACGCTCCTTATCCGCGCTCAGCGATAACACCTTCCTGATAAGCCCTCACCAACTCATCGAGCATCTCGATGGCGCGGCGGATGCGTTGGCCGCCGTCGGTGTCGCCGATGGTCCGGGCCTTTTCGTAGGTGCGGATGGTGGTGATCGTGGGCACGATGTCGGCATCTTCGGTGATGGCGGCTTCAACTCCCTTGAAGGGCGCGTGTTCGGCGAGTTCGATGCGGTCGGGTTTGAGAAGCAGCGTGTATCCGCGGTCGCCGTAGGCGCGGCTGAATGCGCCGTCGATGGTGATGGCGTTGCCGCCCTTTTTCAGCGGCTGCTCGCCCTTCTCGATCTTGACCGGAACATGCCCATTGACCACCAGGACGTCGTCGCCGCAGCCGAAGAGCGCGCCGATCCGTTTGATGAACTCCGCGTCGTTCATCAGGTCAAAGTATGGATTCTTGTGCTCCTTGTGTGCCTCTTTGTCGGCCACAAAGTGCGTCTCGAAAGTCGTCATCTTGTCTTTGCCGAAGAGGGGCGAGCGCGGGCCGCACCAGAGGTACCACAGGTAATCGGCGTCGCCATCCAGCCCGAACCAGCGCTTGCGCATCGCCCGCCGCACCACCGAACCGAGCGCATCCATCAGTTCCCGTCCGCTGTACTCTTTCCCATCGACGCCGAACGATTGCGGTTTACCCTCCCTATCAACGGGGACGCAGGCGTGGAAGAGCAGGACCTCATCGCGCCGTGTCCACATCCCGCCGCGGCGGACCAGCCACTGCATGTGGTCCCTCAGGCGAATGGACCGCGTGAAACTCTCTTTCAACCGATTGACGCACACCTGTTCCTCGGGCGAGTAGGCGTAGGGATCTTTGGGGTCGACGGTCGGCAAGCGCATGTCAAGCATGGGGTGCTCAACGCCGTCGATGCTCACAGTCCCCTTCTCGAAGTTGATTCTGTGCAGCAGTCTGCGGTGATCGAGGTTCCATTCGGGGCGGCGCTCGAACATGCGGCCCTCGGACTTGAACTGCATGACTGCCAAGGCCTTTTGCATCCGGGCCACGGTCAACTGGTCTCGCAGGCCTTCACCCTTGGGAATGAAACGCTCGGCGGGGTCATCGGCGTAAACCTCGCGCACAAGTTTCTCCAGCGGCGTCGTGAGAATCCCGTAGCCTTCCTCAAGTTGCGAAGCCCTGCGGTATCGGGCGCTGAATCGCAGCGTGGTCAACATGCAAGGTTCGTGGCCCAGTGAAGCCCCGATCCAGATGGTGTCGTGATTGCCCCACAACACATTCACCTTCGGCTGGCGCATCAGGGTGTCGATGACCCGGTCGATGCGCGGGCCGCGGTCGCCCAGGTCCCCAGCCACCAGCAGTTCATCGCAGCTGAGGTTGCGGATGAGCCTCGCCCCCGCCCGAACCGCGCCCCAGTCGCGGTCGTGGATGGCGAGGCCCGCGATCATCTCCTTGATGTAGTCGGGCCGCTGGCCGCTGCCCAGTTCGATGAGGAGCTCGCGGTATTGCTCCAAAAGCAACTCCTCAAAGTGGTCGCGGCGGCAGGTCTTGCGAAGCGCACGCACCACATCGAACTGAAGCATGAGCGTGGTCTGCACCCATTCGAGGCGCTTGCCGCTCGCCGCGATCTCTTTGCTGAATCGCGTGATTGCCTCGCGCGGGTAGTAGAGCACCGCGAGAAATCGCGCGTGCTCCGCCGCGGAAAGTCGGCCCTTGAGGGTCTGCTCCACGAGCGTTCGCAGCGCGCCCGAAGCGTTGTTGATGACGTGGCGAAGTTTGGCATCCTCGCCGTGGACATCGCTGATGACGTGGACGAGTCCCATCGGAAGGGTCAGTTTTGCGCGCAGGGCCGCGGCTTCGCTGATGGCTTTCTCAGCGGTGGGAAATCTTGTGGCGAGAGCCTCAAGGACATCAACGCGATCTTGGACGGAGTGAATCGACATTTGGTTCTCAGGTGTGGATTGCGGTTGTGGACCTGGCGGGAAAACGGGGATAGTCCAAATTGTTGGCAGCTCGCACGCCGTTTGCTTGCGGACAGTTTGGCCTTTGGCCTACACCCCCGCGAAGTCTCCGGTCTGAGATGGACAACGGACCTACGCTTTCACCGGCGGTGTACGACCATGCTTTGAGTCGCGAAAAAGGGGATTTACGATGAAGTGCGCTTTCATGTTGGGGTGTCTCTTCGCTTGCGCCGCCCATGCTCAGTTCTTCACGCTCCTGCCCGAGGCTTCGCTCCCGGCGCGAAGCGCCGATTGGGCTGTGCCGGGTCCGCGGCCCACTCACGGTTCGATCTTCGGTGTTCAGGCTCAGGCTTTCGCCGCGGCGTTAGCGCAAGCGCCGCGGCTCCGCCACGATGTTCCGCTCGGCGCATACGGCGCGGTGATTCGCCTGCCCGATCCAACCGGCGACCTTGTTGATTGCTTCGTTGCCGAGTCTCCCGTGATGGCGGCCGAACTTCAGCGTCAGTTTCCGCGGGTGAGGTCGTACGTTGTCGAGGCGGCGGACAAGGGTGCATCGGGTCGGCTGGAAATGTCGCCCCGGGGAGCGACGGCGATGCTGCGCACCGTGAACGGCGCGAAGGTGTGGATGATCGACCCGTGGCAATCCGGCGACCCGCACCACGCCGTTGCGTACTGGCTGAGCGACCTTCCGGGCGGGGATGACTGGGTGTGTCACGCGACCGAAGGCTTGCAACCTCTTCCCGCCCACGATCCGCCTGCATATGAACCTCGGGCACTGCAAGAACTTCGCACGTTCCGATTGGCGATGGCCTGCACCGGCGAGTACGGTCTTTATCACTCTCAGATTCAGGGGCACGCTCCCAACATTGCCGACCCGCTCGCGGCCATTGTCACCGTCGTTTCACGCGCAAACGTAGTTTACGAGGCCGACCTCGCGGTTCATTTCGACCTTGTCGCCAACAACGATCAGCTCATCTTCACTGATCCCGCGACCGACCCCTATGCCACTACGTGCGATGGATCGGGCGGGGCCAGTTGCTCGGGGGCGCACCTGAGCGTCAATATCAATACCCTCGACGCCGTGATCGGCAACGACAACTTCGATGTCGGCCACGTTGTGACCCGCATTGCGGGAGGGGTTGCATATCTTCGCTCAGTGTGCCGAGACTTCAAGGCGGGCGCCGTTTCGGGCATTGCCCGCGGCGGCGACATCGATCCCTTCTCCGCGCTCGTGGTCATTCACGAACTGGGCCATCAGTTCGGGGCCAATCACACGTTCAGCGGCTCCCGCGGGCGGTGCGCCGGCAATGTCAACCTATCTACCGCCTGGGAAGCGGGTTCAGGCTCTTCGCCGATGGCGTATGCGGGCGGCTGCCCAGTGGGCGATGCCCCTCCCTCCGACAACATCCGACTCTTCGCCGATCCGTTTTTTCACCACGGGAGCATTCTTGAAATGCAGAACTTTGTGGCGGGCGAAACCTGCCAGGTGCAAACCGTCACCGCGAACAACATTCCGGTTTTGCCTTCACTTGCGCCCACTTACCTCATTCCCCCTTCCACACCGTTTGCCCTGCAAGCAAACGCAACCGATGCGGATTCCGATGTGTTGACGTATTCATGGGAGCAGTTTGACGCCGGCGTTGCACGCCCCCTCAGCGGCACAGGCTCGGAGGATAACGGCGTGGGAGCCTTGTTTCGTGTTTTTCCGCCCGTTGTGAGCCAGCAACGCACGTTTCCGCAAATGGCGGATATTCTTTCTGGGATTCCCACACCCGGAGAGCGACTGCCCACGGCGACGGGCTTTGACCGTCGCTTCCGCGTGATTGCCCGCGATAACCATCCCGGCGCGGGCGGGGTTGCGATCTCTCCATTCGTCACCGTCACGATTGCCCAGGGATCCTCTGCCTTCCGTGTCCTCAGTCCCGCGTCGGGCCACGTCTATCGAGAGGGCCCGATGCAAGTCACCTGGATGGTGGGCAACACCTCGGCAGCGCCCATTTCGTGCTCATTGGTCACGATCCGTCTTTCCACCGACAACGGGGCAACGTTTCCCACAGTGATGGGAACATTCCCCAACAACGGCGCGGCGACCGTTCAACTTCCTCGCCCCGCCGCGACCACAGCCGTCAGAGTCAGAATCGACGCCGTCGGCAAAATCTTCTTCGCCGTATCACAACCCTTCACGCTCGAGCCGCCCTGCGAAGCGGATATCAACGACGACGGCGGCGTGGATGGCGCCGACGTCGAGGCGTTTTTCATCCTCTGGTCGGCCGGGGATGTGCGGAGCGACCTGAACCTCGATGGGGGCGTGGATGGGGGCGATGTTCAGCACTTCTTCACCCGTTGGGAGAACGGCTGCTGAAATGTGCGTCGCCGGATTCAAAGGTCGCGCGCAACTTTTGGCGCTGTCGGGCCTTAGAACGCGAAGTTCGCGTTCGCATCGGTGCAACCAAGCGAGCTCGCCGCGCGAAAGCCCCGCCACAGAGGCCAACCCGCGGGCAAACCACCGATCTCCGAGAGCAGGCAGCGAGCGCAAGGCACAACCATTCGGCGCCGCCGCCCGTCGATGATACAACACTCCTTCGGTTTATTTCACGGGTTGCACGCCGGGTGCATCGCTCCCCGTTATCATCGCCGGACATCTCGCGGTGCAGCCAGGTGCGCGCGAAGGCCCATTCAGTTTTGACCGTGCTGGGCGAGCGCGGTTGTCGGCATGATGGGCGCGAGCGGTGGTGCTATCCCGCGCGCCCTGCGGAGCGTGAAAGCCCTCTGGGCTTGGGCGACGCCGTGGCCTTCGATGTTGCGGGTGGGTACCCTCGTGCGATGGCGACGAAAGGACACATTTTCGAGACAGCGATGCACTGCCTGAACACCGGGCGCGAGGAAGAGGCCCGCAAGATGCTTGCTGCGCACCTCAAAAAGCACCCGATGGATGTGGGCGCGAACAAACTGATGGCGATGATCTGCGGCGCGCATGATGATTTCGAGCAGGCGTTGACGTATCTGCGCCGGGCGGAGGCGGCGGAGCCTAAGAACGCTGAGATCAAGTTCATGCTGGGGAACACGCTGCTCGCGATCAAGCGGTATGCGGAGGCAGTCAAGCCATTGGAAGCGTGCTGGGGGCTTTCGTATCACGATCCACAGGTGGCGCTGGGGTTGTCGCAGGCGCTCATTAGCAGCGGGAGGTTGGATGATGCGATGAGGGCGCTAAATCGCTCGATCGAGGCCACGCCCGACGATGCAAACACATATGGCAACGCTTCGAGCGTGATGATCGCGATCGGCAATGTCGGCGAGGCAATGGAGGTGGTGCGACGCGGGTATGCGCGGCTGCCGAACGCGACAGGGTTGCTTGAATCGCTGGTGCAGAACACTAACTTCATCGATAATGTGGACCCGGTTGAGCATCGGAAGTTGCACGAGAAACTCGCGGCGACGTGGCTGGGGTATATCACGCGGGCCGAGCGGGTTCTCGGCAACACGAATGAGCGGGATCGTGTCCTGCGAGTGGGTTTTCTTTCGGCGGATTACGGGTATCACGCCTGCGCAATGTTCATGCGGGCGGCCTTGACGAACTTCGATCACGGGAGGATCGTTCCGTACGCATATTCCTGCCGCCAGTGGAACGATGGGTACGCCGAGGTATTCAAGCAGACCTGCGTTTGGCGAGATGTGTCTGGGCTGGACCACGATCAGACCGCCGCGGCGATCATCGCGGATGGGATCGATATTCTGGTCGATTGCAGCGGGCATTTTTCAGGGAACCGTCTGCCGGCGCTGATGCCGCGAGTTGCGCCGATTCAATGCACATGGCTGGGGTATCCGAACACGACGGGGTTGCCGACGATGGACTATCGGATTGTGGACCGGGTGACGGACCCGCCGGCGATGGCGGGGCATACAACCGAGCAGCTAGCGCGGTTGCCGGATTGCTTTTTATGCTTTTCACCGAATCCCAACGCGCCGGCGGTTGGGCAAACCGGCGCCGGTCGGGACGACCGCGCCACCCATATTACCTTTGGATCATTCAACCGGCTCGACAAAGCGACGCCTTCAACGCTTGATGCGTGGTGCCGAGTGCTGCGGGCGGTGCCGGATAGCCGCATGATGCTCAAGTCCCGGATGATGACCGAGGAACTCCAGCGGATGGCCATCGGTCGGTTCAGTTCCAGGGGTATTGAACCGCACCGCATTGTCCCTTCAGACTATGTGTCGAGTGCGGAGGAGCACCTGGGGATGTACAACAAGGTTGACATCGCCCTGGACACATTTCCGTACAACGGCACCACGACGACCTGTGAGGCGACGTGGATGGGCGTGCCAGTGGTGACTCTCGCAGGCGAGATGCACCGGGCCAGGGTCGGCGCGTCGCTCAATACGGTTGTCGGCTTGCCGCAGCTTATCGGGCGCGACGTAGACCAATATGTCAACATCGCGGTGGGACTGGCCGCGGATTGGCGCGACCTTGCGGCGTTGAAGGGTTCGCTGCGCGGGAAGATGGCGGCGTCGGCGTTATGCGATGCCCCGGCGTACGCCCGCAAGTTCGAGGTTTTGCTCCGGACGATGTGGATAAGGTGGTGCAAAGGGGAGCCGCCCGCGCCGATCTGAACTTCGCGGGTGAGCCGAGGCACAAAATGCCCCAATGCTCATCCAAACAGGGCAGTTTGCCCGATATTCTCCCTGATGATACCAGCAGGAATCAGGGCCGGTCAGCTTGCGGGCTTAAGTGCTGTGGCGCTCCTGTGCGTGGGCGTCGTCATGGTCAACTCGGCCGATTTGATGGTGGCGCGGGTTGAAAACGCGAGTGATATCGTCGCGCCCGTCACGATGCTCACGATTCTCAAGTCACGCGCAGCCTTGTACATGGCGTTGTCGCTCGCGGCGATGTTCATTGGTTTTTGTTTCCCAATGCGGCGGATCGCCGGGTATATCGCTGGTCGATTTTCGGGTGGGAGTGTCTTTGTTGCGCTGGCCGCGACGGTCGTTGTGCTACTTTCGTTCTGCGCATTGGTATATGTGCCCGGCATTCGGGAGGTCCGCAACGGGGCGCACCGATGGATCACGCTGGGCGTGAGAGACCTTTCGATGCAGCCGAGCGAAGTGGCCAAATGGGCGATGATTCCCCTCATCGCGTGGTACTGCACCTGCCGCGCCGCGAACTTGCCAAAGTTGATTTCCGGGTTGTTTCCCGCGCTGCTCGCGGTGGGCGCTGTCGCGGGCTTCGTGATCGTTGAAGATCTCGGCACGGGGGTTTTGATCGCTGCGGTGGCGTGCGTGATGCTTCTGTGCGCGGGGGCGAAGTTCTGGCACTTTGCGATTCCCGCGTTTATGGGTGTTGCCGGGATTGCCGCGGCGATTGTTTCCAGCCCATACCGCGTGAATCGCGTCAAAGCATTTCTCAATCCGTACGACCACCCCGAAACCATCGGCTTCCACACCATTCAAGGCCTCATCGCGATTCATAACGGCAAGGGTGTTGGCATGGGGCTGGGGGATGGCCTGCAAAAGCGCGGCTACCTGCCCGAAGTTCGGACCGATTACATCTTCGCCGCAGTGTGCGAGGAGATGGGAATCGCGGGCGCCGCGGCAGTGATGGCGATGTTCCTGGGTCTCATCTGGGCGGGCTATAGCGTTGCACAGCGGGAGCAAAACCGGCTGTTGCGGCTGTGGACGCTCGGGATCGTCGCCACCGTTGGACTTCAGGCGGCGATCAATATGCTTGTTGTCACCGGACTGGCTCCGGCCAAGGGGATCGCGCTGCCCCTGGTGAGTTATGGCGGCACCGGTTGGATTCTGACCGCTTTTTCCGTTGGCCTGCTGATGGCGATTGACCGCACGCAACCGGATGAGTTGGAAGTTTCGGTCGGGACAAGCACTTTCGCACCCACCGCACCCACCGCACCCACCGCACCCACCGCGCCTACCGCGCATACCGCGGTGCAATGAATTCTGTAGGGGCCCACCACAATGAACGATCAAGAACTACGCGGCACGGTCTTATTCGCCGGAGGGGGCACCGGCGGACACCTGTTTCCCGGAATTGCTATCGCCGAACAACTCGCGGACATGGCGCCCGGGGTTGCCTCGCGGTTTCTATGCAGTACGCGGCCGGGCGATAGTCAAATGCTGGCGCAGGAGCAGGTCGCTGGGAGTGCGATTTCATTCACGCCCGTGCCGGCTCAGCCGTTCGGGCTGTGGCCGCGGACACTGGCTCGCTTCCTGATGTCCTGGGGCGCCTCGGTGCGTTGTGTGCGGGATGAGATCGGGCAGGCAACGCGGGGAGGGCCAGTAGTGGTAGTGGCGATGGGTGGGTTTGTCGCTGCGCCGGCAGCGCGGGCCGCGGGCAACGTGAAATGTCAAGTGGTTATGGTCAATCTCGACGCTTCGCCGGGCCGGGCCAACCGATGGATCGCGGGCCGTGCTTCCAGAGTGCTCACCGCGGCAGTGGTTTCAGGCTATGACTGGGAAGTGGTCCGTCCCATTGTCCGTCGTGCCGCGATGGCTCCCGGCGATGCCCAAATGTGCCGGAAGCAACTGGGGCTGGAACCGGATCGCCCGACGTTGTTCATTACCGGCGCGAGCCTTGGTGCTAGAAGCATCAACGAGTTCGCCGCGGCGTTTGTTAAATCGCCGCTGGGCGGGGTGGCGCTACGCGATGGCGGCTGGCAGGTGCTGCACCAGACCGGAAAAGGGGAGGGGGCGAAGTATGCAGAAATATACAAGGAAGCGCGCATACCGGCGAGAGTTGTGTCTTTTTCCAGGGACATGGGCTGCGCTTGGGGCGCAGCCGACTGCGCGGTGAGTCGCGCGGGCGCGGGGAGTGTCGCCGAGGCCTGGAGCAACCAGGTTCCGACGATGTTCATGCCCTATCCGTATCACGCCGATCAGCACCAGCGGCTCAACGCCCTGCCGCTGGCAAATGCGGGGGCGGCCGTCCTGACACAGGACCGCGTTGACCCCGGCGACAATCTTCGGGAAGCCGGGGCGTTGCTTTTGTTGCTGCTCAATGACGCGGCAAAGCGTGGTGCGATGCGACAAGCCCTCACGGCGCTTGGCCCGGCGGACGGGGCGCCGCGGATCGCGCGTGTACTGTGCGAGGCATTGAAAGCCGGGTGATGCCGCCGCGCGTCATCGGCGCTCGCCATGGCCGCAACGCTTGCGCGACGCGGACGCCCGGTAAGCACCGCGGCAAGGAGATCATTTGTGGAATGTGGTAAACTGGGCAAACCCGGTGGTTTGCGGACGATGCAAAGTTTGGGAAAAATTGGAGAAAATGAGGCGCAACATGCCGCAGGGCCTCAACTTACGCGCAAGCATGGGTACACTTTGAACATGCCAGAGGACGTGGGGACTTCGGCGCACAGCGCTAGGGAAGTGCGTTGTGTAGTGTGGCACCTTCCCGCAGCGGAACTCAAGCCGGAACTTCGGGCTGCGCTGGCGAGGCCGGGGTTCTCGGTCTTGCGCTGCGACGACAAGTTTGCGGCGATGGCACATACGCTTACGCTGGTTGCCGGTGCCCAATCATCCGGCACGAAGCCAAACTCAACGCTTGTCATCCTGGTGCTGGTTGAGCCGCGGTTGCTCGATGATGTGCTGGGACTGGTTCTTGCGATGTCTCGCTATGCGCCTTCGGTGATTGTGTGGATGTACGACAGTGGGGGAGGCGGGGGGAGTGGCGGCAGCGGCGCTCTTGGGGCTGCTCAGTTGCGGGCGGTTCGCTCCGCCGATCTCAACGCATGGCGGGCCATGTCCAAGCCGCTCAGCGCGACTGCGGCCGGTGATGAGAGCGCTAGCGCCGTTGAAGCGGGGCCAGATGCTGCGGGAATCCAAGCCGCCTCGCGCAACGATTCCAACCCATCAAGTACCTTATCCCCGAATGTGCCAACCGAAACTGCTGGCGCTGTTCCCCTTGGGATGGAAGAACCCCACGCCGATGCGCCGGCCTCTCCTGAAGTACACGTCGTAAAGCGGAAGTTGAATGATGATGAACTGGCCACACTGCTGGACATTGAGCCGCCGGAGGACGACAAGAACGACCGATAATCGTGCAGTTCATCTTAATGGGGGATACTGACACAGCGGCATACGCTTCCATCTAAGCCGGATTGGGTACGAATGCGATAAACATGGATGCGAAGTATTCGGCGTCGATACCCTTCTTCGGGTAGAGCCTCAACAAAAGTTCGTGGAGCAAAACGTGCGGAGCCTGCTGGCGACCGGAGAAATCATTTGATTGCGCCAACTCGAGTCATACTTCTTGGAAGAACCGGGCTTGATGCCGCGCTGCGCTTAGATGACGGATTTGAACTGATCCGCGTTCGATCCGCGCTGGACGCGGTTGGAGAGTTGTCCCACGCGGTGCGCGATGCGGCTCGGTCGGTTGTGGTTGTCGCACCGGAGTTCGAATGTGCGCTCACGGGCGGGAAGCACATGCCCGAGGCAGGGGATAGGGCGAGTGGGGAAACTCGCAATGCACACACCGAAGAAACACGCTCGCCTGATCCACACGAGGCGAGCCTTGTGCAGTTCATCGCGGGCTTACGGGTTGTCGATCCGAGAGTGCGAG
>ENA-ORBV01007819-ORBV01007819.1-microbial-mat-metagenome-genome-assembly--contig:-NODE-7819-length-18218-cov-14.739706_pt1 | contig 18218 bp, 15 predicted proteins | sample MGYA00237777_ERZ505514 | MGnify/ENA primary metagenome ERZ505514 (study PRJEB26160, sample SAMN06269048) | microbial mat metagenome | isolation source: Oligotrophic lake microbial mat | place...
GGGCTCGGAGATGTGTATAAGAGACAGCTCCCAAGCACCACACCCGCACACCCAGAAGCGCGCGCAGAAACCACATCATCAAGCCCCCGCACACCACCAGATGCCTGCACCAGCAAGCCCGGCGCCAGCTCGGCGATCAATGCGTACAAGGCAAGATTGGGGCCGGCCAACATTCCGTCGCGGGCGATGTCGGTGCTGAGTAAATGGCGCAGACCATGGCTGGCGTAGAAGGCCAAAGCAGCGTTCAAGGTCAGCGACGATGACGCGGTCCAGCCATGCACTGGTAATTGCCAGTGACCATCGACTTCACGGGTATCCAAGGCGACCACGATGCGCTCGCAACCGAATTGCGCTAACCAATCGGCTACTCGCTCGGGGCCGGTGACGGCCAGCGAGCCAATTACGACGCGATCAGCACCGGCGGCAAGCAACGCGGCCACGTCCGCCTCCGAGCGAATGCCGCCGCCGGTTTGCACGCGTAATCCGGTCTCTGACTTCAAACGACTGAGCAACGCTGACAGCGTGTAGCCACCGCCCTTGGCAGCATCCAGATCAACCAGATGCAGCCACACTGCACCCTCCTGTGCGTAGCGCGCAGCCAGTTCAAATGGATCGTCGGCGTAGCGGGTTTCCTGCGCGTAGTCGCCTTGCCGCAGCCGTACCACGCGGCCGTCGCGGACATCGATAGCTGGATAGACGGTAAAGCTCATCGTAGAAAGTTCTTCAGAATCTGCGCACCGACGGCCGCCGAGCGTTCGGGATGAAACTGCGCGCCAGCAACGTTGCCGCGCTCGACCATCGCCGCGAACACCTGCCCGTGTTCGCTGGTGGCGATGCAAGCGTTGGTCACCGGCGCAGCAAAACTGTGCACGAAGTAGCTATACGCGCCGGCTTCGACACCTTTCAGCAGCGCCGAATCGGCGCACGGCAACAACTGGTTCCAGCCCATGTGTGGCACTCGAATGCCGGGCGCTGCGCGCAGTTTGCGGACCACGCCGGGGAGAAGGCCAAGACATTCGACATCGCCTTCTTCGGAGCGCTCAAACAGCAGTTGCATGCCCAGACAAATGCCGAGCAACGGTTGGGTTAGCCCACGAATGGTCTCGACCAAGTCGAGCTCATGCAGCCTCGCCATCGCGGGAATAGCTGCCCCAACGCCGGGCAGAATGACCCGTTCTGCCGCTTGAATCACCGCCGTATCGGCGGTCAGCACGGCGCTGGCGCCCAGCCGCTCCAACGCATAACAGACCGAGCCAATGTTGGCACCGCCGGAATCGATCACCGCCACCCGCATCACAGCGTGCCCTTGGTGCTTGGCAGGTCACGGCCCTCACGTCGCAGGGCGACACGCAAGGCACGCGCCACCGCTTTGAAACTTGCCTCGACCATGTGATGAGCGTTGTCGCCGCGCACGCTCAGATGCAGGTTGAGGCCGGCGGTTTCGCACAGCGAGCGAAAGAAGTGCGGCACCAGTTCAGTCGGCAGATCGCCGACCCGTTCGCGTCCAAATTGGCCCTCGAACACAAAATAAGGCCGACCGGAAAAATCCAGCGCCGCGCGTGCGATGGTTTCATCCATCGGCAGCAAATAGCCGGTCCTCGGTGCGGTGACCTCGCCGTCTTCAGCGTTGCCGGCGCCTTCTCCATCCGCAAAGCCATAGCGAGCGATGCCGCGTTTGTCTCCCAGCGCCTGTCGCAAGGCTTGACCCAGCGCAAGCGCGCAGTCCTCAACCGTGTGGTGTTCGTCAATCTGCAAGTCACCTTCGCAGCGCAGATCCAACGTAAATCCGCCGTGTTTGCCCAACTGCTCAAGCATATGGTCAAAAAACGGCAAGCCCGTCGACACCATGGGATCGCGCGCTTGGTCCAGGTCAACGCGCACTTCAATACGCGTCTCTTTGGTGCGGCGACTAACGCTTGCAACACGTGGCGCATCCACCAGTTCATGCGCGATTTGTTGCCAACTCAGATCGGCGCCGATCTTGATTCCGCGTGCGCCAAGGTTGCTCGCAAATTGCAGGTCGGTGTCGCGATCACCAATCACCACGCTGTTGGCAAGATCAATGCTGCGGTCACGCAGGTAGTGCATAACCATGCCCAGACCGGGCTTGCGATTGCTCGAGTTCTCAATCGGCAAACTGGGGTCGATGAGAATTTCGCGAAAGCGAATCCCCTGCGACTCAAGCACATGCATCATCAATGCGTGCGGCGGCTCGAAGTCCTCGCGTGGGAAGCTGGCCGTGCCCAAGCCATCCTGATTACTGACCATCACCAGCTCGAATCCTGCCTGCTGGATGCGCAGCAATGCGGGGATTACGTCGGCGACGAAGCGCAATTTGCTTACGCTGTCGATCTGAAAGTCGGCGGGCTCCTCGATGATGGTGCCGTCGCGATCCACAAAGGCGATGCGAGTCATGCGTGAGCCTCTGCATTCACCTGACCATCAGCGCGTGATTGACCCGCGAGCACGGCAAGCAGTCGCTGATTTTCCTCTGGCGTGCCGATGCTGATGCGCAAGCAGTTCTGCAACCCCGGCTGTGGACTCGGTACGCGCAGGACGACGCCAGCAGCCAGCGCGCGTTGATAGGTGGCCGCCGCGTCGACCCATTTGACCAGCACAAAATTGGCATCGGAAGCGAACACCTTGAGCACCTGTGGTAATTCGCTTAAGGCCCGCACCAGCCGCGCGCGTTCGCAACGCTGCAATGCGATACGGCTGCGAACCAGCGCCGTTGCGCTGTCGCTCAATGCCGCGAGTGCGGCGACCACGCAAGGCGTCGGCAAGGGATACGGCGCCATGATGCTGCGCAGCACCGCGATCACTGTGGGATCGCCGATCACGCAGCCAATCCTTGCGCCTGCCATCGCGTAGGCCTTGGAGAGCGTGCGCAGTACCAGCAGATTCGGACACGTCGTCAGCAGGCTGGTCGCGCTCGCTGCATCGCTGAACTCGGCGTATGCCTCATCCACCACCACCAACGCACGACCGTGTGCAGCGCGCGCGAGCCGCTCGGTATCGGCCAATGCCACGGCAGCACCGGTGGGGTTGTTGGGTGAGCAGATGTAGACCAGCTTGATGCGTTGATCGTTGTCGGCGGCAGTGATCGCCGCGGCAACCGCGTCTACATCGAGCGCAAATCCGTGCTCTGCAAGCAAGGGAATGTTGACGACGGTGGCGTCCTGCACCTTTGCACACACCGAATACATACCGAAGGTCGGCGCCGAGATCAGCACGCTGTCACGACCTGCGCGACAGGCAGCACGCGTCAGCAAATCAATGGCCTCATCACTGCCGCGACTAACCAGCAGCTGCGCCGAATTGACGCCGTACAGGGCGGAAAGTCTGGCAACCAGAGCAGCGGGCTGCGGTTCGGGATAGCGATTGAGACCCTGCGTATCGCCGGCCGCCGACCACGGACTTTCGTTCGCGTTCAACCACACCGTGCCTCCGCTGGCCTCCTTGCGTGCCGACGAATAGCCGGCGAACTCGCGCAGTTCCTCACGCAGAATGTCGACCACGCGGCTCATTCTTTGCCCTCACTTAGCACTCGAAGACGCCGTGTCACCGCTTGCTCGTGCGCCGACAACTGCTCGGCGCGGGCGATCGTCGCCGCGCAAGGTCCGATCGCTTGCAAACCATCCACACTCACTTCCTGCACCGTGATGAGTTTGCAAAAGCTGGCGACCGACAAACCACTGAATGCGCGCGCCGCGCCGTAGGTTGGCAAGACGTGATTGGTGCCGCTGCAATAGTCGCCCAGCGCTTCCGGCGACCAGTGCCCGAGGAATACCGAGCCTGCCGTTTGCACGCCGGCCAGCCACTGCCGCGCCTCATTCACGCTCAAGATCAAATGCTCTGGCGCGTAAGCATTGGAAACTGCCAATGCTTGCTCGATATCGGCCAGCACAATCAAGCGGATGTGCTGCATGGCCTGGGCCAAAATCTCGCCTCGCGACAGCTGTGCCGCTTGCACGGTCAGTTCGTGCGCGACCTGCTGCGCAAGCTCAGCACTGGTCGTCAACAGGATTGCCTGCGAATCCGCACCGTGTTCGGCCTGCGACAACAGGTCTGCGGCGACAAACTCGGCGCGCGCGCTGGCATCGGCAATCACCAGCACTTCGGAAGGCCCGGCCGGCATGTCGATTGCCGCACCGGCGGGATCGGTGCTGACCTGCAGCTTGGCTTCGGTCACAAAGGCATTGCCGGGTCCGAACAGCTTGTCGCAGCGCGGCACGCTTTCACTTCCGTAAGCCATCGCTGCAATCGCTTGCGCACCGCCCACGGTGAACACGCGGGTGATTCCACACAGTGCCGCTGCCGCAAGCACCGTGGGATCGGCGCTGCCATCGGCGCGTGGCGGTGTGCACAGAATCACTTCGGGACAGCCTGCAATTTGCGCGGGTACGCCAAGCATCAGCGCGGTTGACGGCAACGGCGCGCTGCCGGCGGGCACGTAAAGACCAACCCGACTGATCGGCCGCACGATGCGCTCGCAGCGGACACCGGCCGCGGTGTCTAAGGCATAGCCAGCAGGCGCACCGGCGCGATGAAACGCGGCGATGCGATCGCGCGCTTGGATCAGGGCTTCGCGCAGCTCGGGATCAAGGCCTTCCAAGGCGCGAGTCAAGGACCCTTGCGGCAGCTCCAGCGCCGCCAACTCGCAGCCATCGAAGCGCCGGGACAAGGCGCGCAAGGTGCTGTCGCCATCGGCGCGCACTTGCTCGATGATGCGGGCCACGCTGGCGGTGACATCTTCGCCCCGCGCCAACGCGGGTCGTGCCAGCGCTGCCTTGCGCGCGCGCGCGTCAAGCGCGCTCCATTCGAGGATTTTCATTGCAGGATTTTCATTGCTGGATCTTCATGGCAGGCTCTTCAATTCAGTATCGTCATGCCAGCATCTGCTCGACCGGCAGCACCAACAGGCCGCGCGCACCCGCGCGCTTCATGTCTTCCAAGTGCTGCCACGTAATCACCCCCTGACATACCGCCTGCAGGGAAACCGCATCGCTGCGGCCATCCATGGCCATCACTGATGGCGCATCGGCGGCAGGAATAAGCCGGATCACCGCATCCAATGCGGACCGATCCACCTGCAGCATCAACAACTTGCTGTCCTTGAGCTGCATCACACCATCCAAGCGGCGCAGAAACAGTGCAGCGAGATCGGCGCGCTCATCACGTAAAGCGATTGCGGGACCAGCCAACACGGCCTCGCTCTCAAACACGGTGACCACTTCACGCAACTGGTTGGCGGCCAGCGTCGCACCGGTGGAAACCAGATCGCAGATCGCTTCAGCCTTGCCCAAGCGCGGCGCAATTTCCACCGAGCCTGACAGCATCACCGGCTCAGCCACAACGCCCTGCCGCGCTAGCCAATCGGCCAGTAACGCTGGATAGGAAGTGGCAATCTTCAGACCAGACAACGATGCCGGGCCCTTCCAATCAAACTCCTGCGGCACCGCGATGGACAGGCGGCAGCGCCCAAAGCCCAAGGATCGCAACTCGACAAATGCGGCTTGTTCGCCCCGTTGCTCGCGCTCAAGACGCTGCTCGGTCAACACATTACGACCGACAATGCCGAGATCGCAGACACCCTCAGCAATGAGACTGGGAATGTCGTCATCGCGAACCAGCAAGAGGTCGACCGGCTGCGTCTCGCCATAGCAGAACAGACGATCGCGGCTTTCGCGAAAACTCAAACCAGACCGCGCCAACAGGTCGCGACCGGGTTCGGAAAGGCGACCTGATTTTTGGGCAGCAATGCGCAAGCGGTCGCGAGCAATGGGTTGCATGGTGGTTTTGGTCGAAGAAGAGAGAGGTGGTGCAATGAGAGACGCTATGGCAGAGGGCGTCTCGGGCGTGGTGGTGGTGGTTGTCTTCGCCGTCAAAGCTCAAGCGGATGGCGGATATGCTTGCGGATGTGATTGTCGATGCGACTCGCCCAGACGATCAGCTGCCATGCGATAGCCGCCAGTGCCAAGTGCAAGACAACGCGCCACTCGGCCCACCGTAGTCACGCTGACCCCGGTCACATCGTGAATCTCGCGATACGGCAGTCCCTCAAGCAGCAGGGGCACGACCCGCCAACGATCCGCCATCGCTTCGACTTCCGCAGGCGTGCAAAGATCGGCCAGAAACGCGCGCACTTCACTGCTCGACCCCAGCGCAGCCAATGCGCTGCACAACGGGGCGACAGTGTCGGTTGCTGCGGGAATGGGATCGGTTGGACGTCGTTTCATGGGTGAGCGAGTGAGTGAGTGCACACAATGCGGACTGAAGACGCCGACTGGAAGGCGTTAAATTCGCCTCATGTAATAGCGCGCTGGCACATTAACACATCAATTTAGGCATCGGCAATCTGCGGCAAGCCCTCTGCATCGAAGGGTCTATGACTTCACAGGTGACGGCGACCAGACCTGCAGGGTTGCTCATCGAGCGTTGGCGCAGGGTTGGTATGGGCTGATAGCGCCGCTCTTGACCCGCCGAACCACTCACCGCGAGGCCCTAAGTGCCGAGCCAAAACCCGCCCGACGGCAACCCGCCTCGCTGCACTGACGACGCCAATCGCGGCAACGTGATTGCCTTTCCTCAGTACGCCAGATTAACGCCGAGCTAATCCCGATAAAGACCGCATCCAGGCCGTGCTTGTGCTGGCCCAGCAACGAAGTTCAAGCTACGCAGTCGCTGCGCAGGCGGGAGACCTCGCATCCAAATCGACCCAAAAACTGCACTGATCATTGGCGGGATGGCATCGCTGCTGTTAGGCCTGCTGCTGGCCGCCGTCAGCCGCGACATTTCGCCGCTGCTGCGGCCTGCCGTGCTGCTCTGGCTGCGCGGCAACGTGCTGCTGCCGCTTGGCTTCGCAATGCTTGCGCTGCGCGGTCAAATCCACGACCTGCTGTCAATCAATCTGGCTAACGTTTTCATCATCATCGCTTTCGCCGACTTCGTGCGTTCGCTTTACCGACTAATGGAGCGTCCCGATCCACGCGTGCAGACCACGCTAGCCGTGCTGATTGTGGCCTTAGGTTCGTTGATTTTTACCTATGGCCTTGATCGCATTGATCTGCGCACAGTGATCTCGTCGACGATGCTGGCCTGGATGGCGGGCTTGTCGGCTTATGTGCTGCTGAGCGACCCTCGGCGCCGGCGGCCCGCCGCGCAAGGCGTGACCGGAATGGTGTTCGTCCTCGCATTTATCGTTCTCTGCATCCGCACACTGCATACATTGATCGAGCCAGACTCGGCCGCAGGAGCACTGGATGCCAACCCGTTGCAAGCCGCAACGTTTGCCACCGGCGCGTTACTGCCGCTGATGGCGAGCTACGGTTTTTTGCTGCTGTGTACCGAACGCATGCGTAGCGAGCTTGAGCGCAGCGCCACCATCGACTTTCTGACCGGCATTCTTAATCGCGGCGCTATTGAAGACGCAGGCGCGCGCGCCTTTGCACGAGCACGCCGACGTGGATCGCCGAATGCCGTCGTCGTTATTGATATTGATCACTTCAAACGCCTCAACGATGCGTTCGGCCATGCCATTGGTGATCAAGCGCTGCGGCTTGCGGTTGACCGCTTGCGCGGAAGCTTGCGCAGCGACGACACGCTGGGTCGGCTCGGCGGCGAGGAGTTTCTGGTGTTGCTCGAAGACAGCGACGACGAAAAGGCGATGCAGGCCGCCGAACGCATGCGCCGGGCGCTTTGCGACACGCCGCTGAAACTCGACTCGGGCGAACAGCAGGTAACGATTTCGCAAGGCGTCGCGATACTGAACGCCGAGGACGAAAACTTCAGCGACCTGCTGCGACGCGCTGACCGCGCGCTGTATGTGGCCAAAGGAGCCGGCCGTAATCGCACCGAACTAGCCGATATTTCACTAGCAGCGTTGCGCTTGCCGAATGGTGCAGGACGTCCAGCCGCGGCGCTGTTCTAGCAGCCTGTCAGGTCTTGGCCTGGCCCGCCGAACCGATCTCCGCAAGCGACCATGCGGCGGTCCAAGGCTGGGCCTATATCAACCCGTCCAAAGCCTCGCCTGAGCAGCAGACTGCCCAAGCTCGGCAAGCACTGACAGCTTTCCAACAGTCAACGCCTAGAATGGGGAGGATGTTATCGCGCCAATACTGGTATCTGTACGTCCCCAAGCTTTACACCACGCTGCGCCGTGGCTACTCGCTGGAATCGCTGCGAGCGGATGCGCTGGCCGGACTCACCGTCGCGGTCGTCGCGCTGCCGCTGGCGATGGCGCTGGCGATCGCCTCCGGCACCACGCCGGAGAAGGGCCTGCATACGGCGATCATCGCCGGCTTTCTGATATCGGCGCTGGGCGGTTCGCGCGTGCAGATCGGCGGACCCACCGCCGCCTTCATCCCGGTGGTGTTCAACGTCATTGAGAAGTTCGGCTACGGCGGACTGATCCTGTGCACGCTGCTGGCCGGGCTGATCCTGATCGCCGCCGGCCTGCTGCGTGTCGGCACCTTGATGCGCTACATGCCGCAGCCGGTGATCACCGGCTTCACCGCCGGCATCGCTGTGACCATTTTCATCAGCCAGATCAAGGATTTGCTAGGGCTGCAGATCGACAAGCTGCCGGGCGACTTCTTCGGCCGCTTCGAGTCCTATGCCGCGCACATCGGCAGCTTCAATCCGGCAGCGCTGGGGCTTGCGGTGATCAGCCTGGCGCTGATCCTCGGCCTGCGCCACTGGCGACCGCACTGGCCCGGGCTGCTCATCGCGGTGATCGCCGGCGCGCTGGTGGCCACCCTGATCGGTCTGCCGGTGGCAACCATCGGCTCGACGTTTGGCGAGATTCCGGCTGCGCTGCCGAGCTTCGAGTTCCCAGTGATTCCGTTCCACCGCACCGCCGAGCTGCTGCCGGCGGCGCTGACGATCGCCTTTCTGGGTGGCATCGAGTCGCTGCTGTCAGCGGTGGTGGCCGACGGCATGACCGGCGGCCGGCATCGCTCAAACGCCGAACTGGTGGCGCAGGGCGTCGCCAACACGGCGTCCGCGCTGTTCGGTGGCCTGCCGGCCACCGGTGCCATCGCCCGCACCGCCACCAACGTACGCAGCGGCGCACGCACGCCGGTTGCCGGCATTCTGCACGCCCTGTTTATCCTGCTGTTCATGCTGTTGGCGGCACCGCTGATGAGCTATGTGCCACTGGCGGCGCTGGCGGCCGTGCTCCTGATCGTGGCCTGGAACATGAGCGAAGTGCACCGCTTCCGCCAGCTGCTGCGCTCGCCGCCGGGGGACTCGGCGGTGTTGCTGATCACCTTCGGGTTGACCGTGGTGTTCGACTTGACTGTCGCCATTGAAGTGGGTGTGGTGATGGCGGCGTTCCTGTTCATGCACCGGATGAGCGAAGTGGTGGCGCTGGAATCCGACCTGAAGCTGATCGAGGAAGACAGCGACGACCTCGGACGCGCACCAAGCGAAAACCAGCAGGGCCGGCTGCCGCTTGGCGTGGCTGCATTCCGCATCGAAGGACCACTGTTCTTCGCCGTCGCCAATCGCCTGGATGACGTGCTCGACCAATATCCGGATGCACCACGGGTGTTCATCCTGCGCTTACGGCGGGTGCCGCTGATCGACGCCTCCGGCGTCACCGCACTCGAACAATTCGCCGACCGCTGCAAGCGCCGTGGTACCTCGCTGGTGCTGTCGGGCGTGCAGCCGCAGCCGCTGCGGATCCTGCAGCAGATGCAGTTTGATCGACGGCCTGATGTGCTGGGTCTTGCAGCGAATTTCGATGCAGCGCTGGTGCTGGCCGAGCAAGCAATGAGGGGCGGGCGGAGTTTAGGCTAGCAGCCTGCACCCAACACGCTGCGCCGGATGCGTACAAATGTGGAGCCGGAGAAACTGATCTCGAGAGTCAAATCGTCCGCTTCATCGACATCAGGTTCTGCAAGCAAGTGATGCAGAAGCTTTCAATCCAAGCGTCTGCCTACTCGAACCCATCGCCAAAAATTCGCGCAAGATTACCGTCGACCACGCTGATCATCCCCGTCATCTGCGTATGGAACTGGCAGTTGTAGAACAGCGGGTTGGGCGCGTTAACCGGCACGGTAAAGGTTAGCGTTCCCAGCTGAGTGCCGTTGCCAGTGACCCCGTTATTGAACTGATTGCCAACACCGTTGCCTTGCACGGTCTTGATGAAAAACGGGTGGCCGCTCGCATTGATGTTGAAGGTGTAAGTCTCCCCTCGCGTCAGTTGCAGGGGCGCGTTGAATTGACCATCGATGATGTAGGCGCCGGCGTTTTGATTGGTGACCGCAAACGATGCGGCACCGGCGCGAGCGTCAGCGTTGAAAAAGCCGCCGACGAGCAAAGCCACTAGCGCAAGTAACGAGCGGAATCCAGCGACCGAAACATTCGCTATGCGCATGCACGTTCTCTCAGGCTGAGGGATCAAGGTAATTGCGGCTCGGCTGCCACGTCAGCTCAGCTCGCCCGCTTCGCGCCAACGCGATACAGCATCCATCCAATGGCAGATAGCAGAAGCAGACCCAGCCAGCCGCCGAACTGCATGAATTCGGGCAGGTTCAGCACATCCAGACGCTCGCTGTAGACAATCGGAAATGCGATCGCAATGCCCATCAACGCTTCACCGGTGATCAGGCCCGCTGCGAACAAAGTACCCCGCTGATGCACCTTCGCCACCGCCTCTTCATTGTTGCGATCCACACCGCTGGCGCGCTCGACGGCATACGACAGCAGTCCGCCGAGGAAGATCGGCACCATCAGCTCGATGGGCAGATAGATGCCGATGGCGCAAGCCAGCACCGGTACGCGGAACTTCTTGCCGCTGGCCTTGAGCCACGCGTCGAAGGCAATGATGACGGCACCAATCGCAGCACCGACGGCAATCGTCGTCCATGGCAGCTCGCCGCCAAACATTCCTTTGGCCACTGACGCCATCAGGTTGGCCTGTGGTGCAGGCAGCGGGTTGGGATGCAGTTCGGTCGGCACGCCAATGCCGTAGGCCTTGGCCAGCAGGTTGAGCACCGGCGCCATCACCAGCGCCGACGACACCGCGCCGACCGCCAGCATCAGCTGCTGCTTCCAAGGTGTGGCTCCGACAATCTGTCCGGCCTTGAGGTCCTGCAGGTTGTCGCCGCCGATGCAGGCCGCACAACACACCACTGCGCCGATCATGATCGCCGCCACCGGACCGAGCGCCGCATCCGCGCCCATGAGCACAATCAGCACCAGCGCCGAAAACAGGATGGTGCAGATGGTGATGCCCGACACCGGGTTGTTGCTGGAGCCCACCATGCCGGCCATATAGGCCGACACCGACACAAACAGGAACCCAGCGACGATCATGATCAAGGTCATCGGTGCGCTGACCAGCCAATCACCGACGATGCTCTGATACAGCGCTAACAGCGGAAGGGTGAACAACACCAGGCCGACGAGGATCCACTTCATCGGTATGTCTTTGTCGACCTCGGCGGTTTTGACGCCGGAGGCGGCCGAGCGCGCGACGGCCAAACCACTCTTGATTCCCGACAGAAGTGACTTGCGCAGCGAAAAAATGGTCCACACGCCGCCGATCAGCATGGCGCCGACGCCTAGATAGCGGATTTGCGCGGACCAGATCGCGTAGGCGGCATCTTCCGCGCTGGCCCCGGCAATCTTCGCTGCAAGTTCTGCATTGCCTTCAAGAAAAAACATGCTGTAGATCGGCATGGCGATGTTCCAGCCGATGATGCCGCCGGCCAGCACGACGATGCCGATGTTCAAGCCGACGATGTAGCCAACGCCAAGCAACGCCGGCGACAGGTTGGTGCCGAAATAGGCGATGCCTTTGCCCGCATACGCGGCGTGCGAGGCAGTGTCTGGAAACAAGCGCAGGCCACTGGCGGCGGCCAATTTTCCCAAGCCACCTAGCAATGCAGCACCGCCCAGCAGTTTGAGCCCTGCCGCCGGGTTATCGCCGGTCTTCAGCACTTCCGCCGCTGCTTTGCCCTCGGGAAACGCCAAGCCTTGGTCGACGATCAAGGAGCGCCGCAGCGGCACCGAAAAAAGCACGCCGAGCAGACCACCGAGGCCCGCGATGGCGAGCACCCACAGATATTCGAAATCCTGCCAGTAGCCGAGAATGATCAGAGCCGGCACGGTGAAGATCACACCGGAGGCAATCGAGGAACCGGCCGAGGCACCGGTTTGCACGATGTTGTTCTCCAAGATGTGGCCGCCGCCAAACAGTCGCAACACTCCCATTGACACCACCGCCGCCGGGATCGCCGAAGCGATGGTCATGCCAGCAAACAGACCGAGGTAGGTGTTCGCGGCGGCGAGAATCATCGCCAGCACGATGGCCAGAATGATGGCGCGGAGCGATAGCTGGGGTGGCGCAGGCAGGCTCATGAACAGTCCCTATTGTCAGGCGATAACACAAGCCCGCGAGCTTGGTCGGCGACTGCCCCGGCGTCAAGCGCGAGCTAGAAACGAATGTGATCCTGCGACGGCAACGCGCCAAGAGGACTCATCGTTTGCCGGGATGACTTCATCCAAGCGGCCTTGTTGCACAGTAATGCCGCAGCGTGCACCCCATTCAGCCGATCAGCCCATAAGCCAATGCGCCCGGCCCGCAGACTTGACTCGGTACAGGGCGGCGTCGGCGCGGCGGATCAGCGATTGCAGAGACTCGCCACCCTTCCCTTCTGCGCAGCCAAGGCTGGCGGTGAGGCGCACGCTTGTCTCGCTGTCGATGGCAAATTGATGATTCGCGATCTCCTCCAGCAAGGCGACCGCGCTGGCTTCGACCAAGGGCGTCTGCGCACCCGAGATCAGGCAAGTGAATTCCTCGCCACCATACCTCGCCGCCAACATCTGGCCTGTAGCAGAGCCACTGTATCGGTCAGCATGCTTGCTTAAAACGTGCGCAAACGGCTGCAACACGTGTCGCCCGCTTCGTGGCCGTAGCAGTCGTTGATATGTTTGAAGTGGTCGATGTCGAGCATTTCTGCGTCATCCGGGCCTGCTGGCGCAGGCACCGCATCGGCCTGATCCGCGAATTGCAGCCATTGGCCGCTACCCATTCCCGCCAGGATGGGTTTGGGATGGCCTGCGCCCATGCTTTGAATGGCAAATACGCCACGCAGCTCAGCACCCTCGGCGTCGCGCAGCACCTGTTTTCTGCGCGTCTGCCAGTCAAATCGATGCAGACCAGTGCGGGTGGCCACATACAGCGCCAGCGGCGTGGCCAACATCGTGCTGACGTAGGTGTCCAGCGGTAAGCCAGGCGAACTCAGGTCTAGGGACTCGAAGCGATGGCCGTCGAAGCGGAATACTCCATCCTCGGTGCCCATCCATACATAGCCCTCTGGATCCAACGCGAACGCGCGCACCGAGAGGTTTGGCAACCCGCTGCCTTGTCCATAGACCGTCGCCGCCAAGGCATGAGCAGCCGGAGCCAGCGCCGCAAGCACAAGCAACGCAGCAAGCCAAAACCGTGCAACCAGCGGACAGGATTGGAAACTCATAACCCGGAGACGCGAAGGCGCAGCGACCGCTGCGGCGCGCGTGCAAGAAATCGGCTTGGAGAGCATCGGTTTCGTGAGCGCTGAACAATCGAGAACAGAGCGTCGAAATCTAACTGATTCACTCCGGTTGTGGCAGGCGACGCAAGCCGCCACGTTCGGTTTAAGTAAACACCGACAAAAATCGGCACCTCTTCAACCCAGTGAAGGCGAGTCGCCGTTACCCTGCAGAGGGCAACGGCGAGCCCCGAGCGCGCACCACTGGACGCCGGCACAGTGTCCTGACCTGAGCCGCCTCACTCCAGTTGCCCTTCCGGAGTCGCCTGAATTGTGTCGTCTTAGTTGTAAGGCCTTAGTTCTATCGCCTTAGTTGTGTCGCCTCAGTTGTGTCGCCTTCGTTGTATCGCCTTACAGGTATCGCCCTACTTGGAGCGCTCGACCGGTCGCTGCGACTGGCGTGGTGCGTGCACCGGCAGCACCTCGCGGACCTTGTCGCGGTTTGCCGTGTTGCCGGTCTGCGCTTTCAAATGGGCTTGCTTCGCGTCGAAAGGCGACGCCGACGGCGCTGGCTTGGTGGGGTCTTTCGGTGGCTTCATGATGATCCTCAGAGCGAGACGTGGCTTAGTGCCGACTCGACTGTGGGCCGCAGTCATCCTGAGGTCTGTGCGTTGGCACACCCGCGTTTGCGTGATCGTCTGAAACGATTCGATCCACAGTTCAGCAAACCCTTACCCAAACCGCTCCAACGTAGCTTGGGCATCCGCGGGGCCTATCGCTCCGTCCCACTCCTCCATCATCACGATGTAGAGCAGCTTCTCGAACTCAAGGCGGAAGCGGGCGATCACGGCGTCGGGGTCGGCCAAGCGTTTGCGGTCGGACATCAGCCCGAAGTGGACACCGCCGTCGTAGCTCAGGATGCTCACGCCCAAGCCGATGCCGCCGCTTTGCGGGACCCAGAACATGGTCTGCCGCAGGCGGGCGCCGGCGAGATACAGCGGCATCGGTGGGCCAGGCACGTTGGTGGCCACGGCGGTGGCTTTGCGGCTCAGGTATTCAAGCGCCAGCCGTTGCACGGATGCCGGCGCCATGCCAAGCGCGGCCAGTGCGCCATAGGTCACCAAGGCCTGTTTGGAAGCCTTGATTTCGCCCATGCTGGCGGTGACTCGACGCAGTCGGGCCAGTGGGTTGGCTTCGCCTATCGGCAGATCAAGAAAGACCAGGCCGAAGTGATTGCCGAGTTTTTTGGCGTGCTCCAGCGGCCGCAAATTTACCGGCACAGTGGCACGAATGGTCAAGGCGTCGACATCCTCGCCTTGCTCGATCAGGTAGGCGCGCAAGGCCCCAGCGACGCAGGCCATGAGCGCGTCGTTCACCGTGCAACCGAGCGCCGCGCAAATGGTTTTGACCTCAGCCAACGGCAGCGGCTCCGCCCATGCACAGCGCTTGACCACGCCCAACGGGCCTTTCAGCGACGTGGGTGGATCGTCGCGAAGCGACAGCGCATGCGCCAACTCGGCGACGATGCCGGAGCCTTCTGCCACCAACACGCCGGCCAAGGTCGGTCGCAGATACATGTCGACGCCTTTCTTCAGCAACTTGCCGCCAAACTTCATTGCTTGATCCAGCCGTTCTTTGGCCGGATCAAAAAACTCCTTGGTCACCCGCTCGCCATCTTCCTTCAACCACGCCGCCGGCAGGGAAGCATCCGGCGATGGTATGGGCGATACGTCAGTCAGCGACAGCAGCACCTGCACCAACGCGATGCCGTCGGCGTAACAGTGGTGGATGCGCATGACCAACGCGCTGCCCGCACCGAAGCACTCGATCAAATGAAACTGCCAGAGTGGCTTGGATTGATCGAGTGGCGTCGAAGCCAACTGACTGACAAAGTCCTGCAACTCCACTTTGCTGGCGGCGCCCGGCAAGGCACTGCGACGCACGTGCCAGTCGATATCGAAGTCTTCGTCGATCTCCCAACAGCTGCTGGAATCCTCCGTTACCGCCTTCTGCCGAAAGCGCTCGAAGGCGAGAAAGCGATGGGTCAGCAGTTGTTTCAGCGAATCCAGCACAAGCGGCGTGTCCAAGATCATGACGCCACTGATCATCATCAGATTGGTTGATTTCTCCATCCGCAGCCATGCGGTGTCGACCTTGGACATCGCTTCTCGTCGCTCGTGCCGCCCTAGCTTTGCCATTGATTAGATGCCTTGCGTCACACCGAAGCGGAGGGTCATTGCCGAAACTGTCATACGAGTAGCCGAAGTGAGCAGCGAAGCAAGCTCCGCTCTACACGAGCGGGTGCGCCCCGTCGATGCCGTTGTTCGGCCGAGCATGCTCGGCTACCCGCCTTGGTGTGCGGGATTCTTACCGATGGTGCGCCCCGTGGGTGGGAGCGTCAACGCGAGGTGAAAACGCAATAACGTTATTTTTGAACGTTCTTGGTGCGAATTCGACAGGCTCGGCAAACATTTGCCGCAGCAATCGCCCCTTCGAGCCTGCAAGCACTAAGCCGCCGTCATTGCCCGTTGCCGCTCTTGACAGGACGCGGGCTGTGATCCATCAAGCGATCCGTCCACGCGATGCCAATCGCGGAAAGAATAAAGATGGTGTGGATGATGGTTTGCCACATCACGCCGAGTGAAGTCACTGTACTGCACACGGCAATGACTTTACCGGTAGCTGCTGCCGCCGCCAACGCTGCCGTCGCCGCCATGCCTTCCGGGCTTGCACAATGCGGCAAGCCGCCCAAGGAACCGGCCTCGATAAACGTCTTCAACAAATGAATCGAGCTGATACCGATGATGGCCATCGCCAGTTTCACTTTCAGGACCGACGCGTTGACGTGACTCAGCCATTCGGGTTGATCCGGGTGACCTTGCAAGCGCAGTCGTGAGACGAAGGTCTCGTAGCCGCCGACGATGACCATCATCAGCAGGTTGGAGATCATCACCACGTCGATCAAACCCAGCACGATCAGCATCATCTCCTGCTCGCCCAAGCTCACCGCGCCCTTCACCAGGTGCAGCAACTCTTTGACAAACAGCACCACGTAAACGCCTTGGGCAACGATCAAGCCCAGATACAGCGGCACCTGCAACCAGCGCGAGCTGAAGATGAGCGTCGACAATAGGCTCATCTGCGAAGTATTTTCTTTGCTCATGAATGATCACTTGTTTGGCTGGAGTAGCCGCCGGGGCCGCTGGATGTTGGGCCACGAAAACGCAAATTCAATGACATCTCGGCCGCAATCCGTGTGAAAACCGATTTAACATGCTTGCCGAGCAGGCCAGCGCCTGGTCCGCTTCAAGCCTGCCCCTGCAACCCGGATGGAAACCTCATGGCAGCTGGCGGCGCGACTAGCAACAACAAACTTACGTGGTGGATTCTTGCCAGCCTGGCCGTAGGCATTGTCGTGGGATGGGCGCTCAACAAGACCATGGTCGACCCCACCCCCGCGGTGGAGGGATTCACACTTATCACGACGATCTTCCTGCGTCTCATCAAGATGATCATCGGGCCCTTGGTGTTCGCCACGGTGGCCGTTTGCATTGCCAAGATGGGCGATGTTGCCGTGGTCGGCCGCATTGGTTTGAAGTCGCTGATCTGGTTCTCCGGTGCCTCGCTGATGTCGTTGACGCTTGGCTTGTTGCTGGTGAACTGGTTTCAGCCCGGCATTGGTTTGGACCTGCCCCTGCCGCCTGCCGATGCCAGCTCGGGCGTGGTCGCCGCCGGGCTGACCCTGAAAGACTTTGTCACCCATCTGATCCCAGTCAGCATTGCTGACGCGCTGGCGCGCAACGAGATTCTGCAAATCGTCGTGTTTTCAATTTTTTTCGGCATTGCCTGCGCAGGGATCGGCGAAAAGGCAAAAGTATTGGTCGAAGCGCTGGAAGGCGTTTCCTACGTCATGTTGAAGATCACCATGATGGTGATGTTGTTTGCCCCGGCAGCGGTATTTGCGGCGGTGGCAGCAACGATCGCCAAGAGTGGATTGGGCATCCTGCTCGACTACGGCCGCTTCATGAGCCAGTTCTACTTGGGCATCGTGTTGCTGTGGGGCTTGCTGTTCATCGCGGCGTGGATAGTTCTGCGCGGGCGCGCCGTCGAGCTGTTCAAAGCCGTCCGCGAGCCCACTCTGCTTGCCTTCACCACCGCATCCAGCGAAGCGGCGTATCCACGCACGCTGGCGCAATGAGAGAAGTTCGGATGCGGCAACCGCGTCGCCATCGCCGTGGTATCCGCGTGGGAAGGCCAATTGCGGCCGGAAGGCGAGCCGGTGCCTGAAGATCTGGCGATTGCCACGGATCCGAAGATGCCGCATGGGTGAAGCGGGGCTGGGGTGAAGTGGCACATCGAGGCTCAATTCGCCCCCGTCGTCACCGCAGGACAGGCTTCGATAGCTACCCGTGAACTTCGGCTAGTACAGTGCGCTGAGTTTTTTGTGGGAGCGGCGGAAGCCGCGATTCGGTCGCCCGATTCGATCCCGAGCACACGAGCATCGCGCCTTCCGGCGCTCCCTCAAAGGCCGATATTGGCGACCTGCTGATGTTCACCTGCAATACCCCGCACCGCGACGGCATAAAGTCTCAAGGCGAACGGGTTATTTTCCGGCTCATTGATCTGTATTGGAGCGAGCTCCGCTCTAGCAAAGCCTGCGTACACCGTGCGTTCGCCAGCCGAGCTTGCTCTCTTAGAACCGAGCCTGCTCAGCTGATTTGATTGGTCGACGCCCAC
>ENA-ORBV01007821-ORBV01007821.1-microbial-mat-metagenome-genome-assembly--contig:-NODE-7821-length-18217-cov-4.813671_pt1 | contig 18217 bp, 18 predicted proteins | sample MGYA00237777_ERZ505514 | MGnify/ENA primary metagenome ERZ505514 (study PRJEB26160, sample SAMN06269048) | microbial mat metagenome | isolation source: Oligotrophic lake microbial mat | place...
CCCTGGTCGTTGCGCAGCGCCAGTGCCTGAATCCAGCGGTCGCCCGGGTACTGCAACAGTATGGACGACGTCCCGTCGCTGGCCATTGGTGTGCCGGCGCCCGACGCCTGCGCGTGGGTGCTGTCGGATGAGACTCCGTATTGCCGCTCCAGTTGCAGCAGTTCGCTGTGCCCCGACCCATGGCCATTGTTGCGGTCCAGGTCCGGTAGCAGTTCCAGCAGAAAGCGGTTCTGCAGCACGGGCCGGTCGCGCCGGTCGTAGACGGCGATGCCGATGGGCAACACATCGAGTGCCGACACCAGCAGATCGCGATCGCGGCGCGCCGCAAACACGGCATCTTCCCGGGCCTTTTCGTGCTCCGCGCAGCGCGCGAGCGCGGCCCGTGTTCCGTCCAGCACGCGGCGCGAGGGCACCAGCAGGCCGATGCCCAGCGCGGCTGGGGCCAGGACCAGCAGGGGCAGGATCAATCTGGATCCCGCCGGCGCGAGCCACCACGCCAGCACTGCGCACAGAAGGCTGACGGCCGCCAACGCGAACGCCGGTGCCGCGGTTCGCAACCAGCGCGGCTTGACCTCGGGGTTTGCCACTGGGTTCATGTAGTTTGATTATGGGGGGGCGAGGGGCTTGTGGCGTACCCAGTCCCAGCGCCTATATCGGCATGAACCGGCGCGTCTGTAGGTTCCGGCCGCGCCAGGCGCCCAACGAAATCCGCGACAATGCGGCGTTGCCGAAGACATGCGCAAGCCAGCGCCGCCTGCATCTAGCCCCGAATCGATCCAGCCACGAGAGGTATTTTTTTGATGACCGTGGGCGTAATCCTGCTTGGCACGCTGGTGGCCGGTATTGGCAGCGTGTGGATCGCTGCATTGCTCAGTTATGGCGCCCTGGCGCGCTACACCCAGCACATGCTGAGCATGGCGGCCGGTGCACTGCTGGCGACCGCTTTTTTGCACCTGCTGCCCGAGGCGTTCGAGAGCCCCATCGATGCGCAGCGGCTGTTTCTGGTGTTGCTGGTCGGACTGGTGTTTTTCTTCCTGCTGGACAAGGCTGAACTCTGGCATCACGGCCATGAGCACCACCATGTAAGTCCTGGTGAGCGTGCCGCGCACTTAAGCGGGCACGCCAGTGCCGGCGGCAAGGATGACAGCCATACGGGTCATGCACACGCGCATGGCGACGGGTCGCCCGACCGACCCACCGGGAGCTGGGCCGTGCTGGCTGGAGACAGCGTGCATTGTTTTGGTGATGGCGTGTTGATCGCGGCGGCCTTTATCGCGGATACGCGGCTCGGCATCATTGCGTCGCTGGCCGTGCTGGCGCACGAAGTGCCGCACCATATGGGCGATCTGATCGTGCTGCGGACCGGCTCCGTGAACCGTCATGCGGCCTTGCTCAAGGTCACGCTGGCCGGGGCAGTGACGGCGATCGGCGGGCTGGCCGGATACTGGCTGGTCGAACCCTTGCACGATCTGCTGCCGTTTTTCCTGGTGGTTGCCAGCAGCAGTTTCGTCTACGTGGCGCTGGCCGACCTTATTCCCCAGTTGCAGACCCGGCTCGGGGCGCGGCAGACTTTTGCCCAGATCGCGTGGCTGTTGGCGGGCATCGGCATGGTCACGCTGGTCAGCACCCTGGCCCACATGCACTGATGACGCTCAGCTTGATGCCAGCGGATCCGCGCTCGCCAGTGCCAGCGCCAAAGTGCGCCGGCTTTCAAAATGGCGCGGCAGACCGCTGAGTGGATCGGTGAACGACAGGCTGCGGGCCAGCAACTGCAGCGCCGGCTCGGCAAGCAGGTCGCTCTGGGGCGTCAGGACAGGGTACAGACCATCGCCAACGATCGGAATGCCCATGGCCGCCATATGCACGCGCAGCTGGTGGCGGTGGCCGGTGACCGGACGCAGGCGGTAGTGCGCCAACGGGCCCATGGCGCGCAGCAGTTCGACATGGGTGGTCGCATTCGGCTCGCCGTCAGCGCTCTCGCACTGCAACAGGAAATGTGCTCCCTGGGTGATGCGGCTGCGCCGCACCAGCGGCAGCACCAGGTCGTCGCGCCGGTGGGCGACCGCCTCGTAGGTCTTGTGCACCTGGCGTTCGCGAAACAATGCCTGGTAGGCGTCGCGGGTCCGCGCCTGCACTGAGAACATCACCAGGCCAGCCGTATCGCGGTCGATGCGGTGGATCGGAACCAGCGCGTCCAGGCCCAGTTTGCGCTTGAGCCGGACCAGAACGGTTTCCTGCAGGTACCGACCGGAGGGCACGACTGGCAGGTAATGCGGCTTGTCGACGACCACCAGATGCTCGTCCTGGTGCAGCACGACCTCGTCGAACGGTATTGGGGGCTCGATGGCGCAATCGCGGTAGTAATACACCCGCAGATGCGACTCGTAGCTGCGCCCCGCGGTGACCGGTCGGGCGAACTCGTCGACCACCAGACCCTGCTCCATGCGTTGCATCCACACCGCGCGCGGCTGCGCGGAGAAACGCTCCACCAGAAAATCGAGGATGGTGGGCCAGTCGCCCACCGGCAGGCCGACACAACTGGGGCCGACCCCGTTGCGGGTCGGTGGCAAGACACTGTCGGCCGGTCGGTGCTTCGACGCCAGCATAGGCAGGGGGCTTACACGCCAGTTCAGGCGCGGTGGAACACCAGGTCCCAGACGCCGTGCCCCAATCGCAGGCCGCGCTGCTCGAACTTGGTCAGGGGCCGGTAGTGCGGCCGCGCCGCATAGCCCTTGCGCTTCGCATCGTCGTGCAGATGGCGGTTGAGCAGCAGGGGCTCGGCGCCAAGAACCTCCAGCATCTGCTGCGCGTACGGTTCCCAATCGGTGGCGCAATGGATGTACCCGCCGGGCTTGAGACGGCTGGCCAGGCGACGGACCAGCGCGGCCTGGATCAGGCGCCGCTTGTTGTGGCGCTTCTTGTGCCAGGGATCGGGAAAGAAAATATGCACGCCGTCCAGGCCCCGCGCCGGTTGGCTCGCGTCCCATGCCGGCAGCATCCGGTCGATCACCTCTACCGCGTCATGGGCCAGGATGCGGATGTTGCGCAGATCCTGCTCGCCGATACGCTTGAGCAGCGCACCGACGCCGGGTTCATGCACCTCGCAACACAGGAAATCGGTATCCGGCAATTTAGCTGCGATACACGCGCTGGCTTCGCCCATGCCAAAGCCGATCTCCAGCACCAGCGGGCGTATGGACACGGCATCGGTTGGTGAGGCGCCGCGTTCGGCCAGCTGCGGGTACAGCGCCGCCAATGGCGCCACCGAAGCCTGGTAAGTCACCAGGAACTGCGGGCCCAGAACCTGCAACGCGCGGCCTTGACCGGCCGTGGTGCGGCCAGCGCGGCGCACGAAGCTGCGGATGGTCTTGGGGTGGGCCACGCCGACCGGTGCCGATCCGGCGTCGGTTTCGGTTTTGGTCTGGGCAGCAGGCGTGGTGAGGGGGTAGGTGGCTATCGGCGCGTTCACGGGGCGCAATTGTAGAGACCGCGCCAGGCCGCCACCCAGGTCGCCAAGGCGTCGCCGATCGGGCCGGCGTGTGGCGGCAATGCCAGCACGGCAGCGGCGCCTTGCAGTGCCAGCAGCGCATGTCCCGTCTCCAGCGCCCGGGCGCCGTTCTGCTTGGACAGTTTCTGCCCGTCGGCGGCCAGCACCAGCGGCGTGTGCAGGTAACGCGGCGTCGGCAATACCAGCGCGCGCTGCAACAGGATCTGGCGTGCGGTGTTGTCGGCCAGATCCGCGCCACGCACGACGTGGGTCACCTGTTGCTGGGCGTCGTCCACGACGACCGCCAGTTGGTAGGCGACGGGCCCGTCGGCACGTTGAATCACAAAGTCGCCGACGGCATCGAGGACGTTTTGTTGCTGTGCGCCGAGTCGGCGGTCGAACCAGTGCACCGGTTCGGCGGCGTCGCTGCGAAAACGCCAGGCCAGCGCCGGCCGGCCCTGCAGGCCCGCGCGGCAGGTGCCGGGATAGACCCGTTCGCCGTGGCGCTCGGGCTTGCGGCCCATGGCTTGCAGGGCGGTGTCGATGTCCTTGCGCGAGCAGCCGCAGGCATAGGCCAGGCCAGCGGCGATCAGCCGGTCGCGTGCTGTTATATACAGGTGCTGGCGATCGGACTGCACGGCAGGCGGGCCATCGGGCACCAGCGCGCACTCGTGCAGTTGGCGCAGGATGGTTTGCGTGGCGCCGGGCACGCAGCGGGGGCGGTCCAGGTCTTCGATCCGCACCAGCCAGCGTCCGCCCTTGCCGTTGTTCCAGGCCCTTGCGTCGAGCCAGCTGGCAAGCGCCGCGACAAGTGAGCCGGCGTGCAGCGGGCCGGTCGGGGAGGGCGCAAAGCGGCCGACATAGGCGTGCGGCGCGGACATGCTCGTGATCAAGCCCTTTCGGTTCGGTTCGCCGTGGTGCGCTCAGGCGGCGGCCAGGGCCATCTCCAGACCGGAAATGAAGCCGGCCTCGACCCGGTGGCCCAGGCACCAGTCGCCACACACGCCCAGGCCCGAGCTGCTGTCCCACAGATGGCTGGGGCCCAGCGGGCGCAGTGTCTTGGCGAACATCCAGCGGTGGACATCCACATGCGCCGGTTCGGCGCGGATGCCGGTGACTTCGGCAAAGGCCTTTTGCAACTTGGCCTGCACGCGCCCCGGGTCGTCCTGCAGGTGTTCCTGCGACCATTGCGCGCTGGCCTGCACCGTCCAGCGCTCGACCGGGGAGCGGCCGGGCTTGGACGACTCGCGCGACAACCACGCGATGCGGTGGTGGGTGCTGCGCGCGGCATTCCACTGCGGACCCAAGGCGCCGAGGCCGGGTTGCATCGCTTGCGGAAACGCCACCATCAGCGTCCAGCATGGCGCGACCTCCACCTTGTCGATCTGCTGCACCCAGTCGGTGGCGAGTTCGGAGTTCTCGAGCAGTTCACGCGCTTGCCAGGCGGGAATGGCCAGGATCACGGCGTCGAATCCGCTGAACGATGTGCGCTCATGCTGGCCGTCGGTGTCGGGTCCGACCGTGTGCATTCTCCAGCCGCCGGATGTGCCGCCCGTGCGCTCAAGTCGCGTGACGCGGGTCTGGGTCCGCACCGATCCGGCCGTCAGCAGGGGCTTGGCCCATTGCTGGGGCAGGTCGTTCATGCCCGGTGTCGCAACCCAATGGGGCTCCTGGGTCGGCAATCCGGCCGCCACGGTGCGGCCATGTTCGTCCAGCACGCGTACGGCATTGGCGCTCCAGGGTTTGCACAGATCGGGGACGGTTTGCAGCGCCAGCGCGAAGCGGCTGTCGCGCACGGTGAAATACTGGGCGCCATGGTCGAAGCCGCCAAACGGGCTGCGACGGGTGGCCATGCGCCCGCCGGGCCGCCAGTTCTTTTCGAACACCGTCACGGTATGGCCTGCCTGCACCAGCGTCCGTGCGCAGCCGATGCCTGCGATACCGGCACCGATGACGGCGAAATGGCGGGGCTTGGGCATGTGCTGTCTCCAGGTTGTAGTCATTGCACTGTACACGCGCGCGTGGCTGCAGCGGCTTGCGCGCCGTCATGCATGCGCATGGCGTGTGAGCAGCGCCGTGCGTGTGGTCGCACTGCCAAGTTGCTCCAGCCACCATTGCAGCGCGCGCCCGATCGGCGCCGGCGCCGTGTTGCGCCAGGCGTAGTACAAGCGGCCGATGCGCGGAACCCGCTGCGTCGACTTGCACACGAGGCGCCCGGCATCCAGATAGACACGTGCCATGGGCTCGGGCACGAAGCCGCCACCGAGTCCGCGCAATTGGGCGTCGAGTTTGGCCAGCATCGTGGGCACGGTCAGCACATCCTGGCCACCGAGCAGGCCCAGGGTGATGCCGCTGCCGCTTGGCACGGAGTCGGCCACGGCAACGGCGCGGTGCGCGCGCAACACGCTGTCGGACAAGGGTTCGGTCGCACTGGCCAGCGGGTGGTGGGGCGCCACCGCATATACGAACGTGACATCGCCAAGCAACTTGCCGTGTACGTCGAGTTGGTTCGTGGGTTCCGGTACACCGATGGCGATGTCGGCCCAGCCGCTGGTCAGGGCCTGGAGCGTGCCGGCCAGTGTCTCGTCGCGCAGGCGCAAACGGGTACCGGGTGCGAGCGCCAGAAACGTCTCGCACAACTCCATCATCGTGGGTTTGGAGATGATGCCGTCGACCGCAATCGTGAATTGGGTTTCCCAGCCGGTGGCCACCCGCTTGACGCGGTTGGCCATGGCGTCGATCTCCCCGAGCAGCCGGTCGGCCTCGCGCAGCAGCTCGGAGCCGGCGGGCGTCGGTCTGGCCTGGCGCGTGCTGCGGTCGAACAGCAACACATCGAGCGCGTCTTCGACCTGCCTCACCCGGTAGGTCAGGGCGCTGGGAACCAGCCCCATGCTGCGCGCGGCCGCTGCAAAGCTCCCGCTGCGGGCGATCTCCTGCAGCATGGCCAGGGTGTCGGGTGTCAGGACGTCGCGGGGAAGGGCCATGGTCGCAGCAAGGTTCAAATTATTTGAATGATGCCATCAACTGCGCAGAACCCGATCCCGATCGATGGACCCTACATTCAATCCAGGCGGCGGGCCCATCCACAACGCAGGAAAGGAAATCACCATGCTGACTTTGCGCAAATCCAATCAACGCGGCCTGGCCGATCACGGCTGGCTCAAGTCGCTGCACAGTTTCTCGTTTGCAGGTTACTACGACCCGCAGTACATGGGCTGGGGCAATCTGCGCGTCATCAACGAGGACCGTATCGCACCCGCAACGGGCTTCGGTACCCATGGCCACCGCGACATGGAAATCATCAGTTATGTGCTCAGCGGCGAGCTTGCGCACAAGGACACCTTGGGCAACGTGCGTGCGATTCCGCCTGGCGACGTGCAGCGCATGAGCGCGGGCACCGGCGTGCAGCACAGCGAATTCAACCATGCGCCGAACGACCATACGCACTTCCTGCAGATCTGGATCGAGCCCAAAGAGTTGGGGGTTGTGCCGGGCTACGAGCAAAAGACGTTTGCCGAAACGACCAAGCGCGGGCAGTTGCGGCTGGTGGCGTCCAACAACGGCGCTGGCGATTCGGTGCGAATTAACGCCGATGCCGCGTTGTATGCCGGTCTGTTCGATGGCAGCGAGACCGCATCGCTGGACTTGGATTCGGAGCGCAAGGCCTATGTGCATCTGATTCGTGGCCAGTTGCGGGTCAATGGCCACGACCTCAAGGGCGGCGACGCGCTGATGCTGCAGGGCGAAAGCCAGCTGCAGCTGTCCGACGGCCAGGATGCCGAGGTGCTGGTCTTCGACCTGGCGGCCTGACGGACGTGCCGAGCACGGCGCCCGCCGTGCCGGCAGCTATGGTTTACCCTCTTGATTTATGCTAAGTTGCACTCAATGGCAAAAGTAGTGGTTGTTTTTCACTCGGGTTATGGTCACACCTTGCGCATGGCGCAGGCGGTCGCCGATGGCGCAGACGCGCAGTTGCTGGCCATCGACGCCGATGGCAATCTGCCGCAAGGCGGCTGGGAGATGCTGGCCGAAGCCGACGCGATCGTTTTTGGTACGCCGACCTACATGGGCAGCGTCAGCTGGCAATTCAAGAAATTCGCCGATGCGTCGAGCAAACCCTGGTACGTGCAAGCCTGGAAAGACAAGCTGGCAGCCGGCTTCACGAACAGTGCCGGCCCCAGCGGCGACAAGTCGCAGACATTGAACACCTTGTTCACGCTGGCCATGCAGCACAGCATGATCTGGGTCAGCCAAGGCCTGATGCCTGCCAACACCAAGGCCGCCACCCGCAAGGACATCAACAATCTGGTGTCCTACAGCGGGGCAATCGCCCAGTCGCCATCGGACGGCAGTGCCGCCGACATGTCCAGCGGCGACCTGGAAACGGCACGTCTGTTCGGCAAACGGGTAGCCGAACAGGCGGCCCGGTTCAGCGCCTGATCCACATCCGCAGACCGGGCAAGCCAGGGCCCGGTCCGGTCGAGCGCCATCAGGCAGCTGGCGGCACCGACCCGGCTGCTGCCAAACTGGCCTCCAGACTGGCCGCCAGACAGGCCTCCAGACGGGACTTCCAGAGCGCCACGATGGCCGGGTCCATTGAGCCGGCGTATACCCGGCCCGGTGCGAACAAGGCATAGGTCTCGCCGCTGCGCAATTGCAATTGCAGGAAATACTGCAGAACCTGCTGTGAGCGGGTCTGCAGATAGGCCACCTGCACCTCGGCGATATCGGCAAATGGGATCGTGCGGACCCGGGTGCCGAGCAGCCGATGGTCGGTGATGCGGATCTGCTGCCGTGGCGGGTCGACGGCAATGGTTTGCGGCCCGCTGACCAGCAGCGTCGCGCCACCGATCAGGGTCAGGACCATGCCAAACAGGAAGCCGGCATGGCGGCTCGATCCGGCCAGGCCGTAGTCGTGCAGCATGGCGATCAGCACCAGACCCAGCGCCAGGCAGGCCGCCGAGATGGCCGATTGGCGGCGGCTGCGGCTGTGCGACTCCCAGACTGGCATGGCTCCCCTTGGGTTGCGGGGTCAAAGCCCGGGCACCGATTGTGCCGCCTGCTCCAGGCTTGTCGCTGCGCATCGTGGCCCAAGACCGTGGCCGCGTGGGCGAAAACTACAATGGGCCGATGTTTGTTCACCTGCGCCTGCACACCGAATTTTCCGTCGTCGACGGCACCAACCGCATCGACGACACCGTGGCCGCTGCCGTGGCCGACGGCCAGGGCGCGCTGGCCATCACCGACATCAACAACCTGTTTGGCGCGATCAAGTTCTACAAGGCCGCGCGCAGCGCCGGGGTCAAGCCGCTGATCGGCGCGGAGATCGTGCTCGAAGGCCTGGGGCCCGATCCGCTGGCCCAGTCGCGGCTGGTGGTGCTGGTGCAAAACCACGGCGGATACCTCAATCTGTGTGAACTGTTGGCGCGGGCCTATACCCGCAACACCGGTCGCGCGCAGCCGGTGGTGCGCTGGGCCTGGCTGGAGGAATTGGCCCAGGGCCTGATCGCCTTGTCCGGAGCGCAGTCCGGTGCCATCGGGCAGGCGCTGGTGCAGGGCGATACCGCGCGTGCGCATGGCGCTGCGCTGCAGCTCGCCGGCGTGTTCCCGCACCGGTTCTATGTGGAGTTGCAGCGCGCGGGCCGCGTCGACGATGCGCGCCACGTGGCCGCGGCGGTGCAACTGGCGGCTCACCTGCATCTGCCGGTTGTGGCCACGCATCCGGTGCAATTCACGACCGCAGACGACTACGAGGCCCACGAGGCGCGCGTGTGTATTGCCGATGGAGAGATGCTCGGCAATCCGCGCCGTGTGCGCCGTTTCACGCGCGACCAGTATTTCAAGTCGGCGGCGCAGATGCAGCAGTTGTTCGCCGATCTGCCCTCGGCCGTGGCGAACACGGTCGAGATCGCCAAGCGCTGCAGCCTGTCGCTGGTGCTGGGAAAGCCGCAGTTGCCCGACTTCCCGATTCCGCTGATCGACGGTCAGCGCATGTCGCCCGAGGCCTACTTCCGCCATGTGTCGCACCAGGGGCTCGAAACACGCTTGGCGCATCTGTATCCCGAGGTCACCGCGCGCGACCTGGAGCGTCCGCGGTATGTGCAGCGGCTGGAGTTCGAGATGCAGACCATCATCACGATGGGCTTCCCCGGCTACTTCCTGATCGTTGGCGACTTCATCAACTGGGCCAAGAACAACGGCTGTCCGGTCGGCCCCGGTCGGGGCTCGGGTGCTGGCTCCCTGGTCGCGTACGCACAGGGCATCACCGACCTGGATCCGCTGCGTTACAACCTGCTGTTCGAGCGTTTTCTGAACCCGGAGCGGGTGTCGATGCCCGACTTCGACATCGATTTTTGCCAGGCCAACCGCGACCGCGTGATCGACTATGTGAAAGCCAAATACGGCAAGGAGGCGGTCAGTCAGATCGCCACCTTCGGCACCATGGCCGCGCGCGCGGCAATACGCGACGTCGGCCGCGTGCTGGACATGAGCTACACCTTTTGCGACGGCATCAGCAAGCTCATTCCGAACAAGCCCGGGACCCACATCACGATCGACGGCGCCATCAAGGCCGAGCCGATCCTGGCCGAGCGGCTGGACAAGGAAGAGGACGTGCGCACGCTGCTGGCGCTGGCGCAGAAACTCGAGGGCATGACGCGCAACGTCGGCATGCATGCCGGCGGTGTGCTGATTGCACCGGGCAAACTGACCGACTTCTGTCCGCTGTACCAGCAGCCCGGCAGCGATTCGGCGGTGAGCCAATACGACAAGGACGATGTCGAGGCGATCGGTCTGGTCAAGTTCGACTTTCTGGGCCTCGCGACGCTGACCATCCTGGAGATCGCCAGGGACCTGATCCGCGCGCGCCACAAGGGGCAGGAGAACTTCGCATTCGAGAACCTGCCGCTCGACGACGCCCGGGTCTACAAGCTGTTTTCCGATGGTCTGACCGAAGCCATATTCCAGTTTGAATCGCGTGGCATGCAGGGCATGTTGCGCGACGCCAAACCGACCCGGCTGGAAGACCTGATCGCGCTCAACGCCTTGTACCGTCCGGGCCCGATGGACCTGATTCCGACTTTTGTGGCGCGCAAGAACGGACGCGAGGAGGTCGAATATCCGCATCCGCTGGTCGCCAACATGTTGTCCGAGACCTACGGCATCATGGTCTACCAGGAACAGGTGATGCAGACGGCCCAGATCCTGGGCGGTTATTCGCTCGGCGGCGCCGACATGTTGCGCCGCGCCATGGGCAAGAAGAAGCCCGAGGAGATGGCCGAGCACCGCCAGATCTTCCGCGACGGCGCGGCGAAGAACAACATCGGCGAGGCCAAGGCCGACGAGGTGTTCGACCTGATGGAGAAGTTCGCCGGCTACGGCTTCAACAAGTCGCACGCGGCCGCGTATTCGCTGCTGGCCTACCACACGGGCTGGCTCAAGGTGCATTTCCGGGCCGAGTTCTACTGCGCCAACATGACGGTCGAGATGGACAGCACCGACAAGCTGCGGCTGCTGTTCGAAGATGCGCGCAAGCTGGGCATGGAGTTCGAGGCGCCCGACGTGAACCGCGGCTTTCACCGTTTCGAGCCGGTCTCGGACCAGCTCATCCGGTATGGCCTGGGTGCGATCAAGGGCACCGGACAACAGGCGATCGAGGCCATCGTGGCGGCGCGCAACGCCGATGGCCCGTTCACCGGCCTGTTCGATTTCTGCGTGCGGGTCGACCGTACCCGGCTCAACAAGCGCTGCCTGGAGGCCTTGATCAAGGCGGGTGCTTTCGACGCGCTGCAACGCAATCGCGCCGCGTTGATCGCCTCGATCGACCTGGCGTTCGACTATGCCAGCGCGACCCAGGCCAACGCCAACCAGGGCGGACTGTTCGATCTGGACGGCGATGACGCGCACGGATCGAGTGCGCAGGAGCCCACTTTGGTGGATGTATTGCCCTGGGGCGTCAAGGAGCAGTTGACCCAGGAAAAGACCGCGATCGGTTTTTATCTGTCAGGCCATCTGTTCGACGAAGTCGCCCACGAAGTGCGCCGCTTTGCCAAACGCCAGATCGTCGATCTGATCGACACCCGTGAGCCGCAGCTGCTGGCGGGCATCATCGGCGATCTGCGGGTGATCAACGGCCAGCGTGGCAAGCTGGCGCTGTTCAAGCTCGACGACAAGTCCGGCGTCATCGAGGCGCGTGCTGACGAGGCGCTGATCAACGCGCACAAACAGTTGCTCAGGGACGACGCCTTGGTTGTCGTGATGGGCAAGCTGATGCCCGACCGCTTCACCGGGGGCATGCAGCTCACGGTCAACCAGATCTGGGACCTGGACCAGGCACGTTGCCGCTTTGGCAAATTCCTGCGCGTGGCGGTCAATGGTCGCTCGCCGGAAGTGGCGCGTTTGTTGCAGGAGTATCCCGCCGTGACTGAGCAAGGCGAACACGGCGCGGTCGTGCGCGGGCTCGGCATCCGCCTGCAGGTGACGCGCCAGGGCGACGATGGCGGTGCACGGGCGGAACTGCAACTCGGCGATGCGATGCGGTTTTTCCCGACCGACGCCGCACTGGCCCAGTGGCGCGCCCAGGCCGACCAGGGGCAGGCGCAGATCGTCTACGAGTGATCAGTCGCGGCGCCGGAAGTTGATCTCCAGCAGCGAGGGCACGGATCCGTCTACATCGCGCGGCAGCCGCGTTGTCTTGTCGATCGCCCGCAGCACGGCTTCGTCCCAGGCCTTGTTGCCGCTGGTTTTGATCAGCTTGCGTGCGACGATGGTGCCGTCGGGCGCCGCACGCACCTCGACCAGCGCCGTTGGATTGTCGGCCGGGTCGTCAGTGAACACGATATTGGGTTTGACGCTGGCGCTGACCCGGCCGGCATAGGTGGCGGACGGGCCGCTGGATTTTTGCGCCGAGCCGGTCGCGTTGGCCGCTCCGGTGGCGCCGGCCAGACCGGCCATGCGCTGCAGGTTGTCGCTGCGCATGCGCTCGAGCTTGACCGCTTCTTCCTTTTCCAGCTCGGCCTGCAGGATCGCCGTTTGTCTGGCCTCTTCGGCCTTGAGTGCCTGCTCATTTTTGGCTTCTTGCGCAACGCGTTTCTTGTCCTCTTCGCGCTTTTTCTGATCCTGCGCGAGTTTGAGCTCTTGCTCGCGTTTCTTCTCGAGAGCCGTTTTTTCCTTCTCGCGCCGCGCCAGTTCCAGCTTCTCCTGCTCCAGCTCGCGCTTCTCGGCTTTGGCCTTGTCGAGCCGCTCTTGCTCCAACCTGCGCGCCGCCAGCTGCTTTTCTTCTCCCAGCCGCTGTTTCTCGCGCGCCAGGGCGATGTCCGCGTCGGGAGCCTTCTGCACTTTCGCCAGCGCGGGTGCGGGCGCGGGCGCCGGCGCCGGCTTGCGTGGCGCGGGTCGCGGTGCAGGCGCCTGGACCCGCTTGGGCGCGGCCTCCTTCGGCAACGCCGACCACAACTCGGCCTGTACCGCGATGCTGGGCGCGTCGCGCTTCCACTGCACGCCCAGCGTCAAGGCGCCAACCAGCACCAGATGGGCCAGCAGGGCCAATACCAGCGCCCGGCCATGGCCTCTGCCTTCGGGTGGCGCGAACTGGAAGCGGTCGGCGGTGGCGTTCATACTGTGTCGGACATCAATTGGCCAACTGAACCGACAGGCCTACGCGCTGCACGCCGGCGCGTTGCAGCGCGTCCATCACCTTGACCACCTGTTCGTAACGGACGCTGCGGTCGGCACTGATCACCACGGCCGGATTGGACGCGCCGGCCTGCGCCTTGAGCACGGTCGGCGCAATCTCGCCCAGCGCCATGCGGGTGCTGGACTCGCCGGACTTGAGATTGAGCAGGCCGTCCTTGTCGATCACCACCTGCAGCACCTGGTCGGGTTGGCGCGCCGCCTTGCCGATGCTGGGCAGGTCTATGGCGCTGGGCGTGATCAGTGGCGCGGTGACCATGAAGATGATCAGCAGCACCAGCATCACGTCGATGAACGGCACCATATTGATCTCGTTGATGGCGCGCCGGCCGCGTCCGCGGCCCATGGTGGATGGCATCTCTGTATCTCCGGTTCAGCGTCCGGACGCCGACTGCGCGCCCACGTTGCGATGCAGGATGTTGGAGAACTCCTCGATGAAGGTCTCCAGGCGGATTGAGATGCGGTCGATATCGCGGGCAAAACGGTTGTAGGCCACGACCGCAGGAATCGCCGCGAACAGGCCGATCGCGGTGGCCACGAGCGCCTCCGCGATGCCGGGCGCCACGGTCGACAGCGTCACCTGCTGCAGGTTGGCCAGCGCGGTGAACGCATGCATGATGCCCCACACGGTGCCAAACAGGCCGACATACGGCGAGACCGAGCCGACCGAGGCCAGGAACGACAGGTTCGACTCGGCCACGTCCATCTCGCGCTGGAAGCTGGCGCGCATCGCACGCCGCGCGCCGTCCATCAAGCTGCCGGTGTCGGTGATGTTGCGTTCGCGCAGTTTCTGGTATTCACGCATGCCGCTGGCAAATATTCGCTCCATCGGGCCCGATTGGCGCGCGTTGCGCGCGGCCGCGGCGAACAGGTCGTTGAGGCTGGTGCCGGACCAGAATTCGCGCTCGAAGTTCTCGTTCAGCGTCTTGACGCGGATCAGCGAGAACATCTTGCGAAAAATGGCGGCCCAGCTGGCAACCGATACGACGATCAGCAGCACCATGACGGATTGCACGACGAAGCTGGCCCCCAGGACCAGATGCAGGATCGACATGTCTTGGTTCATGAGAGCGCTTTCACTATGGCAGGTGGAATTGGGGTAGGCTTGAAATTGTCAGCGCCGACCCAGCCGATGCGGATCGATGCCTCGCACAACAAGCGGCCTTCTGGCAAGGTATCCAGCCGCACCTGCTGCCCGATTGTCATACAGGCACGACCGATTCCCTGCAGCCAAGTCGTAACCAGGGGTTGGTCGTCGAGCCGGGCCGGATATTGCAACTTGAGCTGGGCGTCGGTCACGACGCGTGGCCAGACGAACACGGAGGCAGCAGGCTGTGACTTCATGCCAGCAGCGCCTTCAATCGGATCACGGCGGTCTGCAACTGATCCATCGAACTGGCACTGGACAGGCGGATGAAGCGCGCCGTCTCGGCCTGACCGAAGTCGCGTCCGGGTGTCACCGCGACATGGGCCTGGTGCATCAGCGCAAAAGCCAGCTCCCAGCTATCGGCGACACCCAGACGCTTGCACGCCTGCGCGCAGTCGGCCCAGGCATAGAAGGCGCCATCGGGCAGCACCGGCACTATCAAGCCAAGCGCGTTCAGCGCCGGTACCAGGTAGTCGCGGCGCGCCTTGAACGCACTGCGGCGACGTTCGTACTCGGCAATGCTGTCGGACTCGAAACACGCCAACGCCGCATGTTGCGCGATCGTGCTCGGGCAGATGAACAGATTTTGTGCCAGCCGTTCGATCACCGGCACCAGCGCAGCTGGCGCGACCAGCCAGCCCAGGCGCCAGCCGGTCATGCTGAAGTACTTGCTGAAACTGTTCACGCTGACGATCAACTCGTCGATGGCCAGTGCGCTGTGTCCGTATTGCGCGTCGTAGCCCAGGCCGAGGTAGATTTCGTCGACCAGCGTGATGCCGCCACGTTCGGCCACGAACGCGTGGATGCGCCGCAACTCGTCCGGGTGGATCGACGTGCCGGTCGGATTCGATGGCGAGGCCAGCAACACGCCGCGGGTGATGCCGTCTTTCCAGTTGCGTGCCACCGTGTCCGCGCTGAGCTGAAACCGTTCGGCTGGCGTGGTCGGCACCAATACGGCGCGGCCGTCGGCGGCGTTGACGAACTGCCGGTTGCAGGGGTAACTCGGGTCCGGCATCAGGACCTCATCGCCACGTTCGATCAAGGCCAGGCAAACCAGCTGCAAAGCAGCTGACGCGCCGGCGGTGACGACGATGCGCGCTGGCGGTACCTGCAGGCCGAAGCGCTCCAGGTACCACTGGCTGATGCGTTCGCGCAGGGCGGGCAGGCCGGTCGCTGCTGTGTATTGGGTGTTGCCGTCGCGGATCGCCTTCTCGGCGGCCTGGCGCACCAGCGGTGGCGCGGTGAAATCGGGCTCGCCGATGTTCAGGTAGACCATCGGCCGGTCGCTGCCGCTGGCAGCCTGGCCGATCTCGGCCGCAGCCTTGGCCATTTCGAGCACATAAAACGGCTCCACGCGCCGGGCGCGCTCGGAAATGCGCAGGGGTTTCTCCATCAAGGCTTGGGTTTGCGGTTGCGGTCGGCCGCCACTTCTGCAGCCCGCAGCCCGGGCGCGATGCCGTTGAGCACGCCATTGACGTATTTGTGACCATCGGTGCCGCCGAATTCCTTGGCCAGCTCGATGCACTCGTTGAGCACCACGCGCCACGGCACGTCCAGGCAATGCTGGAACTCATAGACACCGATCCACATCGTGGCGTGCTCGACCGGGGAGATTTCTGCCATCTTGCGGTCTAGTAGCGGGAGGATGATCGCGTCGAGCGCCGCGTGCTCGCTGACGCAGCCGCGCAGCAAGGCGTCGAAATGCGGTTGATCGCACTTGCCGAAACCTGCCAGATCGCGCGTGAAGACGTCGATCTCATCGATCGGGTTGCGGCCGATCAGGTGCTGGTACAGGCCCTGCAGCGCAAATTCACGTGCCCGGCTGCGGGGCGATTTGCTGCCGGCCTTGCGCACGCCGGTGCTGGTAAGCCCGGTGCGGCTTTGTTTTGGCGGGCGGGCCCCGGTTTGCACCGGCTTGTCGTCGTTCATCCGATGTCTTCCATCAAGTTCGCCATTTCGACCGCGACACGCGCCGCGTCCCGGCCCTTGTCGCTCTGGCGCGCCACGGCCTGCGCAAGGTTTTCGGTGGTCAGAATCGCGTTGGCGATCGGTATCTGGTAGTCGAGTGCGACCCGGCTCACGCCGGCGCCGGACTCGTTGGCCACCAGTTCGAAGTGGTAGGTCTCGCCGCGGATGATGCACCCCAGCGCAATCAGCGCGTCGTATTGTTCGCTCTCGGCCAGTGCCTGCAGTGCGATGGGCACCTCCAGTGCACCCGGCACCTGCACGCGCACGATGTTGTCCGCCGCGACCCCCAGGGCCAGCAATTCGGCCTCGCAGGCCAGCGCCAGCGCGTCGGTGATGGCGGCATTGAAACGCGCCTGCACGATGCCGACATGCAGCTTGTTGCCCACCAGCCGCTTGTCGGACGATTCCAGCTTTCCCTTGTCTGCACCAAACATGTTGTTCCTGTGATGAATACCAATTTTCGATCAACGATCAAGAAACCCTTCGGGCTGAGCTTGTCGAAGCCCTCGCGATGCGCTTGGACAGGCTCAGCGCGAACGGACTACTTCATAGTTCTATTGCAAGTCGATTGATCGCACATTTGCATAAGCGATTTCAGTGTGTGATGTAGCCGGTGATTTCGAGCCCGTAGCCGGCCATGCTGGGCATGCGGCGCGGGTTGCCCATCAGTGCCATTTTTTGTACGCCACATTCGCGCAGGATCTGCGCGCCGATGCCGTAGGTGCGCAGGTCCATGCGTCCGCGTTCCGGTGCGTGGCTGGCACGCGCCGTGCCTTCGAACTGCGCGATCAGCTGATCGGCGCTTTCGCCGCAATTGAGCAGCACCACCACGCCGCGGTCGTCGGCGGCGACACGCGCCAGGCAGGCGTCCAGGCTCCATGAATGCATGGACCGGTCGACCTCAAGTGCATCGAGCACCGACAGCGGCTCATGCACCCGCACCGGGACGCTGTCGTCCGGCGCCCAGGTGCCGCGCACCAGCGCCAGGTGCACGCCACGGCCGGGCTTGTCGCGAAATGCGTGGGCGGTGAAGCTGCCATAGGCAGTGTCGATGGCGCGCGTGCCGACTCGCTCCAGCAGCGACTCGGCCTGCGCCCGGTATTCGATCAGGCTGGCAATGGTGCCGATCTTCAAACCGTGTTCGGCTGCGAACAGTTGCAGGTCGGGCAGACGCGCCATGGTGCCGTCGTCTTTCATGATCTCGCAGATCACCGCGGCCGCGCTGCAACCGGCCAGCATGGCGAGGTCGCAACCGGCCTCGGTATGTCCGGCGCGCATCAACACACCGCCATCGACCGCCTGCAAGGGGAAGATATGGCCGGGTTGCACGAGATCGTGCGGCTGCGCATCGGGCGCGACCGCAGCCTGCACGGTACGCGCGCGATCGGCCGCCGAAATGCCGGTGCTCACTCCGTCGGCGGCTTCGATCGAGACCGTGAAAGCCGTTCCCTTCTTGTCGCCGTTACGCGCCGTCATCGGCGGCAGTTGCAGTCTGGTGCAGTGATCGCGGGTGAGAGTCAGGCAGATCAGGCCGCGCCCGAACCGGGCCATGAAATTGATGGCAGCCGCGCTGACGTGGTCGGCCGCCAGTACCAGGTCGCCTTCATTTTCGCGGTCTTCCTCGTCCACCAGGATGACAATGCGCCCCGCCCGCATGTCGGCAATGATGTCTTGCACCGGAGACACCGGCGCCGTAAAACGTCCGTTCATGCCTGCACCCCGCTGCTTGCCACGGCGGCGGGCTCCGCGTCGGCCAAGGCCTTGTTCGAGAGCATGCGCTCGACATAACGTGCGATCAAATCGATCTCCAGATTGACCCGCGAACCGCGCTCCAGCGATCCCAGGGCCGTGTTGTGCAGGGTATGCGGTATCAGGTTGATGCTGATCTCGCAGCCGCCTGGCAGATCTGTCTCTTATACACATCTGAC
>ENA-ORBV01007823-ORBV01007823.1-microbial-mat-metagenome-genome-assembly--contig:-NODE-7823-length-18214-cov-8.569389_pt1 | contig 18214 bp, 8 predicted proteins | sample MGYA00237777_ERZ505514 | MGnify/ENA primary metagenome ERZ505514 (study PRJEB26160, sample SAMN06269048) | microbial mat metagenome | isolation source: Oligotrophic lake microbial mat | place...
AGACGGTTGACGGTGGACGGTGGACGGTGGACGGTGGACGGTGGACGGTGGACGGTGGACGGGGTGTGTCATTCCGAGCAAGGGTATCAAACATGCTCGGATGCTGTGCTAGAAATTGATTTTTAGGCTCTCCCAAGTAGGAGAAAAGGCGCCCAGTAGGTGGGGTCGGCGAAGGGGAACTGGTCGTTAGGGGTGGGGAACAGGTCGGAAAGATCGGGCGGCGGCCCAGCGGCTGCGGGCCAGTCGGTGAGCAGGGCGGCCAGGCGCGTAGCGGTGGCGGTGCGTAGGGCGATTTGAGCATTGTGGAGCGCCTCGGCTGGTGCTGATCCGGCGCGAACCGCCCGGTAAAACGTGTCCATCAGCAGCAGGGCGGCGCAATCATCGGCGTCCCACAGGGCGCTGACAACGGCTGAGGCGCCGGCGTAGAGCAAGGCGCGCGACAGGCCAAGCAGCTCGTCGCCTGCGGCCACGTGGCATAGCCCGCTCATACATGCGCCAAGCGTAACCAGGTGCGCGGCGATGCGTGGCCCGCCGATGATAGCGCGGGCGCTGAGCCGCTCGCCCGCGCCGATCTCCAGATACGAGCCAAGCGGGTCGCTGGGGTCGTACACGCCATGCCCAGCGATATGGAGCGCGCCCAGGGTCGGCAGTGCCGCCGCCAACAGTGCGCCTTTGGGCGCAGGGCCAGTGTGGGCCGTGCCTGCGGTGAGCGCGGCCATCAGGCGGGCCTCGGCCTCGGCGAAGCGCAGCGCGTCCATCCCGGAGCTGTTGTAGCCGAGCGCGAGGGCCGTGCTGCCCACCGGCCCGCGACGAAGGGTGGAGCGCAGCAGCGTGGCGCTCGGGGCATACACGAGCGCGGGGCCGTCGGCGTCGAGCAGATACGATTCAGCGTGGCGCAGCGCCGCGAAGGGCAGATAGTGCAGTGGCCCGTGCGGCACGAGGTAGAGGCGGCGGCGGCCAGGGAGCAGGTGCGCAGCAGGCTGAATGAGCTTGTCGTACAGCTCCTCCAGCAGCTCGTCGTCGAGCAGGTGCCTGCCAGCGGAAGGGTCGCCGGGGGCAGGCCGCAGATGGTTTGGATCGAGGTGGATGCGATGGGACTCGAAGCTAACGCTTGTAATCGCGAAAAGCAGGGTTTGGGGCGGCGGGCAGAGATGCTCGCGCAGCCAGCCTGCCTCCGGCGGCAGCCGGTTGAGCAGATGGTCGCCACGAGGTACCACGCCCGTGGTGAAGTAGGCCAGCAGCAGCGCGTCTGGCGGCAGGGCGGCCTGCACGTCGGCGAGGCTCGCGGCGGAGACGTCGAGCAGCGGCAGCAGCTCGGGGTCGTGGGCGGCCAGGCTGTCGAGCAGGGCGCGGGCGCGGGCGCGCTCGGCGTAGGCGAAGGCCTCGGCGGGGCGGCCTGCCTCCAGGTAGTGCAGCACCGTGGCCTCGAAGACGTGCTGGGTTGTGCCCAGCAGCGAGATCTTGATGTCGTCGTTGGGGGTGGCGCTGCGCAGCGCCTCCACGGCGGTGATGGCCGCGTCGTAGGCTGCCTCGGCCATGGGGAGCGCGCCCTGGCGGCGCAGCAGGTTGCCCCGCTGGTACTGGATCAGGCTCACCCAGTGGGGGCGACTCTGGGCGTGCGCAAGCTCCAGAGCCTGATCGAACGCGCTCAGGGCCTCGTCGGCGCGGCCCGCCGTGGCGTAGAGGAAGCCCAGAAACCAGAGCATATCGCAGGCGGCCAGCTCGTCGGGGTGCTGCGGGTTGCGGGCGCTCTCCAGCCCGCGCAAGTAGGCGGCCTCGCTGCGCGCAAGCTCGCCGCGCAAATGGTAGAGCCAGCCGTAGCCCCAGCGCATGTTCGTCAGGTTCCAGGTAAGCGCAAGCTGCTCGGCCAGGGCGATGGCCGCGTCGAACGACTGCTCGGCCAGCTGCCAGCGGCCCATCCAGAGCGCGTTGTTGCCAAGCTCGTAGCGGGCGATCGCCTCGTGGGCCTGGTCGCCAAGGGTCAGAAAGAGCGTGAGGCTCGCCTCGGTCAGCTCGATGGCCGCAGCGTGCTGGTGCAGATCGTTGTAGGCCATGCCGGTGTTCAGCAGCGCCACAGCCTGGTAGAAGCGGTCGCCGAGGGCCTGGGCCTGGCGCCCCACCTCGCGAAACAGCTCCACAGACTGGGCGTAGCGGCTGGTGTACAGGTGCAGCCCCGCTAGCTGGTTGAGCGCCCGCAGCCGCAGGGCCGGATCGAGCTCGCGCTCGGCGAGCAACGCCTGAAGCATGCGCTCCGCCTCTGGAAACTGGCTGGTGTTGACGGCGACCGTGCCCTCGTACAGCGTGAGCTGGTGGAGATTGGCGGCGCCGCGTGGGCCGGTCGCGCGCAGCGCAGCGACGTGTGATCTGATCGCACTCCACTGCCCGCTGTCCGCGAGCAGCCGGTAGAGGCGGCCAAGCTGCTCCATCGCCAGGCGCTCGCCCGCGCCGGAAGGGTCGCCGGAGGCAAGCAGCGCGGTGGCAGCCGTGAACGTGGCCCTAACAGATTCGATCTCGGCGCTGGACATTACCTGATTTTAACACGCCTAGGACTTACGCAGTTGACGCGCGCACCGCACTGCGGCGTGTCACCCCGACCGGAGCGCAGCGGAGTGGAGGGGTCTTGCAGCTCATCAGAACTGAAGATTCCTCGCTCCGCTCGGAATGACATGGATGGGGTTGCACGCCATAGTGGCGCTTACGCCAAGCAACGAGAGGAAATCCAGATGAGCACGATGGGCCCAGAGCGGCTGCTGTTCAACACTGTCGGTCAATCCCCGGTCGAGCAAGACGGTCAGGCGCTGTTCTACGCTGGCGAGCCTGTGGTGCTGCTACAGAAGTTCAGCTACGAGCACGACCCGCAGCGCAGCCACTGGCGGCGCCACGCGGTGCAGCGGCACTTCCTCGCCAGCCTGGCATCGCCGCTCGCGCTCCACGACGAGGTGTTCGGTGTGGCGGGGCTTGTGAACCGCTACCAGCTGTTCCAGCTTACGCTCTGCGAGCTTGCGAGCGTCAGAGCTGCCCAAGCGGGAGCGGCGCCCGACCACGATCTGCCCCCGACGCCTGCGACTGGCGAGGAGCTGCTGGCCCTGATGGCCTTGGCCGCGCCACTGTTGCAGGGGGCCGACGCGAGCAAGCTTGCTACCAGCTCGCCGCTGCTGCTGCTCAACCTGATCGTGGCGTTGGAGTGGACGCCCGACGCCGCGTATCGGCGCCAGCTGGCCTGGACGTTTCGCCGCAGCTCCGACTTTCTCTACGACATTACCGACGGGACGATTGCGCTTGGCCAGGTGATCATCGGGGGCACGGAGCTGATGGACTGCGCCGACATCCAGATCCTCGCCTCGAACCGGCTGCTGCCGCGAGCCTGGATGGACGGCATGCACGAGGCCCGCAAGTACACGCCGATCAGGCTCGGCTGCGGGATCTGGCACGAGCGCACACGCACGCTGATCCCCTGGGAGGAGCCGGAGGGCTACCGGACGATTGTGCATGAGCTTGCCCACTACGCCTTCAACCTGCCCGATGCGTACCTGGTCGAGCAGACCGACGCCAACGGGGCGGGCCTGGTGGTGCCCAGCATCCGGCTGGACGCGCCCACGATTATGGCGAACCTGGTGGGCACCAGCGAGCTAAGCGTGGACCCCGACGGCTCAGGGGCCAACAAGCGCTCGGAGCGGCGCATGCTCGCGGATAAATTCCCCGAGCTGGCGCGTGAGCTCGTGCCCGAGGCATTCGGCGGCTCGCTCACCCCGCGTGATGGGCCTGGCCGTCTGCCGCTGCCATTCCCAACCGTTCACTTCGCTGGTTCGCTGATGAGCATTGGCGCGGCCGCGTCAACGCTCACCGCGCTGCCCGATCTCACACCGGGCGCCCACACGTCGGTCTACCTGCTACGACCGACGCGCGACAAGGCGGGGCCGCCGTACAGCCGTGTGATCGCCCTTGGGTCGGTGGACAGCCGCTCGCGGCGCGCCGTGGCCGAGGGGCGTGGCGGGTTTGAGCTGATTGGCGCAGAGGAGCATGATGAGCTGCTCGTGCTCGATGATCCGCTCGACGGGCAGCTGCGTGTCTACCGCGGCCACGTGAGCGCGGCAGGCGTTGGGCTGGCGGCGGTTGCGGGGCAGCCAGCGACCGCGCTTCTGGTGGACGTGATTCCGCTGGTGCCCGATCTGGACGCGGAGCCGGGGGCGTACAAGCTGCTGCGCGAGCAGCTGGCGGAGCCCTACAGCCAGGATCTGGAGGCGCGCAAGCTGGCGCCGCCGTCGCTGAAGCTGAGCGACAGGCCGGAGAAGCGGCTGCCTGAGGCCTACAAAACGACGCAGCCGCCTGTGCCGCCAACGCTGGCGCGGCTGCGGGTTCAGGTGGTGGGCGGCATCCCGCAGGCGGGCTGGGTCTTTCCGCTTGGCGGGGCGGCGCCGGTGGCGCTTGCGTTTCCCATAGGCTCCGCGCTGAGCGAGCCGCTGTTTGTGCCGACGCTGGATGGGCAGGTGCTGCTGCAGGTTGGCGACACGCTCCATGCAAGCTCGTTCTCGCAGGGTGGCGGCCCGCCCTCGCACCACATTGGCGGCAACAGCCCGATCACGGCGGGATCGTCGGACGGCAACGCGATGCTCTTCTTCCGGCAGGACCCGGACGACCAAGGCTTCTATGATCATATCAAGCTTGTCTCGACGACGCTGCCAGGCGACGGCGGCGCGACGCTGGCGGGCTGGCGCCCGTGCAGCTCGCTGGTGTCGGTGGCGGCCAGCGAGGCGCTGCCCGAGCAGATCGACCCGACCCTGATTCTGTACTACAGCATGGCGAACTTGCGCCTGCCAGGGCTGGCAGGCGCGCGGGTGTCCGCCTTTCGTCTCGATCCGGACGGGTGGACGGCGGTGGCCGGCGTGGCCGACCCGGCGAGCGGCTTTATCGCCCTGCGGCTTGATGGCCCGGCGGGCCGCTCGCTGCACGACACGGCTGCGGCGCTGCACGTGGAGCGCTACAGGCTGTTTGAGCTGGTTGGGTAGGCAGGCTGGCCTGGCGGCTGAAGCGCGACGGCGTGCGGATGGAGGCCAGCGCTTGTGGACAACGTGCCCCGCGCGGTGTGAGCTATAATGCGCACGCCGCGCGCTGCTGTTTTCGCTCATAGTCCTGGGTGGCCTTGGGCAGCACGATGGCGTCCTACCTCCGCAGACGCATTGCGCCTGGCTGTGCTCAATCTGCAATCTGCAATTACTCGGAGTAGCTAGCGTGACGACCACCGCCACCACCCGCACCCTGGCGATCAGCTCGCAGCAGATCGAGCTGGATTTCGGGAATGGCGCCGGGATCTTCGACCAGACTTATAGCGTGCCCGAGGGCACGATTCTCGGCATGATCGGCCCCTCCGGCTGCGGCAAAACCACCACCTGCCGCGTGGCGCTTGGCCTGCTGACGCCCCAGAAGGGCACGATCACCACGCTCGGGCAGACGCCCACGCGCTTCCGAGCCGAGGATCGCGAGCAGATCGGCTACATCCCCCAGCAGTTCGTGCTCTACCCGCGCCTCAGCGTCGCCGAGAACGCCGCGTTTGTCGCCTCGCTCTACGGCATGCCCGCACGCCAGGTGCGCCGCCGCATGGACGAGCTGCTGGCGTTTGTGGATCTCACCGACGCGAAGCATCGCCTCGGCCAGAATCTCTCTGGCGGCATGCAGCGCCGCCTGATGCTGGCGGGCGCCCTGATGCACGACCCAGCCCTGCTGTTTGCCGACGAGCCCACCGCCGGCATCGACCCGGTGCTGCGGGCGCGCTTCTGGGGCTTCTTTCGCCAGCTGCGCGACGAAGGCCGCACCCTGGTGGTGACGACCCAGGTGGTGAGCGAGGCGATCTACTGCGACTTTGTGGCCGTGATGCGCAAGGGCCGCATTTTGGCCGTTGACACGCCGCAGAATCTGCGCAGGCTGGCGCTCGGCGGCGAGATTATCGACATTACGCTGGAGAATCCCGACGAAGTGAGCCGCGCTATGGGCATCCTCAAAGAGTGGGACGAGGTTGTGAAGGAGGTGCGCCGCTCGCCCAAGAGCGAGGCCGACCTGCACGTAGTGGTGGACGACGCGCGCGAGTGGCTGCCCGAGGTACTGAACAAGCTGGAGCGCAAGCGCCCGAAGATCGTCGTGGCCAGCGCGGCGCCGCTGGAGGTAAGCTACGACGAGGTCTTCATCAAGATTATGGAGCAGGACGCCAAGCAGGAGACGAAGTAGATGGCGAACGCCCCACTCGCCAGCGACGCGCCCGCGAAGACGAGCTCCGGCAAGGTGACGATCCCCAACTGGCGGCGCTGGCTGATCCGCGTGCGGGCCTACTTCCTCAAAGAGGTCAACGAGATCCGCCGCCAGCCCCTGCTCATCCTGAGCCTGATCGTCGGCCCGCTGCTGGTGCTCATCCTGTTTGGCACCACGTATGTGAACAGCACGCCGCGTGTGCGTACGGCGGTGGTGCTGCCGCCTGGTGGGATCAGCGGGATCAGCGCAGAGCAGATCCGCGCCTTGATCGGCACCAACTTCGACGTGCTCAAGATCACAGAGGATCGGGCCGCGATGGAGGCCATGCTGGCTGCGGGCGAGCTCGACCTGGTGCAGATCCTGCCGCCCAACATTACTGCGGCCCTGCAAGGCGGCGAGACGCCCCAGATCATATTCCAGTCGAACGCGATCAACCCGCTCTCCGAGGGCTGGATCCAATACCTGGCCTACGCCGAGGTGAACGAGATCAACAAGGCGATCCTGTCGGCCACGGCGGCCCAGGCCCAGCAGGAGGCGGCCGCGATCAAGCTGCGCATGATCGACGCCCAGGGCACAGTCACGGAGCTGGAGCAGGGCATCAGCGCGGCGCGCAAGCAGGCCACCCAGGCCAATATCCGCGAGTCGATCCGCGCCCTCGACACGCTTACAGCGCTGCTGCCCGCCCAGGAGCTGCTGGCGGCCCAGGGCGGCGAGCTGGCAGAGCTGCGGCCCAACATCGCGCGCGCGCGCGGTAACCTGGCGCTGCTCGACACGGCGATCGAGAACGACACGCTCGGCAAAAGCCTGGCCGAGATCGCGGCCGCCAAGAGCGACCTGCTGCTGCTCAACGGCAGCCTGGAGCTGTTTGTGAACACCCCGCTTGAGCGGATCGTCTCGCCGGTGACGCAGAGCTACAGCAACACGCGCGGCGGCGCCTACCCGGCGGTGGTCTACTACTCGCCCGGCGTGCTGGCGCTGCTGGTGCAGCACACAGCGATCACCTTGGGCGCATTGGCGCTGGTGCGCGAGCGGCTTATGGGCGCGTTCGAGGTCTTTCGGGTGGCGCCGGTGAGCCTGAGCCAGCTGATAATCGGGAAGTACCTGGGCTACACGCTGTTCATCGCCCTGGCCACGCTGGTGCTGATCCTGGCGATGGCGCTGCTGGGCGTGCCGCTGCTGGGCAGCTGGCTCCAGTTTGCCGGCGTGATCCTGCTGCTGATCGTGGCCTCGCTCGGGGTGGGCTTCCTGATCTCGGCGCTCTCCGGCTCCGACAGCCAGGCCATCCAGCTAGCTATGATCTCGCTGCTGATGTCGATCTTCTTTAGCGGCTTCTTTATCGCCCTGGAGAGCTTCGCCTGGCCCGCGCTCCCCGTGGCCTACAGCATCCCCATGACTCACGGCCTCGCCGGTTTCCAGAACCTGATGCTGCGCGGCATCCCGCCAACGCCCTGGACGTGGCTGGGCCTGGCGCTGATCTCGGTGGTAAGCTTCATCCTGGTGGTGGTGATCACGCGGCGGCAGCTGCGGAGCGCGTAGGGCAAATGCAAAATGCAAAATGCAAAATGCAAAATGCAAAATGCAAAATGCAAAATGCAAAATGCAAAATGCAAAATGCAAAATGCCGCCCGCGCAGCAACGCCCCTTGTCACCCCGACCGGAGCGCAGCGGAGTGGAGGGGTCTTCCCGTGCATCAAGACCGAAGATTCCTCGCTGCGCTCGGAATGACATGATTTACGTTCAAGGCGCTACATCGCATGAGCCGCACCAATCCAACGTCGTCGCATATTGTCTTACAGCTCGATTAGGATCGACCAACTGTTCAACGCGCCTGCGATTAACCCCTTCTCCGACAAACCGATCGCCGTGCTGGGCGATTCGGCCATGACGCGCGCCACGCGGCGCCTGTTGGGGTGGCCCCTGCGCAACTGGGACGGTGCGCGTCTGGTTATCAGAGCGTATTCTGTACAGGTGTAGATGTGAGGAGGACGGCCCATGTTGACGCGCCTCAAAATTAAAGGCTTCAAGAATCTCGTGGATGTGGACGTAAGCTTCGGCGCGTTTACCTGCATCGCCGGCGCGAACGGCGTGGGTAAGTCGAACCTCTTCGATGCAATCCGCTTGCTCAGCGCACTCGCCGACCAGTCGCTCATCGATGCAGCGCTTTCTGTGCGGGATGAGGGCAGCCGTACCGGCGATGTGCGTAGCCTCTTCCATCAATCTGGAGCGCACATAGCCGAGGCGATGTCGTTTGAGGCTGAAATGATCGTGCCGGCAGAGGGTGTAGATGACCTGGGCCAGCGTGCGAAGGCGTCCATCACATTTCTGCGCTATGGGCTTACTCTGGCCTATCGCAAAGACGAAATGTCGCGCTCGCTGGGCGGCCTGGAGCTGCTGCGGGAGGAGCTGACTCAGATCAATATTGGCGACGCCCGTGAAAACCTTCCCTTCCCGCATACTGTCGCCTGGCGTAACTCAGCGGTCAAGGGCCGCCGCACTTCGTCGTTTATCTCGACCGAGAGCGACAATGGCACTCGCCTGATCAAGGTTCACCAAGACGGCGGGCTCACGGGGCGCCCGCGTCAACTGTTAGCAACCAGCCTGCCTCGGACGGCCCTGTCTGTTGCGAACGCGGCAGAGAGCCCGACAGCACTTCTGGCTCGCCGCGAGATGCAGTCGTGGCGCTTACTTATGCTCGAACCAGCTGCGATGCGTCGCCCTGATGAGTTTACCGCTCCAACTCGGCTGGGCGCCGATGGTTCTCATCTGGCGGCGACGCTGGCCTACCTGGCACGGCTCAAAGCGCATGAGACAGCAGATAACGATGCCAGCGTCCATCAGATCTATGGGCAAGTTGCGAACCGGCTTGCCAAGCTGATCGATGATGTGCGCAAGGTTTGGATCGACCGTGATGATCGCCGTGAATTGCTGACACTCTTTATCGCTGGCGAAGATGGCACCGCGCATTCGGCGCGAGCGCTCTCCGACGGTACGCTACGCTTCTTGGCTCTGGCCGTGCTTGAACTCGACCCGCAGCTTCAGGGCGTGCTCTGCCTGGAAGAGCCAGAGAACGGTATTCACCCACAGCGCATACCCGCAATGCTTGAGCTGCTTCAGGATATTGCAGTAGACCCACGGGTTCCTATAGGCCCAGACAATGCGCTCCGGCAAGTAATTGTCAATACCCATGCACCGGCAGTAGTCCAACAGCTCCCTGAGGATAGCCTGGTTGTTGCGGAGCCTCGAGAGCTGATCGATCAGGGGCGACCAGTGCGTGCAGTTGGCTTTAGCTGCCTACCGGGCACTTGGCGCGACATAGCGGTTCATATGCCGACAGTGTCCAAGGGTCGACTCCTGGCCTATCTTAATCCGGTGGCGCCAGTTGAGGCAGAGACGAGCCGCAGCAAGCCGGAGAAGCCGCGCCGGGTAATTGATCGACCAGACCTTCAGCCCTACTTGCCGCTGTTTGAGCAGTTGTGACGGCGATGTTGCGCTACACCCTGGTCGCAGATGGCGCAAGGCTGGGATCGCGGTGAGGGAGAGATGGTGATAGGCTAATAAATTGGCAAGGTGACAAGCTGGCGGTAAGAGCGCGCTTACCGTCCACCGTCCACCGTCCACCGTCTACCGTCTACCGTCAGTTCGCCCGCAGCGCGTCTATTGGCGAGAGGCGGCTGGCGCGAATGGCGGGGTAGATACCAGCGACGAGGCCCACCACCGACGCGAAGACGAGCGCTAATGCCACGGCCTGCGGATCCATGAGCAGGAAGGGCGCGATGCCGGAGTCGGCGAGCAGCAGCTGCACGGCCACGGCGCCGCCATTCACCAGGAAGGCCGTGATCAGCACACCGGCCAAGCCCCCGATCAGGCTGAGCGTGATCGCCTCGACCAGGAACTGCAGCAGGATGTCGCGGCGGCGCGCGCCCACAGCCTTGCGCAGCCCGATCTCGCGCGTGCGCTCAGCCACGCTCACCAGCATGATGTTCATGATCCCAATGCCGCCCACCAGCAGCGCGATGCCGCCGATCACGCCCAGGAAGGCCGTGATGCCGACAAGCACGTTATTGTTGGCCTCGGCGAACTGGCGGAAGTCCTGAAACATAAAGTCGTTGCCCTGCTCGGGCGTAAGCTTGTGGCGCGCCCGCAGCAGCGCGGTCACGGCGGCCTGCACCGCGTCGAGCTGCGCCACGTCGCTCACGTAGATCGACGCCTCGCTCACCTGCACGCTGCCGAGGGCGGCTGCGGGGAAGAGCCGGTCGCGGGCCACGCTGATCGGCACGAGCAGGTTGCCGCCGCCGCCGAAGAAGCTATCGCTCTGGCCGTACACGCCCACCACGCGGAAGCTGAGGCTCTGCACCAGCAGCTCGCGGCCGAGCGGGCGCCCGTCGGGGAAGAGCTGCTGGGCCAGAAACAGATCGAGCACCGCCACGCGGGCGCGGTTCTCTAGATCCTCCGCGCTCAGGAAGCGGCCCATGATCAGCTGCATCGAGGGTCGCAGGTAGCCAGGGTCGGTGCCGATGATATTGCCAAACGCCACGTTTGGGCCGGCGCGCAGCTCGCCGCCGCTGGTGTAGCGGGCCGTCACCTCGCGCACGCCGGGCAGGCCAGCGATGGCCTCGATGTCGCCCGCCGTAAGCACGGGCTGGTCGGGCGGGGGGCCGCTAGAGCCGCTGAAGTCGGGCTGGGCCATCAGCGTGAGCGCGTCGGTGTCGAGGCCGGCGAACTGGCTCTGGGCGAAGCGCTGGAAGCTGCCGCCCACCGAGAGCAGCGTGCTGACTGCGGCGATGCCGATGGCGATGCCGAGCGTCGCCAGGAGCGTGCGCAGCTGGTTGGCGAGCAGGCTGCCGAGGGCGATGCGGAAGGATTCAAAAAGCTGCATAGTTCGCTTATTTATCCGCAGATTACGCAGATTACGCAGATTGCCGCACAATCACCGCTTACAGGCCGCCCGAGTGCAGGCTCACACATGAGCCGGAAATCTGCGTAATCTGCGTAATCTGCGGATACGACCTACCTGCTTATGACGACACCCGGTGAGCCTTCGGGCAGCGGCAAGGTGAGCAGCAGCACCTGGTCGCCCTCGGCGAGGCCGCTCAGCACCTGCACGCGGTCGCCGCTGGTGATGCCTAGCTCCACCGGCACGAGCTCGCCGCTGGGCTGCCCGTCGGGGCCGGGCGCGCCGCTGGCCTTGCGCACCTGGGGGCCGTCGGGGCCGTACTCCACGGCCTGCAGCGGGATGCTCAGGGCGTCGCGCACGCCCACGATCTCGATGCTGGCGGTGACGGCCATGCCCACGCGCAGGCGCTCGTCGTCGCTGCGCAGCCCGATCTCCACCGGGTAGAGGCCGCCGAGGGGTGCGCCAGTGCCGCCAAAGCCGCCCTGATCCTGCTGGCCGCTCTCGGCGGGCAGGGCGCTCACCAGCAGCAGCTCGCCGGCAAAGCTCTCGCCAGGCACCGAGTCGATGCGCAGCTGCACGGCCTGGCCGGGCTGCACGCGCGCCACGTCCTGCTCCGTCACCTGGCCCTTGATCAGGAAGCCACGCAGGTCGGCGATGCTCACGGCGTCGGTGCTGGCGGTGAGCGTGCCAGGCTTGAGCGTGATGTCGGTGACGGTACCGGCGATGGGCGCGGTGAGCGTGGCGGCATCCAGGTTGGCCTCGGCCTCCGCGAGCGCGGCGCGCGCTTGCTCTAGGGCGGTGCGGGCCTTCGCCGACTCCACTGCGTCGGGGCCGTCTTTGAGCTTCGCCTCGGCGGCCACGGCCTCCAGTAGGGCGGCGTCTAGCTCGGCGCGACGGGCGGGGCGCTCGGGGTTGTCTACCAGCTGCTTGTAGGCCTTCTCGGCCTCGGCGAGGGCCTGGCGCGCCTCTAGCAGGGCGGCCTGCACGCCGCGGGTGCGGGCCGTGTCGTAGCTGCGCTGGGCGTCGGCCACGTTGCGCTCGGCGCCGCCGATGGCGCGCTCGGCCGCCTGGATCTGGCGGATCTCGTCCTCGCGGGCTTGGTCGAAAGCCTCGCTGAGATTCTTCAGGCTCAGCTCGCCGTTGCGCAGGCTCGCCTCGGCGTCGACGAGCGCGCGGCGGAACTGCTCAACCTCGCGGGTCTCCAGCTTGCGGTTCTGGGCGTTGCCGGCCTCGTCCACTAGCTTCTCGGTGGGGTGGCGCCCGGTGCGCTGCACATAGTCCCAGTCCCAGAAGGCGTCGCTGTAGGCCCGCTGAAGTCGCTCAAGCTCCTGGACGCCCCGGTCGAGCGCCTGCTGAGCGTCGGTCTTGGCGCGCGAGGCGGAGTCGCGGGTTGTCTCCAGGCCCGTGTTTGCCGTCGTCTGGGCCTCCTGTGCGGCGGCGAGGCCCTGCTCGGCGGCGCTGAGGTCGGCGGTGGCCTGGCCAGCCTGGAGGTCATCGACGCGCTGGCGTGCGCTGTCGAGGCGAGCCTTGGCCACCTCCACATCAATCGGGCGCACCTCCTGGCTGGAGGCGACGAGGTCGGCGCGGGCGCGGGCGACGCGGGCGGCCGCCTGGGCGAGCTCGGCCTCGCTGGGGCCGGCAAGTAGCTTATCGAGGCTCTGCTGGGCCTGGTCGAGCTCGGCGTTGGCGCTGGCCACCTTCAGCTCAAGGTCGCGCGTCTCTAGGCGGGCGAGCACGGCGCCCTTCGCCACGCTCTGCCCGCGTGTGACCAGCACCTCGCGCACGCGGGCGCCGGCGGGGAAGCTGACGCGGGCGCGATCACGCGGCTCGAGCGCGCCGTTCACCTCGACCGACTCAACAAGGTCGCCACGCTCGACGGTGACGGTCTCCACGCCAGCCGTCTGGATGGGCGCGCTGGAGCGCACGAGCAGCTGGCGGGCGAGCACGACTGCGGCGACGGCGCCGAGAAGGAGCAGGACGGCCAGGCCGGTGAGGATGCGTCGCCAGGGGAGTCGGCGGCGCCGCTTCGGGGCCGTAGATGTAGTCATAGTATCGCTAAGTATGCTTGGCTACGCACGGCAGCCCTTTGGAGCACGAAGCCGCGAACGAGTGCGAACCACCGCGAAACCAGGCACCCGCGTACGGGGGCCTGCCCTGCTCGGTTTCGCGTTCGCGCTGTTCGTGCCCCACGATAATGGGCGGGCTGCGCCAGCATCGGCGCCACCAACCCCCACTCCGCGTCGGTCTGGTCTCCTAACTCCTGCCGCCTGACTTCTACTCGACAGCAACGTCGCTGATCATCACGCTCAGCAGGCGGGCGTCGCCCACCGCCGGGTTGAGCTGCACCGGGATGAAGGTGGGCGCGGCCAGGGTAATGCGCAGCCGCTGCTGCCCCTCCAGCTCGGGCGGCACCGCGATGCGGTAGGTGCGCCACTCGCCGGCGCGCACCGGCAGCGTGGTGGTGGTATCGCCGATGGTGACGCGCAGCGGCGTGTCGCCGGGCACGCCGCCCGCCGCGCGCAGTCGCACCACGTTGCCCTCGCGCAGCGGCGCGGGCAGTGGCAGCTCGATCACGCCCGCGCCCTGGAGCCAGCGGTAGCTGCGCGGCGTGCCGTCCAGGTCGGGCGGGCCGTCCTCGCCGAACGAGAAGCCGTCTAGGTAGCCAAAGTCCAGGCCGTTGCCCAGGCGCAGCGCGTTCACCGGGGTGGGCCGCAGCCACTCCAGCGACAGCTTCTGAATATCCTCGCCGGCGCGCACCTCGGCGTCCTCGAAGTAGAAGATCGCGCGGTCGTTGGCGCCCTGGCCGCGCGAGAGCGCGCCACGCAGCATATCCGAGCGGTGAGTCTGGCGGTCGCCCAGGGCGGCCCAGCCCTCGTCGTAGCGGCCAAGCTCCAGGTAGACGCGCGCCAGGTCGGTGCGGCCATCCACAAAGTCGGGGTGAATGGCGAGCATCTGCTCGTAGGCCGCGATGGCGCCCTGAGTGTCGCCTGCGGCGTAGGCCCGGTCGCCCGCGCTGCGCTGGAGCTCGCGCTGCACCCCGGCGCCGATGATGCGCGGGTAGTCGCGGTAGGTGAGAATCAGGGCCAGCAGGCCCGCGCACAGGCCCAGCCCCGCAAGCCCCCACGGCGAGCGCAGGTAGCTGCGAGCGACCTTTGTGGCGGCGGGGCGGTCGGCGCGGCGCAGGGCGAGCCAGTCGGCCAGGGCGCCGAGGGCGGCCGCGCCGTAGAGCGCCATAAACAGCCAGACCGGCAGCAGGTAGCGCGGCTCCACGTGGATGAGCATCACGGTGAGGCAGGAGTAGCCGATCCAGCCGAGGGCCAGTAGGCGCATGCCGCCCTCACGGGGCCGCGTGGCCAGGGCGAAGACGCTGGCGAGGCTGAAGACGAGCCAGAGCAGATCGCCCAAGGCGCCAAGGGGCCAGAGCTCGCGCAGGGGCCTTGTGAAGAAGCTCACCTTTACGAAGTAGTCCTCGACGAATTGGGCCTTCCAGATATGAATGAAGTGGGGCCAGAAGTTGCGCACCAGCCGGGCTGGCTCCTCGCGCAGAATGCGGCCAATGTCGTCGCTGACAAACTCCTGGCGCTGCTCCTGAGGGATGCCAGCCAGGATCGACTTGGCCTCGCCCTCGCCACGGCCCTCGTTCACGGCGTCGCTCATCGACATCCAGAGGTTCACCGGGCCAAGCGTGTCGATGATAATTAGGCGTTCGTACACCACATAATTGCGGATCGTCCACGGCGCGATCACGGCGGCGAAAGGCACCAGGAAGGCCAGGGCAGCCACAAGCCAACGGCGCACCCAGCCGGCCCACCGTCTACCGTCCACCGTCCACCGTCCACCGTCCCATGTCTCCCAGAGCAGGAAGCCCAGCACGAAGGCCGCGCTGTAGAAGGCGGGCGAGCGGGCCAGGGATGCCATGGCCAGGGTAATGCCGGCGCCCACGAGCCAGAGCGCGGGGCGGGCCTTGGGCACGCGGCGGCTGTCGCGCCAGCGCACCAGCAGCCAGCAGTGGAGCGTGAGCATGAAGAGGAAGAGCGGCTCGCTGAGGATGAGGGCCGGCAGCTCCACCAGCGGGAACCAGACCGCCATCAGCGTGGCGAAGATCAGGCCGGCGCTGCGGCCGAACAGGCGCCGGGCTAGATCGTAACCCACGGGGATGAGCAGCAGCGAGAGCAGCACATGCAGGCCGCGGATCATCCCGATGCCGAGCGTGGGGTCGCCCAGCCACATGGCGGCCTTGAGCATAGCGGCGAACATAAAGACGTGGCCCGGCGGGCGGATGAGCCAGGAGTTATCGAGGTACTCGCCGGTGGCGGCGAGGCGCAGGGCGCGCTGGTAGTAGTCGCCATCGTCGGCGGCGGAGTAGCGCGGGTCGATGTCGTTGGCGGCGATGAACCAGATGCGCAACGCAAGGCCCAGGACGACAATAGCGCTGAGGAAGAGGGCCGTGCGCGTGACGCGCGGCAGAGCCAGGCTGCGGGCCGCCGCAGCCCCTACCGGTTTGGCATCCCGCATGCTGGTTGTTGTGGGCGTGCTCCCCATTGCTCGCTTATCGGCTATCGGCTATCGGTTATTGCACATCAGGGGTCGAGCCGGTACAGCGCGTACCGGGGGCTTGTCGCCACGCGGGCGGCATCCGGGCTGGGCAGGGGCGGCGGGCCTGCGGCCTCGTCCCAGAGCAGGTAGGTGGCCCCGGCAGCGCGCGCCGCGCTCAGATCGGCGGCGGTGATGGGGACGGCGAGGTCGGAGCCGACGGGCCAGTCTACCATGCGGTGGGCGATGGCCGAGTATTTTGCGAGCGGCAGGCGCCCAGACACGCGGGCCGCGATGCGCGCCTCGGGCGGGGCAAAGGCCTGCACCATCTGGATGGCGGCCACCTCGTCGGCGGGCTGGCTAGCGAGCACATAGCGCGCCCCGGCCCCATAGCCGCCCCATAGTACCACAACCAGCACCAGGCCCACGCCAAGCAGCCGCCTGCCGCCTTGGGCGAGCCGCCAGAGCAGCCACCCCGTCGCCACCGCGTAGATCGGCGCAAGCGGCAGGAAGAAGCGCTGGAGCGCGAAGGCCGTGCTCACTGCGGCCACGTAGATCAGGATGAGCAGCAGCAGGCTGCGCCGCGCCACCTGGCGGGCGCTGCCCACCGAGCGCCACCTGCCGACCAAGGCCTGCCAGAGCCAGGCCAGCAGCCCGGCCGCAGCGAGCCAGTTGGCGGGCCAGCCGAGCAGGCGCAGCTGGAGGGCGCGCCCGAACTCGCTGGTGTCCTCGGCGCCGCTGCCGCTGTAGGCCACCAGGTTGCGCCACCAGTTTGCCAGGAAGCGGGCGGGGTCGCGCAGCACCACCTCGGCCAGCCCAATCGTGTTGGGGGCCTCGTCCCAGCGGCCCCAGTCGGTGCCGCCGTACACGGCCAGCCAGATATTCTTGGCCTGCTGGTTGTAGAGCGGCTGGCCCGCCTGGAGCGTGTTGATGATCAGCTGGGGCGCGCTGGCGAGCAGGAAGGCCAGGGCGAAGCTGCCCAGGGGCTGGAGCGCGGCGCGGGGAGGAGCGAGGGGATCGTCGCTCTGCCGGGGCCGCGTGAAGGCGACGAGGGCCAGGGCGAGCAGCCCCCACGGCAGCAGCACAAGCCCGAGGTGGCGCATCAGGAAGGCGAGCCCGCCAAAGAGCCCGGCCAGGGCCACGAATCTTACGCGCCCCTTGCTCGCCACGAGGGCGGCGACACAGAGGCCGACACAGGCCGCAAAGGGCATGTCGCTGCCCACGTAGAGCGCGTACTGGGCAACAAAGCCGTTCAGGGCCAGGGCGAGCAGGGCGAGCAGGGCGGGGCCAGGCGGGAGCAGCGTGCGGGCGAGCCAATAGCCGGCGCCGAGCAGGGCCGCGCCGCTGAGGGCCGCCACGAGACGCCCCGCCAGGAAGGCGTTGCCATCAAAGAAGGGGCGGGCCAGCCAGAGCAGCAGCGGGTAGCCAAGGTTGTAGAAGCCGTCGGCGCTAAACACCTGGGCCAGCGTGGCGCGGGTGGCGAAGACCCGAAAGTCGTTCTCGACGCCTGGCCGCGCCAGCGTTACGTGGCCCTGGGCAGCCAGCAGCGTGAGCGCGGTCCAGCCGCAGATCAGCGCCACCGGGGCGGCAACGCCAACGAGCCAGGGGGCACGCGCGGCGAGGCGGGGGCCGTCGCGCAGAGCCAGCAGGCCGGCCAGGCCAAGCACGGTGAGCGGCGGCAGGGCGCGCAGTGGGTAGGGGTAGAGCGCAGGCTGGAGCCTGTAGAGCAGCAGCCAGAGCAGGCCGTAGAGTAGGAGATAATAGACGGTGGACGGTGGACGGTGGACGGTGGACGGTGGACGGTCGTCGGTGGTCGGTGGTCGGTGGTCGGTCGTCGGTGGTCGGTGGTCGGTGGACGGTGGACGGTCGTCAGTCGTCGCTCGTCCACCGTCGCTCGTCCATCGTCGCTCGTCCACCGTCCACCGTCTTCGGAGCAGCGCCCACAGCAGCGCGCCCACGGCGGCCCCGTAGGCGAGCTGGGATGGATAGGACAGGGTGGGGCCGGGGCCAACGTGGTAGACGGCGCGATCTAGCAGCACGCCGACCTCGCGCCCGTCGGCGAGGGTGGCGGGCGTGCTGCGCAGCTCGACGAAAAAGTCGGTGGCCTTGAGCCAGCCGCCGCGGATCGGCACGCTGCGCTCCTCCCAGTCGCCCGTGGCGCGGAAGCGGGCCAGCTCGGTGGCGCCATTGAGCAGCAGCACCACCTCCGGGGGCGGGCCCTGCTCGCGCCAGCCGCGCAGCCGTAGCGTGACGCTGCCGGGCAGGCCGGCCTGGGGGAAGAGCAGCGCGGCGGAGGGGCGCGACCAGCGGGCGGTGCCGCTGCTGCCCGCAAGCAAGGCGCGCTGGGGGTCGTCGTCGTCGCGCTCGGGGTCGTGGAAACCCTGGATGTAGGCGGCGTCGAAGCCACCTACATCCACCGTGTGGGTTGCGGGGAGCTGGGAGAGCAGCAGGATAAGCAGGGCACCGCCTGCGGCCCAGGCAAGCAGTGCGACGAGCGAACGCGGCATGGTGGCGGCGACCTCACGCTGGGAGCGAGCGGTCATGGAC
>ENA-ORBV01007824-ORBV01007824.1-microbial-mat-metagenome-genome-assembly--contig:-NODE-7824-length-18211-cov-33.905371_pt1 | contig 18211 bp, 27 predicted proteins | sample MGYA00237777_ERZ505514 | MGnify/ENA primary metagenome ERZ505514 (study PRJEB26160, sample SAMN06269048) | microbial mat metagenome | isolation source: Oligotrophic lake microbial mat | place...
TTTCAAGCAGAAGACGGCATACGAGATTCGCCTTAGTCTCGTGGGCTCGGAGATGTGTATAAGAGACAGGGGCAGTTCATCCCGGACTTCATGAAAAATGTACAGGCGATGGCGGCGGGGGGCGGCGGCGATCAGATCACTGTGAATGTAACGGCGGATGCGATGCGCTCGATGCCGGATGCGCGGGCGAAGGGTTACGATTTGGCGCAGGGGATTATGGAGCGAAAGAGGGCGATGGGATGAGCGATGGGATGAGCGTTGTGATAAGGCACTTTCTGCCAACCGATGGGGTGAGCATCGATGGCTAATTTATTGCGGTTTGTGTGGGAGGGCGGAAGCTATCTGTTTCCGGGTCAGGTGACGATTCAGCCGCATCAGAGTAATGCGGTGACGCGGACGACGCGGTTGCCGGGGTTAAGCGGCGGACATGATGAGTATGGCGATGAAGCTGCACCGCTGGCGATTGGTGATATTCGGGCGACGTGGTGGCTGGACGTGAGGCGTGAGGGCAAGCCGATGGTTGAGCTTCGGGATACTGTGTTGAGTATGGTAGATGCGGGGGCGGGGTGGCTGGTGGCAGATTTCGAGGGACGGCCACGGCGCATTAGAATCCGCGAAAATAATATTAATATATCGATTGATAATAAAAAGATGGCGCACGTAGTGCAGAAAGTGGACGCAAATTTTCAGGCGAAAGACCCACGTTGGGTGAGCAAGCCGGGCGCGATTTATTTTGACGAGGGATATTCCTTTAATACAGGGCAGATTTTTGGGGGGTCGCGCTACAGCAGCGCGAGCGTGACGGGCGGGGCTGTGATTACGCTGGTGAATAATGGGAATGCACGTACACCGCTGTATATGCGGGTTAAGATGACTTCGGCCACACCGACACAGATTGAGGCATCTCACGTTTTGCCGGGTGGACGGGTTGTGGCGGGGTGGCGGTGGATAAAGCCGACGGTGGCGAATGATGTGTTGATTGTGGATGCGGCGCGGGGCAAGGTGATTCATGACGCGACGACGGGGATTGTGAGCGGGTATCCGCAATGGACACCGCTGTATGGTAAGGGGTTTATCATGCTGAGGCCGGGCAGTAACCGGATTGAATTGGCGGGATGGGCGGGTAACGTGACGGTTGAGATGGATTATGACGATGCTTGGAGGTAGGCGAAGATGACGACGAATCATCATACAGATATAAGTGTAGGCGCGGCGGTTGATGCGAGTGTGGTGAATGCACCGGATGGGCAGTTAGACAGCGCCATTACGCAGATGCTCAATGGCAGCAAGGCGTTTGCCCAGTTGAACTTCACCGATACGACGCTGGTGCTGGCGAGTGATTCGATCACTGTGACGAATAGCGCCCACCGGGTGGACACGGAAGGGGCGGCGGCGGCTGACAATTTACAGACGATTGTGGGCGGCGTGGATGGGGATTTGCTGCTGCTGCAATCGGTGGCGGCGGCGCGGGTGGTGACGGCTAAACATAATTTGGCGACGCTTTGGCACGGCAACGAGGCGGATTTTGTTTTCGATGATCCGCGCCATGCGCTGCTTTATCTGTACGACTCCGCCAATTTGAGATATTGCGAAGTGGGTCGTCCGGTGGGGATGGAGAAGATCATCACGCATACGCAGTTAGGCTCGTCAGTGGCGAGTGTGACGCTGAGTTTTAGCGCGGTGTATCGGCATTTGTTTTTAGTGGGGGGGTTTAGAACGGATCGCGCAGCGATCAACGATGATCTGATTGTCCGGTATAACGCGGATGCGGCGGCGGCTAATTACGGCAGTACAGGTGCGGCGTTCAGCACGAGCCCGGCGTATCAGGAAGTTTTAACAACGGTGGCGACGGGGAATATTGTGTACGTCGGGGCGACGGCGGCGACTGCGCCCGCGAACAGTTTTGGCTCGTTTAACCTCACGATAGAGAACGCGCTCTCGACAACGCTCGTCAGAAATATGCACTATCAGGGCTTTGTGCGGAGCGGCACAACGACGGGGCTAAGTGGGCATTCGGCAGGCGGCGGGTGGTGGAATAATACCAGCACGGCGATTAGCAGCATCACGATTTTACCGCGGACGGGGACGAACCTAGTGAGCGGTTCTCATTACACGTTATACGGATGGATGTGAGCGATGGCTGAATACATACGGTTTGTGGACGAGGGAAAGTCGGAGAAAGACGCAACGGGGAATTGGGCGCGGGTGATGGTGTCGCGGCCTTACACGGATGCTGAGATTATGGCGGAACTGCCGGCGCGGGTGCGGTTGGTGGTGGATAGGACGACGATCAGCGCGGACGGTGTGGATGAGGCGGTGGTGACGGTGGAGCTGGTGAGTGCGCCGCTGAATGATGATCGGCAGAAGGCGATTAAACGGTCTGAGCAGGTGGTGTTTTTCATCGACGGCGAGGCGACGATCATCACATTAAACGGCAATGGGCGAGAGACGTTAGAGATCAGCGCGGTTGAGGCGGGTGAGATTTTAATCGAGCCGTACAGTCATACTGGAAACAGCATCACGATTGAGGTGGTTTGATATGGTCAAGATTAAAGTGGGCGAAAAGAAATGGGCGCAGCGGGAACGGCATACAGCGGTTGAATCGACGGCGGGTAAGACGGTGGCTGCGCTGACGAATGACGAGCTGCGGGGGTTGGTGGCGCTGCTGCTGGCGGACGCGGGATTATTGGACAAGAAAGGGCAGGTTATCGAAGATTTTGATAACCGTCATTCTGCAAAGCTAGATGAGAATAAACGTTGATGATGGTCGGCGACCTTTGGGCGGAAGTTTATGACGCGGATTGGCAGAAACGGGCGGACGCGGAGGGTCCGGTTAATCTTGTTTCGGCATCGGTGACGCGGGTGCTGGACGGGTGTGGGACGATCAGTTTCGAGACGTTGGGGACGGATGAACGGGCGATCCGGCTGCTGACGAATGAGGCGCGGGTCAAAATCTATGTAAATGATGGCGGGACGATCCGGCAGTTTTGCAGTGGGATCATCCGTAAGATTCGGAAAAGCGTGAGCGCGAGTGGATGGACGCGGAGCTATGAGGGACCGGATGCGCTGGATGAATTGAAGCGCAAGACGGTTCTTTTAAATCGACAGTTTCAACTTAACACCATCACGGATGTGGCGACGACGTTAGCGGCTATAGCAGGGTGGTCGGTGGAGACTGAAACGGCTATCTCGGGCGAATTGATGACGGCGCGATTTGATGGCGTGAGTGTGTTAAAGGCGCTGCAACGGGTGGTTGAGCTAAAAGGGTATCACCTGCGGGAGAAACCGCGTCCGCTGAGTTCGTTTGATCGGACGTTGGAGATAGGACTGTTTGGGACTGATATTGGGCTGACGTGTTTGACGTTGGCGCAGGCGGTGGACATCGGTGATAACGATGCGATTGCGCTGATTGAATCGCTTCAGGTGGCGTTAGAGAGCGAGGACGTTATCAACTGGCTTCTGCCGTTGGGGGGGGGCGAGGGCGAGGCGGCGCTGACGCTGCAAAAATCCACCCGTTCAGGGATACAAACGACGACGGGCCCTGCTGGGAAGACGCTGTATTACATCACAGACGCGGCAAGTGTTACGTTGTATGGTGAGATTCAAAAGGTGGGGACGTTTAAGGATATTAACCCGATTGCCAACAGTGTTGCGGCTACACAGGCGGCGGCGAATGCGTTGTATGACACGGCGCGGGCGTATCTTGATCGGGCGAAAGCGCGGCAGGATGTTTACCGGATGACGCTGAAAAAATGCCGGGTGCTGGTGCGGCCGGGCGACAAGGTACGGGTATTGCATCGCGGGGATATTCTGGACGAGAACGGTGTAGAGATTCCGGATGAGATTGTGGACGGGACGTTTTGGGTGTTGAAGGCGAGCGAGCGGGTGGGGAATGATGGCAGCGTCACCACATCGTTAGAGATCAGCAATATCGACAAGCAGACGCAGGACGCGGCGACGCTGGTGGTGGATGCGGTTGAGAACATCAACATCCGCAACCTAACACCCACAACCTACCCAAATACATTTGTTTATCCCTTTGTCGATTATATTTGTGGCGGGATTGCGCCATACTATCGGGAAGCGGAGTTCCCATTGCAAATTGATAGCTCGATCACAGATATTGTCAGCGCCCGGATTTATATCACAACACAGCCCATTGATCGGTTTTCGTTATTTAATTACAGCAGTAACCCGTTTAGTGTTACGCCACCGCCGTTTGATGAATACGCTGTTGTGCAACAACATTATAACTATCCAAGCGATGTGCGATTACTCGTAAATAGTCTTGATGTAACGAGCGCGTTAGGGGGCCCTTGGAATGTTGCACCAACAAATTCAGCACTGAGTCTATCGGCGCTGGACATCACGGCCTATCTTACCTCTTCAACAATTTATCAAGAACATATTTTCAAAATTACCTGTGGGGCTCGCCAAGGTAATTGGGATTGGCCTAAACTCGCTGACCCAGACGGCTCAATACCGACTCCGGTCGGGTATGGAACAGCCAGCTTGGGGCGCGTCATCGTTATTGTTGTTGTGCAGGCAATTTGCCAAGCGATTTTGCCAATATAGGAGATTAAGATGAGTTGGATTTTGGCGCTGCTGATCTACGCGGCGATGCAGCAGGCGAATGAGTGGCAGGCGTTTGCTCCGGCGACGGTGCAGACGGTGATCGTGCCGTATCAGGCGGACGGGCAATATGCGGTGGCGTGTTTGGTGGGGTGCGGCGATTTGGAAGTACGGTCACCGAATTATGCTGCGCTGCGATTTGCGACACAGTATGAGGCGCTGGTGTTTTATCCGACGCTAAGAGATGGGGCGCGGCCTACACCGCTGGGGTCGCCGTGAAAGTTGGGATAAGCGTGTTTCTGTCAACCTATGAAATGATCGTTACGGGGTGATGTGACGGAGTAGGATTAGGGCAAGACTAAAGGCGGGGGGATTGATTGCGTGATGGGCGAACTGGAATTCTTAGGATTACTCGTTACGGCGCTGGCTGCGCCGATTTTGACGTACATCCTAACCCGTCTAAAAAGCAAGTCGGATATCGCGGCGTTGGAAGCGCGGAATCAGGCTGAACTTTACAAGGCTGAACAGCGCAACGACCTCAAACGTGATGAACTCCTGCAAAAGCTGTTAGAAGAATTCCGCGAAGAAAGCAAGCTGAAACAGAAACAACTGGAAAAGACGGAGCAGCAGTTACGGGTTGCTACTGAGTCGGTGGTGGCGGTGGTGGAGGCTAAACATGTCGCGGAGACGGAATTAGACACGCTGAAGCCAGAGTTAGCAGAGCAGAAGCGCACAAACGCGGCACTTTTGGCGGCGATTGAGAAGGCGCTGGATGCGAACAAGGCATTGGTGAATGAGTTGCGAGAGCGGACGGAGCAGTTGGTGAAGGCGTTAGAGGAGAATGCTGAACTGAGTGAGATGCGTTCTCGGTTTGAAGGGTTACAACACAGCTTCGATGCGCTCAACCGCGAACTGAGCAAACGAGAGAAAGAGATTGATCGGCTGCGCGTTGAACGAAACAGCGCACAGGAAGAGCTTAAACAAAAACTAGAGCAGTTTACGTCTTTGCTGCCGGATATGGCGGAATTGCAAAGGCAACTGAAGGAATTGATGGCCGGAAAAGAAAAAGAAATGGAGATTGTCGCATGAACAAGATGACCCGATTCGTAGTGGTGGTGATGGTGATGTTATGGCTGGTGGCGGGAGTGGTGCCGGCGCTGGGGCAGGAAGAAACCCCAACCCCAACCCGTACACAGGGGGGGGAAGAAATCGCTACTGAGGCGGTGGTGATTCTGCCGGTGGATGCGCCGACTTTGGAACAGCAGATCAATACGGAGCTATCCGACAGCTTGACCGATCTGGCGAGCAAAACGGCAGATCAGGCAACGTTTAATCTGATGGCGGTGATCACAGGATTTGTGGCGTTTGGGCTGGCGGCATTAGCGGCGGTTTATAAATCCGTTCCGCCGGAAGTGGGTAGGGGCATTTTGAAGTATGCGGATACTAAACTGGAGACGTTGGAAGCGCGTGATTTGATGCCGGGTACGAAGGTCGATGATGCGTTGATCGCTTATATCCGCGAGCAGTTTGATGTGATGCAGGCGAAATTAGAACGACCTGCAACGGCGGTAAACGCTGGCGGGGCGACTGCTTTTCGTGGCACCGATGATAGTGGTGTTGGTTGACAAACGCGCAGTATTAGAGGATATTCACCAGCGAGCAATGGCGCTGCGAGATGTGGTGCTTGCGTTGTTAGATGACATGGAAGAGCGATCCGGATGAGGGTGCGGATCGCTCTTTTTGTTTGGGTTGGCAGAATAGGTGTTATCCTCACCCCCCGACTTCCGAAACCTCACCCCCCGCCCCCTCTCCAATGAATGGAGAGGGGGAGTGTGTCACTCGGAAGATGCGAGACTCATGTAGCGCATGATTTCATCAGCGACCTTTTTCGGAACGGTGATGCTGTCAGTGGAAGCGGTCAAGTTGCCACTCAGCAATATCATTACGTGATCACCTAGATCGAGAAACCCCAAAATGCGCGGCAGTAGATTTTGGAGGACAAACGTACATTGGAAGTCTTTGGATTCCATTCCTGCTACGGATACGTGGAGTGTAGCTTTCCACAGTGTTTCTCTGGTAATCTTTTTCATTTTTTGCTCCTTAGTTGTCCATAGTTGTTAATTTTACCAGCCGCGTGTGCTGTAGAGCGAATTCGCGCGGGTGATGATGCGGTAGCGCTCGCGCGGGGAGTCGGTGGTGGCGAGGCGCTCGTGCAAGTCTGCGATGATTCCGCTTACAAAGTCGTGCGGCTCATTAATGCGGATACTATGCTCGATGTGGATGAGCATATCCTCAACGAAAGTATCGGTGGGGAGGCGGTTGTTATTCATTGTCGGCGGCCTCCGAAACCTTACCCGTCATCCCACGACGCGGACGCAGATAGGCGGTCAAATCCATATCGGCATAATCTATATCCACCAGCGTGTAGCCTTCCATCGCACAGGACTTGTCCCAGAACGTCACTAGGAAATAGCCGCTTTTGCCCGGCACAATCGACGGCTGCCATTGGACATCTAGACTACCGCCACAGCAGCGGCATTTTCCGACAAGCGGTTTACGTTGTTCGTTGTTCATGATAGGATTTCCTTTGCTGGCTGGCGCGTCTATCGGCCTCGAAAACCAAACGCGCCAGCACGGACAGATTACCGACGCAAGTCGGTTTTTTGTTTATTAGTCTGCCGCCCCTTCTGACGCTTTAATTTCATCCGCACGGATGTTCTTGTGCTGACCCGCTTCAAAAACCGCGTAGCCCTGCTTTTTGTAGAAGTCCAGTACCCTTGCTGGATTGCGCGGGGTGAAGTTCAGCTTGTGTACGGCGACCACTTCCGCCAAGAAAACCTCACCCGTGTCATGATTCATAATCACAATGCCTTGCGACTTGGCAGAAGATGCAGGTGCAGGCGGCATCTTCGGTGTGGGTTTCCACTCGCCACCTCCATAAATCGTTTTCTTTGCGGCGTTGTAGCAAGTTTTGCACTCGCTACGTGTTGTCTTACTTTTTCCGCCTACGCGGGGGAACTCGTTAATCGACTTGTCTTCGCCGCAGCGGACGCAGACCTTATGAGTCAGTGGTGCTTTGATCATGGCCTTCACTTTCTGACCGCGCAATTAAAGCGCGAAGTTCGTTTAAGATTGCATCTACTTGCCAACTGCCTATGGTGGTGCTGTCGAGCAGCCCTTTGATGCGCTCGCACAAATCCCCGGCGGGACATCCTGCTTCGTACAGAATGATATGCGCTTGGTTAATTTCTGATTCCAGTTCTGCAACCCGCTTGACCAGTTCAGCATTTTTATTTATATTGGTCATTGGTTTTCCCTAGAAACCTGCCAGACGGGAGTCTTCTACACTTCCGTCTGGTGCCCACAAAAGTTTAATCGTCGTCCGGGTCGCCCTCCCCTGCTTCGTCGTCACAATCTAAGGCTTCTTCAATCTCACTGCTGACTTTCCGTAGCGCTTCGTATAGGTCATTCCATGTAAAGCGACTGATGTAAATCACATCATCGTCGCCCGTCAACATATCAATGATGCGCTCCGTCTGCGCGATGTCCATATTAAGCGCCTGCGCCAGATCACCGATCAGCCGCTGCTGACCGTTTTTCTCTGCGTCTTTTACGTTAATCGCGTTCTCATCCAACACAGCATCACGCTGACTCAGGAACTCTGATGCCATACCCATCGCGCCCTGATAGGCTTTGGTCAGGTGGCGCACGTCCGAGTCCATGCTGGCGATCAATCCCCACATCTCAGCGAGGTACTCCACCATCTGGACATCTTCGAGGTTGGGTGTTATCAGCCACTCGAAACAGGTGCGTAGGGCTTCTAGGCGATCAGGCTTAACGAGCGCGCCTTCCATAACCTCTTGGTCGATGTGCGACGGGTGTAGGGCGAGGGTATTATTCGTCATCTAATTCATCCTCCCATTCGGGATGTGTACCGCCGAACAGCACTTCAATAGCAGCAGCAAGGGCTTTGCCCTGCTCCGGTGTAACCTCTATGAGGGTGTAGTAAAGTGTCCAATTTGCAAACCGAATCGCTGCTTTTTGGCTTACGCCGATTTTCTCAAGTTCGCCCGATACGTTTTCGTGGGCGACTTGCATATCGTCTTCGGGACTGTCTTGGTAATGGATGGCTTCCATCTCTTCCATGAACTCATGGACATGTTCTTCAACTGCCTCGATAAGCTGACCGATGACGGGGTGTTTGCCATCGCCATCAACCGCCGCCTTGTGTAACTCTTTGTAGGCTTTCGCGGCTTCGTCGCGCTGCAAGGCTACCGCTCCTGCAATCTCAAGTGCGCCACCCGCAACCGTGATTGCGGCTGCGCTGGTATTCGCAAGCTGCTCGGCGCGTTCCCAAATTGCCGGAACTGCGGCGAGTGTCTCTTGATCGTTCGCCTCTTGCGCTTTGAGGTAGACGGTGTTTAAGGATGCCCAAATTTCTCCCAATGTCGCTTGTCCATCTGCTAGCGCGCCGATGCGCTTCTGGACGGCGACGAGTTGACGTGCGGTTTCGGTTTGTGGGTCTTGTGTCATGGTCATGGTTGCTGCACCTCAGCGGGTAATCCAAACGGTCTAAAGGGGAAAGACGGTGGGCGCATCAACTTTTCAATGGCATCCAAAATTATTTCTTTGCCATGCTGAACGGTTGGCGCATTGTTGCCAACTGCTTTTAGCTCATCCAATGAATACTGCTTGGAGCGCAACGCCTCAATGAAGGTCGGATTGCTCAACGACCCCCCGTAAATATGTGCATCGAGTTCATACACATCCATAATGAGCGTTCCCGTAACGGTGCGAACTTCGGGTTCGGGCTTAACCTCAACGGGAACTTCAACCAGTGCGACTGGCTCGGGGTCGGGCGTGGCGAAGATGTAGCGGGTGAGCATGACCGTGATGAAGCCGTGATTGTGCGCGTGGGTGGTCGTGCTGATGATGTTCCAGTCCCGGTCTTGCAGGTCGTCCAGCGCTTTAATCGCCAGCTTCCGTTCATCAGTATCGAGTGGGTCATAGGTGACGATGGCGGTGCGCTTACCGATTTCGGGCGCGTAACGCAGAGTGCGAGGCTCGCGAGGTGTTGTTTCTTCTGTGCTAGAAAATTGATAAATAGTGGTCATTTTGCATCCTCTTTTTCTTTGACTTTAAGTTTACGGGCAAGCAGATCGCGCTCGGCGGTGAGCGTGATGACCTGTTGACGGGCGGCGTTTTCACGATCAATGAGCAACCGGACGCGTTTAAACTGGCCTTCAAGTGTGAAGACAGCCGACGGGATACCCGCGTTGTCTAGCTGGGCGCGAATGGTTTCAAGCTGCCGTTTAAAGCGATCCAGTTTATTGAACACTGACGAGAACTGCGTTTGTAAGTTAACGAATTCTGCTGTCTGGGTACGGAGCGACTTGAGTTCAGAGACCAATGTAATCACTCGCCCAATGAGCGATTTACCGGGTTGATGCGGATAACCGCTTTTAGTCAGCGCCCGGTCAAGATTTTCCACGATTTCGGTGTGCAGGCGGTCAATCGGGGAACGGTCAATCATCATCGCGCTACCCCCGCCGTCAGCGCTTCCGCGACCAGCGCGGACAAGTTACCAAAATCCGTCACCACGTAATCAGCTTCCAGAAGCAATCTGTTAGCGGAGTACGGCTCGCTGAAATCGGACACCGGGAACAGTTCGGTATCGGCATCGAAATCAACATGCGGCAGCAGGTTAAGCGTTAGCATTTGTGGCCTCCCGTTTGCGCCGGATGGCGTATTCGCGGATCGCTTGTTTCCAGTCTTCAGAAAGCGGCTGGTTGCCAGTCAGCAATTCGAGGAGAGTATTGGCGGTCTTTGACTTGATGTCCAAAGTTCGTGCGATCTGACTGATCAGTTGATCGTATGCGTAGGATTCGGCATCGTCGCCAATTGCGTCTTCGCGTCCTGCATACTCCTGTAAACTGTCCGCCAGCGAGACAATTTCGTTTTCCAGTTGACTTACCCGCGCCTGTAGACGGCTCTCGTATGCGGCATCCTCATTTAAGGATGTGAGCGCTTCCTTAAGCAAATCGGCCATATTGTTGAACGCCGCACATATAGCGTGGGTGGCGTAATCGGCGGCGGCGGTTTGGTCTTGTGGCAGGTTGCCAATGGCTGCCCAAATTGTCTGCGCGTGAACCTCCAATAGCACCATGTTGCGGTCTCTGTGATTTGCGATGTCTTCTAAGTTATTGGTCATTGGTCATCTCCGTTGGTTGGCTAAATTTAGTTAATTCGATTAAGGCAAATTAGGACGGACATGTTATCCGCCCCGATAAGATGTTAGGTTTAGTACTCGTCGAGTCCCTCGTACATAACAGCTTTCTCCAACTCGCTCAGGCGCTCTTCGGAGACTCCGACTTTCAGCAGCAGACGTTTTGCGGATTCGGCTGCCCCGCGCCAGTCCATCAACAAATTTGTTTCGGTTGCATTTTCGTAGAAGGCGTTGGAGTATGCGCGTTCCAGCGCAGCGAGCAACTCTTTATTTGTTGCCTCAAGTGCGTCTGCGTAATCAACAAGTGCGAAGACGGATTCCATCCCCTCTTCGGTGATGGAATTTCTACCGTCCGTAATGAGTGGACTGAAAACGATCATATACGCTGTCGTTGCCGGACGGATGCGGGTGCTTTGGTGCGGTGTCGCCGTCATTTCCTCATGAGAATCTGAATATTGTGCGTGAGCAACTGACAACAGCGCAGAACTCATGTCAGTCCAGTTCATTCCTTCGAGGGCTTCTTCTTCTGTACCGAGTGCAATCATGGCGTTTCTCAAGGCTTGCTGTGCAAATTCTTGTTTATTCATTGGTCATCTCCGTTGGTTGGCTAAATTGAGTAAACAGCGCTTCGCGGCGGCTTGATTGCTTGGCCTTGAGCGCAGACTTATTCTCGCTTAGGCGGTCTTGCGCCAGTTGGTTATGGAGAGCGGCGGCCTGCACCCATGTGCCGCCTTTCGCATGTATTTCTTTGATCGTAGACTGTGCGCCGTACAATATGCCGTCCATCTGAATCAACGTTAACCCCGTCTCGTCCTCGTCCTCATCATCTATGATTTCGTTGATAGCATTTACCCACGAAGTCGGGGCGCTTTCCGTCAGCACCCCGCTACCCGTTCCCACGCTACCCGTACGGATGTAGGTCACTGCAATCATCTCGCCGTCGTAATAGGCGACCTTCGCGGCAAACTGAAACCCGCGTTTCTGTAACCCGTCTGAGGCCTTCACATACGCTTGTACCGCCGCGTCTTGCGCCGGGTCGTAGCGGATGACGGCTGTCGTTGCGCCTTCGGTGAGTTTGCAGCTTTCGCTTTTCGTTGGCTCATTGTCCTTATCGTTATCGTCGTCCTCGTCGTCCTCATCGCTTTCTGTGGACGGGGGAACGGGCGGCGGGGTGGAAGTACGCGGAAAAACAAGTTTTACGGGGTCGGTAGGCAATACCGATAATTGCTCATGGTTGTTGCCAGAGTCGGAAGAATAATGGACGATGTAAGCCAGAAAAGTAGACGGGGTTTTTAAGACAATTGTTTCAATCTTGTGTCCAAAACAACTTAAAACCCAACGCTCCCACAGGCGCTCGTTGTATGCCACCGCCACTGTCACTTTGTCCCCAGCCATCCGGCTTACGCTGGATACTGAAATGTGATCTACAGTCTGCTGTTCGCCGGGGAACATTGGCGTAACCAATTCGTCGTCTTCGTCGTCTTCGTCGTCAGGACGGATGTCGCGCAGCCCTGTTCCGGCCAACCCCAACGGGGTGTCTTCGGGTTCGATTGTCATCATTTTCCTTCCATAAAATCTATACATATTTATACGGTAATATTATCATAAAAATATGTATAATGTCAAGTGTTTTGCAAGATCAAAAAAACAGGTTGTTAAAGTCGGAACAATTGTTCCGTCCCTGCTAGTTAGCTGGGTTCAGCGACCCCCTCGCCGGGTGCGCTTTCGGTCTGCTGTTGACTGGCTGCCCCAGCAAACAGGTCAACTTGTTTATAGATTTCTGTTGGTAGCGCCTTTGCGGGTTTGGCCTCCGTTCCTATCATGCCCATCATTGGCAGCGTATACGGCATCGCCAATCGCTCCCGCGCAACCTCGACATACTTCCGCGAGCTATCGCCACAAATAAATCGGCGACCCGTCTGCCTCGCTGCTATCGCTGTCGTGCCGCTGCCCACACACGGGTCAAAAACCAATTCACCGGGTTGCGTATACGTCCGGATGAGGTACTCAAATAACGCCACAGGCTTTTGCGTAGGGTGTAACGTTGTACTCCTGCTGCTATCGAAACGAGCAGCATCAAATGGGATATAAACCACGCTGCGCGGGTAGGCTTGTCCCCGATTATCGTATTCGAAATCTTTCGCGTAGTTGCCGTAAACTTCACTCTTGGAATGGTCTTTCCGCCTGACAATAACACGCTGTTTTGTTGGTGTCATTTGCGCGTTATAGGTGGGCTTGCCTTCATGGAAAATCAAAATATGCTCATGATCCTTAAGCGGCTTGCGCTGCACATCCAAGAAGTTGGTTGCTACGGATTTATGCCATACCCAATCATATTTATAGCCGTCTAAATTCGTGCTGATAAGCTGTGCAGCAAAGCGCATCGAGGCGGTTAAGGCGATAACGCCGCCGTCCTTAATCACGCGCTTAAATTCCGCCCACATCGGCACAAGCGGTATGACGCTATCCCACGCGCAAGCCGTTATTCCATACGGCAGATCACACAGGATCAAATCCACCGATTGCGACGGCAGCGCATTACACAGTGTCATCAAATCTAAATGATGAATCGTGTCATCCCTAACGGCATATTCTGGTAGCTCCAACATCATCCCCAACCTGCTTTCAACTCATCATCTCCCTCATCGGCAGCGTCACCCGCAACACTGTCGATTCATCCATCTCTTCAGCCGCCGCATACGCCGCCGCCGAGTCGTAATACCCCACGCCCACCGCATCCTCTTCCCGCTTAACCACCAGCGACGGTATCACCACCCACACCCATACCGGGCGCTTCTCAGTCGCTAAATTATCTGTCATCATTGGTGGGCTGGGGTTCTCCAGAACCATCTTCAGCCCTATCAGGCAAAACCTTGCATCATCAATGTCAAGCCCTTCTCCACTATTAATCTTTGTCTCCAGCGCATCCACCAACGCGCAAATGATTCTGTTCATCAAACGGCCTCCTGTGACTGCTGTTGACGGATAACCGCTGGCATCTCATCGCGGATGTCTAATCCTGACATCGCGTTCCCTAACTGCGTCCAACCGGGTCGGCGGGAACGGGCAAACAGTTCGCAGTACGCGCCGTCTAGTAGGCGTTCAATGCGATTATAGGCTTCAACGGGTTTAGCAGAGTGAGCGCTCACCCGGTCAACGATGGGCGGGAACAAAGCAAGCTGTGCATCGTCGTCAACGATCAACTGCGCTACGCCCTTGTCCTTTCGTTTCGGGTTACCTTTGGTAAACAGGAGGCAAGGCTCGCTGTTCGCACGACTGTAATACCCCATCCCCCAAAACCAAGAGCGTCCCGTACTGGAACGCTTAAGCCAGTCAAATGCACAGGTCTTATACGTAAACCCCCACGCAAGCCCTAAGGCCATTGCATCCGGCAAGTTAGGCCACGTCGCCCACAGCAGCAGCACACTGTTTTCGGCTGCCAGTTCGCCGACGGGTAAACCGCAAAGGGCATCACGACTAAGGACGGGATACTTATCGCTGGCGTTCCGCCCATTCGACTTGCCCCACACCTCAAACGCCCAAGGCGGGTCAGCGTAGATGACCTTAAATAGATTACTCATCATCAAGCGTCACTTGCGACCAGGTTCGCCCGGTACGGATTGCTAGAATTGTCGCCGGGTTGACGGCGAAGTCTACTGCAATCTTGTTGACGCTATCGCTAGGTTCAACCCGCAAATTCCGGTTTTCACTAATGGCTTGTAACCGCAGCTTGATCTGGCGCACGTCGGTATCCGTCAGCTTGTTTACCCGCCCCTTTTCCGTCGTCGTGAGCGCCAACGGGTTAACCACACTGCCCTCCGCTTTCAGTTGACGGACAAGGCGTTCTAGCGCCATTCCGATAACGAGCGTCCGGTTGAACGCCCCGCCCCGCGCATGGATGTAGGTCAGGTTCATGGCGGGGTAAGTGAGGAGATGGGGTCCGATAACGGACTGAATCAACTCCCACGTCTGGTTCAGATACAAATTCTTGGGATTTTTGGTCGCGGGTTCACTGTTACGCGCATCCAACTGGTAGGCCTCAAAGATCGCTGCCATCTCGTCAGCAGGTAGCCGCTTCCCGTCTTCAATCGCGTGTTTCCAGTCTTCAATCGCGTGTTTGACGACGCGACTCTGATAGGTGCTTGACCCGTTGGCGCTTAGGCTGCCCTTTTCGTACATCGTTTCCCGTACGAAGAGAAAGTTTTCCTCCATACCGGGCGAGAAGTTGATGTTCATTTGTTGTCCCATGTTTGCCGCTTTCCCCGCAGGTGGTGCTTTAAAAACCATAGTATACCCCCATTTTGGTATATGTATAAACTTATCTAATAAGTATATAGGGCAATATGTATATTGTCAATACTTGACAATGGGAATGGGGGATGCTAGACTAACCCCTAGTCATTTCCCCCGTTCCCCCGTTTTCTCGTTTACTGGGTAGCGGACAAAGAGGGCTACCTGTGCGGGTAGCCTTTTTTGTTACCTACTACCAGGGATGCGCGGTTTCGAGTTCGTTTTCGTGTTCGTCTTCTGGTTCCAAGTTACCTAAGTCGATGCGCCGGATTGCGCCGTCCATAAACTTAGTGATGGACTTCTCGTAATACAGTGACACGGTATCGGTTGCGCCGTTGCGGTGTTTAGCGACGATCATATCGGCGGCATTTGGAAACTCTGTATTTGGGTTATAGACCACATCGCGGTACAGGAATATGACAATATCCGCGTCATTTTCCAGATTACCCGATTCACGTAGATCGCTCAAGACCGGACGTTTGTCTTGGCGCTGTTCAACCGCCCGGTTCAATTGGGCGGCAGCGATCACAGGCACATTCAACTCACGGGCTAACTCTTTGAGCGATTGCGTGATGTAGCCGATTTCCAGTACACGGTTATTTCGGTGTTCGGGTAACCCTGTCATCAACTGTACATAGTCTACGATGATCAGATCAAGGCCGTGCTGATGGACAAGGTGACGGCATTTGGCGCGAAGCTGCTGCACGGAGAGGCCGGGTGTGTCATCGATGAAGATAGGGAAATTACTTAGGCGACCAGCAGCTTCCACAAAGCGCGACCACTCTTGAGGTGCCAGTTTACCTAAGCGCATGGTCTGGGTGTTGATACCCGTTTCCATTGCCAGTAGCCTTTGCGTGACCATTTCCCCGCCCATTTCCAGCGAGAACAAAGCGACTCGTGCGCCCAGACGGGCGGCGTTCAAAGAGAACGTAGCGAGGGCTGACGACTTACCCATACCCGGACGACCTGCAAATATTACCAGGTCGCCCTTCTGCCAGCCGCCAATTAATCCGTCTAGTTCACGGAGGCCGGAAGGCACACCCATGTCGGTCAGGTTGCCACTTATCCGCGCTTCAACCCCATCCGACACCGTGCTTATGAGGTCACCAAAATTGTGCATCCGGTCATCTGCTGACCGATCCGTGACCTTGAACAAACGGCTTTCGGCCTCAGCGGTTACGATTTCAATTGTCATTGCCTCGTTCAGGGCAAGCTGTTTGATTTCATCAGCAGCAATCATTAGGCGGCGGCGGGTGCTGGCGCGTTCTACCAGTCGTCCGTAAACTTCGGCGTGAACGCTAGTTGGGGTGGCGTTGATGAGGGTCGTAAGGAATGCTGCGCCGCCGATTTCTGCCAGACGGCCAGCAATCCTTAGCGTGTCTACCAGTGTAAGGTAGTCCACAGGCTCACGGCGCTCGTTTAACACATTCATCGCTTGCCAGATATATTGGTGACGAACAAAGAAAAAGTCATCCGCTTTCAGAAAACTGCAAACGGTGACAAAAGCTGACGGGTTGATGAGGACGGCACCAATGACGGCCTCCTCTGCCTCTTGGCTGTAGGGCGCGAGTAGGTTAAGCATTAACGGCTCTCCACTTCACCGCTGCGATAGCGGAGTTCTAACCCGGTCATCTTAATCCAGTGCGCGCGCTGCTGCACTACGTCACCAATCCGCCGCCCGAAAGCGCGGTCATCCGTAAACGCATCGTAATCTAGGTTGGTTGTGATGAGTGTTGGCTTGTATGCGCCGTGCCGGGTACGGATAACGGTTTCCAAGATTTCGATGCGGTCTCGGCTATAGTTTTCCAGTGTCATCTCATCAATAGCGAGTACTGGGATTTGCTCGAAAACGGCCATTGTAGCCTCTTTGGTGTTTCCAAAGTTATGCTTGTAGACGGGCTGCTCTCCGTAGCGCTCTTGGACAGCCTGAATGATTTCTCGCGCCCTGATATACAGCACCCCTACCCCGTTATCGGTTAGCACGTTCAGGATGGAAGCCATGAGCGAAGTCTTGCCCACGCCGTTATCCCCAGAAAACACCACCCAGTTCTTATACTGATCACCCTCTGGTAGCGGGGATAAGTTCACACATTCGGCAGCCTGATTCATGGTGAAATAAAACTTAGCATCACGGGCGGCAGTAAACGCCAGCGCCGCCCCGTAAGCATCCCGTTTACCTTTGATCGTATCGGGGTGGTCATCAAGTAAATTTTGCCAGTCTGCGAACACCCGTTCCCGGTATTCTTCTGGCAACCGCGCCGACTGTGTGAGCCGTCCTAAGCGCTCAGTACGCTGCTGACCGACCACCGGGCATTCAGGGTTAGGACACAACATTGGCTTGCCCGGTTTGTAGACACCGCCGACGCGCTGACCGTGTGTGAGGACAAAACCCATCCCCTGACAATCGGGGCAAGTGGGCGGAACTTCTGTTTGCAGCAGACCGGGTTCAATTTCCACGCGGGGCATGTAGCCCTTAAGATTATTCATTTGACTTGACTTTCTCCTGTAAATTGCGCTGGCGTTGCCATTCGGTGATTATGGACGGCTTGATGCCGACGGGTTGCGACTGCGGACGGAAATCCGGTGACGGCGCACTGGCAGCAGATAACGGTTTGCCGTAGGACTTGCCCGTTGATGGCGGCGCGTCTACCCGTACCGGGATGGTGGGGGTATCGGTGTCCAAGTTCTCAGCCATCCATTTACGGATAGCGGCCTCGCGCTCTTCTAGCCACGCGGGAAGTAGATCAGCAACCTGCCCCGCCTGTCGCGGCATGTAGCTTGTATTTGGGTTGTATTTGTCCCGTCCAAAACCTGCAATCGCCCTTACGATGGCGGCGACGTGCAGTTGAGTGAAGCGCTTCTGGAACGCGCTCTTGAACACATTGACCGTCGCCCGTACCCCGCTAATGGACTTGTCTTCAAGCATAGTAGGGTCATTTAAGCGCCAGAGGTGGATAATGGCAGCGCGTTCCAGCACGGACGGCTCAAACGGCTTGCGCTCTTTTTTCTCTTTGGGCGGCTTATCGGCTTTCGGTTTCCGACTCACTTTGTCGGCGGACTTCGCGCCTAAGTCAGCAGCGGACTTGGATTCAATGTTGGCAGTCGGAACAGGTGTTCCGTTGG
>ENA-ORBV01007825-ORBV01007825.1-microbial-mat-metagenome-genome-assembly--contig:-NODE-7825-length-18211-cov-32.786920_pt1 | contig 18211 bp, 15 predicted proteins | sample MGYA00237777_ERZ505514 | MGnify/ENA primary metagenome ERZ505514 (study PRJEB26160, sample SAMN06269048) | microbial mat metagenome | isolation source: Oligotrophic lake microbial mat | place...
GTGGAGACTTTCGTCAAAAAACCGCATTCCCGAAGCGCCAGGGCACTTCGACATGCCAAAGTGCGAAGGTTGGGCTAGTGCCGCATTCATCGCGGCGACCTCGGGGGGCCTACATCCGCTTCGCAAACGCCAGCTCCAACCCGTCGCAAAAGCGTTTGCACAATACGTCCTGCGATAGCCGCCCCGCGAGAAGGGTTTGGCCTCTTACGCCCATGGCGCTCCAGTCGTCGCGGGGAAGTTGCTTCAGGGATTGGATGGCGGCGATGCAGCCCTCAACGTCGCCGTGGTTGACGGCGCGGCCGAAGTCTTCTTTGTCGAGTAAGTCGGCGATGTGGCTCGGCTTCGGGCCGACATAAAGCACCGGCCGGCCGACGGCCATGGCGCCGTATACCTTGCACGGGTGGATGATGCCCACCATGTTGTCGCCCATGCTCACCACATGCACGTCGGCGGCACTGAGCGAATAGCGGAGCGTCTCCAACGGCTGGTACGGCAGGCTGATGACGTGCGGCAATTCGTGGTCGCGCAGGTACTGGTCTACTTCCTTCTTCCCAATCCCGCCGCCGATGAAGAGGAACTTGATGGTGTCGTCATCTTTCAATCGCACCGCGGCATCGAGCACAGTGGTGAGCGGGTTGCTCGGGCTATGGTTGCCGGAGTACATGACGACGAACTTGCCATCCAGCCCGTGCGTTTTGCGGAAATCGTTTTGGTCATGCGGCAGCGGATCAATGACATCTTCATGCGGCCACGGCGGGATGACGACCAATTTGTCGTCCACCCGCGCCCGCGGACAAAGCCGGTCGGCCATGAATCGGTCGAGTGCGATAACGAGCGATGAATTGTTGAGAATCGTGCGGTTCACCGCTTCGAGCAATCGCGCTGAAAAACCGCCGGGCTGAATCTTTTTCATCGCCAGGAGTTGGTCGGGGTTGAGGTCCATCGCCCAATAGGCGATCGGCATGCCACGGAACATGCGCAGCACGGTGGCAACCATCCCGATCAACGGCGGGGAAGTGCTGACCATCACGCCGGCCACGTTGGGCAGAAACAGTCCGCGCACGAACGCCTGCACCATGAAACTCGCCGTGCCGATGATGCGTGTGAGAAGCGTCTTTTTACCAAAGCTGCTCAGCGGCAGGCGGACGACATCCACGCCATTGAGCATCTCGCGCGGGCGATATTTGCGAGTCGGGTCGTCGTAGCCTCGGTTGGCGGTGTACACGCGCACCTTGTAACCCCGGGCGGCCAGTTCGTAGGCCACATCGGCCACGTGCTGACCGACGCTGGCAGGATCGGGCACGAACACCTGGCTGAAGATGAGAATGCGATCGCGCACCTTCCTCGGCACGCGGCCGTGGCGGCGGAAAGGACGAGGCGGGGCGGCTTCGTCCACAGGAATGGTCGCGGGATCGCTCACAACAGTATTATCGGCGGAATGGCAACGACGGATTGCGTTACTTCTTTGCAGTCATCTGGTCGTAAATCCACTTGTATGTGAGTTCCATCCCAGTTCGTAGCGACAGGTTCGGTTCCCAGCCGAATACCTTCTGAATGAGCGCATTATCGCTGTTGCGACCGTTGACGCCTTTGGGCGCATCGAGGTTGTACGACCGCTTGAGCTTGATGCCGGCAATGTCTTCGACCATGTCGACCAGTTGGTTGATCGTCACACCTTCGGCGCTGCCGAGGTTGATCGGGTCGTGCCAGGTTTCGCTGTCGGTGATCTTGTGAATGCCGGTGAGGCAGTCGGTGATGTACATAAACGACCGCGTCTGCTTGCCGTCGCCCCAGATTTCGATTTCATGTTTGCCGCTCATTTTGGCCGCGATGACCTTGCGGCACATGGCCGCCGGGGCTTTTTCTCTGCCGCCGTCCCACGTGCCGAAGGGGCCGTAGACGTTATGAAACCGCGCCACGCGTGTCGGCACTTTATAATCTTCGCGGAAGTGGCGGCACATGCGCTCGCTGAAAAGCTTCTCCCAGCCGTAACCATCTTCGGCCATGGCGGGGTAGGCGTCTTCTTCCTTCAGGAACGTTTCGATCTTCTTTTCTTTTTGTTTGTCGGCGTTGTAGACGCAGGCGCTCGAAGCGTAAAAATACCGCTTCACCCCGTGCTCGCGGCAGCCCATCAGCAGGTGTGTGTTAATCAGCACGCTGATCATGCACAGGCCCTTGTTGTGTTCGATGAAACCCATGCCGCCCATGTTGCAGGCGAGATTCCAGACCACATCGGCCCCTTTGACGGCGGTGAAGGCGGCTTCTTTCAAATTCAAGTCGGCGATGAGGTTCTCGGCCTTGTTGTGAACCTGATACCACTCGTTTAATGGTTTGACATCAATGCACCGCACATGCTTGTAGCCCTTGGCCAGCAGATCGGCCACGAGATGCCCGCCGATAAACCCGCCGCCGCCGCAAACCACTGCCGTTTTGTTGTTGTTCATGTGTTCCTCGAAACTATGTTTTCCACTGCAACCAACGCCATCGCAGTTGATGTGTCCAACGAATAACCGCCGCGCGGCGAGAAGGGTCATTATGAAAGCGTTTGTCGGGCGGTCAAGCCGTCGGCGGGTTGATCGGGCCGAAAGCGCGGTTCCGCCAACGCCATCTCCGTCTTAATCGGCTCATTTCCCCCTTTTTGAACCCGCGGCGCCGGGCTATTATACGTAGAGTTGACCATGACACACTGCAGTTTCATCGTTGTGTTACTGATCGTCACGTGCGGCGTGGCGCGGGCGCAAGTGCGTCCGGTGGTTGGCAACGGCGCGACGGCCTTTGACCCTGAAGTGTCCGTCGTCAACTCCGGGGCCGTGCTCGATGCTCAGGCGGTGGTATCGCACGACCGAAAGTATGTGACGATCAACATGGCGCCGTCGAACTCCAATGTGATCGATATCCGCAACTTCCCGGTGCAGGCCGTCGCCGCCGCAACGGGGTTTGGCGGGTTTGTTGGCAGGGCCGTGCCCGGTGGAGTGGCGGCGGTCAGCAATGGTTCCGGCGGCGGCGCGGCTGCGGCATCGGTTGAACTGGCGCCCGTGATCGTGCTCAACCCGTCGCCGCAAGAACGGGCCGACCCGAAGATTCTCAACCGCATCGGGATGATCCGGATTGCGATTCCCTAGCCGATCCTCAAGCTAAGATCATTCATGAGCCAAGACCCACACAATCCGTCGCCTGCGGAAGCCGCGTCGCCGTCGCCTAAGCCCAAACGCAAGTGGCTCAAGCGAATCATGCTGGGATTGGTTGTCGTCGTCATTGTGCTGTTGGCATTGGTTGCGTTCGCGCCGATGATCGCCGGCACCGGCATTGCGCGTGATATCATCGTGGGCCGGGCCAGCAAGCAGCTTAACGGGGGTTCGGTCAAAATCGACAGCACTTCGTTTGGGTGGTTCAGCGGACAGAAGATCGGCGGGATCAAAGTCTACGACGACAAGCAATCGCTGGTGCTCGAAATTAACCGCATCGAAACCGACCTGACCCTCGCCTCCGCCGCACGGGGGAACCTTGACCTGGGCAATACGTTCATCGATCTCAATCTGACGCGCGTGCAGGTTGATGAAGCTGGCAACACCAACATTCAGCAACTGTTTCAGACTCCAGAAACACAAACCAAGCCGGGAGCTTCAGCCCCGGATTCTTCGAGTGCCGAAAACGCTGAAGTCCAAATCCCCAACATCAAAGGCAAAGTAACCATCAAGTATCGGGGAATGATCGAGTATGTTGATGAATTGGGTGGAAAACCGCTATCGCCCCCGCTCGTCATCGAACCCGGTGAGGCGGTCGTCGACATCAAAGACATCAACGCCGGCATCGACAACGTCATCAAGCTGGCCCTGCGCCTCGGCGATAAGCCCGCCGGCAGCATCAATATTGCGGGCAAAATTGATGCCGTCGATGGCAACAAGCTCAACCTGGAAAAACTGACCGCCGATCAGAGCGTGAAGCTCGCCGGAATCGATATCGGTGCCCTCACGCCCTTGCTTCGGCTGGCAAACTTCGACGGTGATCTGGGCGGGATCGTCAACGGTAACCTGGCCCTCAAAGCCGACGGGTTGAAGTCAGCGGCGCTGGACGGGCTGATCACCGTCGACAATGCCTCCGCGGCGGGGTTGCCGCAGTTGCAGGGGGATACGCTGCGTATCGCTCGGATTGACGTGCCGATCAAGGTGACGCGGTCGGTGGTCGATGCCGATAGTACGCAGATCAAGCTCGAATCGCTGCGCGTTGAAGCGCCGCAGTTCAAAGTGGTTCTCGCCGGAGAATTGATCGAGCAATCGTTGATCAACGTGGCCGCCGGCCAGGCGCCCGGGGCAGATGGTTGGTTGAGTACCACTGTATCGGTGACGGATCTGGCCGATTTGCTGAATCAGCTCCCGCACGCGGCAAAGTTGGTGGAGGGCGTGAAGATCGATGCCGGCCGGTTCATCCACACCGCCGACATCACGCTGCGGAAAGACAAAATTTTCGCCAAAACCCGCCTCGATCTCGACGCCGCCGGCACGCGCGATGGGAAGAAAATCGCGCTCGCCCCCGTCGGCGTATCGTTTGACACCACTTACACCCCCGCGGTTGATCCGCTCAAGGGTCTGGCCGACATGGCCCTGGTGCTCACCAGCGATTTTGCAAAGGCGAGCGGTGGCGGGAAGACGATTGATAAGCTCGACCTTTCCGGCGACGGCGACCTGGGAAAATTACAGGCTCAACTCGCTCAATTCATCGACCTCGGCGGGGTTGATCTGAAAGGCACTTTCAACTTCGCACTGGGCTCCAAGGGCGACCTGCAGAAGCCTAACAGCGCCGTTGCCGCCACCGCCAAGCTGAACTTAAATGGCGTGAACGTGCAGTGGCCTGATCAACCCGCGATCAACATCGGCGCGATGTCACTCGCGGCCGAATCCAATCTGGGCACCGATGACCAAGGCGGCATCGCGAAAGTGACCGACGCTAGAATTGCCGTCACCAGCGGCGACACGCCACAAGATAAGGTGCTCGACCTTGCCGCCACCGTCAACAACGTCGATCTGGCCACAAGCACCGTTGAAAATTTTGAACTAACCAACCTCGCCATCAGCAGCCTGCCGAAGCTCGTGCAACAGTTCGGCGCATTCGTTCCGGCGCTAAAAGAGCAGCAGATCGAAATCCGTGACGGCCAGGTCTATGCAAACGTGGCCGGCAGTTACGACGGCAAATCGCAGACCGTCACGCTGAGCAAGCCGCTCGCCCTGAGCACGCCAAACCTCACGGTGACCAAAGCCGGCGCGACCGTGCTCGACCGCGAGAAGATCGTCACGCAAATTCTCGGCACGATCGGCCTGGCCGGCGGGGTGTCGGCCGACCTTTCGCAGGTTTCGATTACATCATCAATCTTCACGATCACCAAGAGCGAAGCGCCGCTCAAGGTAAAACTCGACGCCGGCGGGGCGATTACCGGCAGCGGACAACTAAAGCTGAACGCCGATCTCGCCCGCGTCGGTGCGGCGGTGCAGGCGTTCGGCCAAACGCCGGCCAAGGTGCAGTCGGGTTCATTCGCGGCCACGATCGATCTGGCGGGCGGAATCGGCGCAGAATCGACCGTGACGCTCGACGGCCTGATCGAAAAACTCACCGTCGCCGCCGCCGGGCAGCAGGCGATGAGCGACGAGCAGTTATCGATCAAAGCGACCGCCAAAACGTCGGCCGACCTGTCAGCCCTATCCGCCACGGCGAACATCGACAGCAGCTTCGCCAAAATCGCCCTCACCAAGGCCGATGTGCTTCTCGGCACCGAGGCCAAACCTGTCGGCACGTACGACATGGCCCGCTCCCTCAGCGCCGACATTGCCATCCCCGACCTGGCGAAACTCTACGCGCTGGCGACTGCTTTCATTCCAGCCGATACAACCACAGACCAAAGCAAGCCGGGTGCTTCAGCCCCGGATTCTTTTCCAGTCGAACCCCTCTCAATCACCTCCGGCGCAGCATCGTTAAAGGTAAACCTCGCGCGTGAAGGCGCCATCACCAAACTCAACGTCAGCGATGTCGCGATCAGCAACCTCGCGCTGACACGCGGCAAACAAAAGTACGAGTTTGAACGCAAAGCCCCGATCACCCTGAGCCTCGTCGCCGACTTAGACGCCTCGGGCGAACAGATTCGTTCGGTCAAAATCACCCAACTCGCCGGCGACCTGCGCGTCGCCCAGCTTTCCATGCCCAAGCCCATCACCATCACCGATGTGCTGACATCGCCCAAGGCCGACGGCGGGGTGGAGCTGATCGGTGAAATCGCCAACATCACGCCGTTGCTGGCGGTGCTGCAAGGCGCGGAGGAACTGCCGTATGCCGGCCTATTTAAGGTTCAGCAGCAACTTTCCAACGCCGGCGATTCGGTGAACCTGGTCGGCGGCATCACCATCGATAACTTTATGATGCGCGACGCCGCCAGTGGCGAAATGAAGCTGCTGGAGAAGCAGGTCGCGATCAAAAACGACCTGTCGGCAAACCTTGCCAAGTCGAATGCCACCATCAAATCGCTCACGGTTGATATGCCCCAAACCAAAGCCGTAAGCGTCAAACTCGTCGGCGGGGTGAATGACTGGGTGGAGCAGCGGCAGATTCAGGATGTGAAGCTCGATCTGACGTACGACCTGAGCAAACTCTGGCCGATCATCGCGCCGATGCTTTCGCCCGAAACGCAGGAGACGCTTAAAGGCGCGAAGTTTGTCGGCGCTTATACGGAAACGTTCAACGTGAAGGGGAGCTTCCCGAACAAGCCGTTCCCCGAAGCGATCAAGACCCTTTCGGCCGACGGGCAATTACGCGTCGATCTGGCCGACGCCGCGGGATTGACGATCGAAAAACTCACGCTCCCGATCAGCCTGCGCGACGGCAAAGCCGTTATCGCTTTCGCCGACAAACCCAAAGATCAGCGCTTCCCCGCCCCGGCGATATGCAACGGCGGCACGCTCAACCTCAACGGGTTCTATGTCGATCTCTCCTCGCCGGATGAGCCGCGACTGTACGGGCCGAAGAAGCACCGCGTGCTACAAAACGTCAGCATTAATCCGGCGCTCGGCAACACCATCGGTAAGTATGTCAACCCCACTTTCACCAACACCGAGCGGTCGCAGGGTTTGCTCGATGTAACGGTCGAACGGTGCGACGGCGTGGCTCTTATCGAAAAATGGCAAACTTCCGAGAGCGGCACGGCCCGCATCGCGCTATCCATCACGGATTTGGATATCGCCAACCCGCTGGGCAGTCTGATGTTCGGTAAAGTCGCCGGCGCGCTGAAGTTGGGGAATTTTTCAAAGGGCCAGACCGATACTTTCAAAGGTGAAATCCGCGATGCCGTCATTACGCTGGAAAACGGCAAGACCACGCAAGACCTCACCATCTCGCTTAAAGAAGATGTCGAGGCCACCGATCCGGTCACCGGTAAGACCATCACGATCCCGAAAAACATGCCCCTATCATTCCGCGGTGATATACGGTTGAGCGATCTCAGCCAGAAACTCCGGGTGTCGCTGCCGGCGGCGCTGGTGGGGCGGTTTATTCGCGTGGGCGAGAAGGACATGAACAAATTCTTCCCCGACGGCGTGCCGATCAGCCTCGGCGGGACGACGACGAAGCCGGAAGTCGATATCGGCAACATCGTCGGACAGTTGATCGAGGCTCAACTACGCGGCGCGATCGGCGGCAAAAACGGCGACCCGCTGGGCGACCTGATTGATGCGATTGGGGGGAAGAAGAAGGATAAGTAGCTGCTGTGAGGCAAATCCATATCGGACCTTTTTAGCTCGATGGCATTCAACACAGCGTGTTCGCGGATCGCCCATTTTTTTAGTTGACTTCTGCCGCGTATATTAACAAAATGTAAAGTGTGATACTGCTCAATGCGGTAGCCTTGGTCAAGGTGTATCGCAAAAATCCGCAGACTCGTGCCTGGCTTGAGACTTGGCGTGATGTTGTTGAGAAGGCCCTTTGGCAAAATATCGTTGATGTTCGGAAATCATACCCGCACGCCGATGCAGTCAGTCTGGGTCGCGGAGCCGCCAAATTGGTCGTAACGATATTTAACGTTGGTGGAAATAATTACCGTCTGCTGACGAGAATCAACTACTCCAAGCAACTCGTGCAGATTGTGCAGGTTCTGACACATGCCGAATACTCCAAGCAGGTGTGGAAACGAGAGTTTGAATAGGTGTTTCCTATGGCCAAAATCCTGATCCAACCCGCAACGGATGAATACCTTGACCTTGTGCGTGAATTCCCGCTTCGAAAAATCCGCACGAGCGGCGAGCACGCCGATGCCCTGCGCGTTTCCGGCCGACTCGTTGGGCTGGTCCGAAAGCTCAGCCGCGCACAGAGTGAATACCTTGATGCGCTGGTCACCTTAATTCAGGCTTTTGAGAACGGTCAAATGGGCCCGCCGAAGCGTTCGGCCGCGCCCATCGACGCGCTGAATCACCTCATGGATTCGAATCACATGAAACAACGCGAGCTGGCGGAACTGCTTGGCGTTAGCGAGTCTGCGGTGTCCATGATTTTGTCAGGCAAGCGCGAGTTGACCAAATCTCACATCATTCGACTTGCCGAACGATTTTGCGTGAGTGTTGAGTTGTTTTTCTAAGGGCGTCTTACGCGTGTCGTGGGTTTCGCTGATCGTGTCTTCCTGTCCACCGTATTAATCGCGAGATGTCAGGGGTCAAAAATTCGGGATAACACCCCATATTACCCAGACGGCGCAAAATCAACTGAATATCGCGAAAATGTGGCAGAATAGCCCTACGAAGTCGCACTCCTGCGAAAAACTGTGGGTTGAATGGGTTCCGTCGATCGAGAAATCACAAATGAGTATGGCGGGTCGAACGGCGCGGTTTGGGCGATTGCTTTGCCTGTTTTCCACAATCCGCCGATCGCCGAACAATCTCGCTCGGCTGAGAGTAGAATTCATTCATGGGATTTCTGTATCGCGGTGAAATAGTCGGCGGGGCTTGGCGTCTTTAACATGACCGGGGAGTTAGATATGGGGAGTTGGATTTGCGACTGAACGGGAACGGGACGCATCACAATGGCAACGGCCATTCCAATGGAATGACCGGCAGGGTGTCCTTTGCGCCCGGCGGGACGGAGTCTGCGCTTTCTACCAAGAGCGTTTTAGAGCTTCTCGAGCTGTTCGAGGCCAGCGGCGATCAGGCGCCGTTTGAGGAGATTGTCCGCCGGTATGCGGGCATGGTTTATAACGTGTGCTACCAGGTTTCCCGCGATTCTCACGAAGCCGAAGACGCCACGCAGGCGGTCTTTCTCACGCTGGCCGTTCGGTCGAAAACCGCTCAAAAAATTCAATACCTCGGCCCGTGGCTGCAGCGCGTCGCCCAGCGGCTTTCGCTGGATATGAAGCGCAGCAAAAAGCGCCGCGCGGCCCGCGAGGTGAAACACCACGATATCAACGTCGGCCGGTGGGAAGAAAACAATCAGCCGCACGATCTGGGCATGGACGAGCTGCGCGGCATTTTGCGCGACGAGATCGATCGCCTGCCGGCCAAGTATCGCATGCCGCTCATCCTGCATTACTTCGGCGGACTAAAGCCGGATGAGATGAGCAAAGAGCTGGGCATCAAAGCCAACACCCTGGGCGTTCGGCTGCACCGCGCCCGGAAAATGCTCGGCGACAATCTTCAGAAAAAGGGGATTGTCGTCGGCGGAACAATGCTGACGGCGGCGCTGGCGACGCTCGTGCCGATGTATATCCAGCACACGATTGCCGGCAACGCCCTTGCCGGGGCGGCCAGTTATTCGCTCGGTCATTCGCTGGTTACCGCCGACGTGACGGCGCAAGTGCTCGGCGTGATGCACGCGGTCAATCGTGCGGCCATTCTCGGCAAGATCAAAGCCGTGACCGCTGCCATCGCCATCGGCGCTGCCGCCGTGGCAGGCGCGGGGCAACTGGTTCGGACGATTCAATCCAGCGGTTTCGAATTTCGCAATCTGTTCGACAGCCAGCGGTGGCTCGCGCCGCTGTTCGAACGCCTGCGCTCGCCGATTCGTTTCAGCGACGCATCATCCACGCGATTGGACGACGCGCTGAATGCCAAGCCGACCCCCGACGAAACGGCATTCGCATTCGCGCCGTTCATGCAGTTAGGCCCGCGATCGGGCCATCGCGCTACTCGGGGCGACGATGGAATAGCCGGCGTGATGATGGCTTCGATCGGCGAACTCGGGCCGACGTTTATCCAGCTTCAGCGAACGCCGGTCGCGGCGCCGCTTCCGCTTCAAAAAGCATCAAGGCTCCAGACCGCCGGACCACTCACGGCGGCGTGGCAGATGTCGGCAAGCCATCGGCTGCCAACGAATACGGCCTCGGCAATTTCGTCGTCGTCCATTGCCGGTGGGGCAGCGACTTTTGCGCAGCCGTCACCGCATGTGCCGGCGCTTGCATCGATCGATTCGCAATTCGCCAGCGCCTCCGGCACGTTCCGCCTGACGGCGGGGCGGCTTGATCGCGACAGCATCGTCCTCGATAGCGCCACGCAGGCCCTCCGCTCGTTCCACATTCAAGGCGGCGAAGTTCGCACTAAATTGTTGACGATCGGCGAACGCGGCTCGGCGAGTGTCCTGCAAACCGGCGGCACGTTGGATGCCGAAAAACTCGTGCTGGCGCGCGACGCCGGCTCGATCGGCGACTTCGCCCTGGCCGGCGGCGAGATCAAGAGTATCGAACAAAACATCGGCCAGCGCGGCACAGCCTCGTTCGTGCAAACCGGCGGCGCGAACACCACCCATCGTCTGGCGCTTGCGGCGGAGGCCTCTTCGGTCGGCCGATATGAATTGCGCGACGGCACGCTCCACGCCGGCGATCTCACCGTCGGCTCGCGCGGCGCGGGCCTGTATTTGCAATCCGGTGGGTTCGCCAGCGTCATCGGCTCGGGTGATCAGGGCGGTGTGAAAATCGCCGACCACACCGGCAGCCGCGGCACGGTGAACATCACCGGCGGAACGATCGAGGCCGACAAAGTCTTCGTCGGTCTGCACGGCGACGCCACTTATACCCAAAGCGGCGGGCAGACGATCACCAACAAAATTGTGCTGGGCACGGCAGACCATTCCAGCGCAACGTTCTTAGCCGTCAACGGCACGGTCGTGCTGGATGGTGTCGATCAGGCCGGCGCGGCGAACAATAATTCTGCAAACGAATTTGCAAAATCATCTCGGCTCAGCTACTCGCGCTCGACGGCGGGCGCGTTCACCATTGCCGCTTCGCAACTGCAAACCAATGCCATCGTGGTCGGCCTGAACGGCGATGCGGTCCTCCAACTCGGCAACGCCCGCGACAGCGCCACGTTTTCCGAAGGAACCGACGGCTCGCACACGCCGCTGGTCGTTCGCGCCACCGCCAGCGCGCAAGGCGAATTGCGCGGTTGGGGCGATCTGGCTCTGCGCGGCCAGTTGTTCCTCAACGGCAAATTGGTCGGCGATGGCTATGGTAAATCGCGCGTGCTTGATCTATCCAGCGTCGCCGGCGTGCTGAACACGATCGACAATGACATCGACGGCGCATACGGCCTGTACGCCCAGCGGAACGGCCGGCTTCGCCTTCCTGCCATCAAGGTGACGCGCGACGGCGATTACAACTGGGGTGAAAGCCCAAGCGACCCCGTGCCCGATCTGGTCAACAGCGTGCGCCTGGGCTTCAGCGGAGTTCGCACGCCGGGCGAGGCGAAACTGACGTTGGTCGCGCCCGACGACCCCGCCGCCACCAAGGCGCTGGGCGCGCCGGCGGCTGAGCTGTTCGTCGGCCTGTGGAAGTTCGATCGCGTGGGGCTTGATGTGGATGGAACGAAGCTGCTTGTGCGCTATGACGAACAGATGGTGGAACACCTGGGCTTGTCGGAGTCGTCGCTTTCAATCTGGGCGTACGACGGCGCGTGGCGCGAACTGGGCCTGGCCGATACGGTGCTCAACACCGACCTGAACTTAATCGGCGGCGAACTGAACTCGCGGTTTGAATATTTCGCCGTCTCGGTTTCGGCGCTGGCCGGCGCGGATTGGATGACCGGCTCGAACGCGTTTCAAGTTTCTGGGTTTGTCGATACGAGGTCCACCGCCCGTTCGATCGCGTTCATCAATGACGTCAATCTGATCGCCAATTCAGTGACGACTGCAGCCGGCAGCCCCGCAGTGGTGCCCGAGCCTGCGGCCGGCGCGCTACTGGCGGCCGGCGCGATGCTACTGGGTCGTCGGCGCAGGGTTTGATTTGAACGCGGGGCAACTGCGCTTGACCAAGATGACCAGCCGCCGGCGCCCGCGATCGGGCGCGTTACTGGGGGAATCGGGTCGCTTACGCTCGCCGCTCGTTTCAGGCGATTGTCCAAGTGCGTTGGCGGGCTTGATTTTATCCACCTGTGCCGTGCTATGATTGCGGCATGGAATTCGATCACGTAGCCGTTCCGTCCAATGATATCCCCGCCAGCGTCCAATGGTATCGAACGCACTTCGCCGCCGAGGTGTTGTTTGAGGATAAGACATGGGCGTTCCTGAAAGTGGGCGGGGTGAAACTCGCACTCGTCACGCCCACGCAGCACCCCCCGCACGTGGCGGTGAAGGTGGACGAAGCTCAGCTTGCCGAGTCATCCACGCGCACCGGCGTAAAAATCGACACCCACCGCGACGGCACCAAAGGCATCTACCTTCATGATCCATTCGGCAACGCCGTCGAATTGATCTGTTATCCGGCGGGGCAGACTTCCTACGACAAAAAATGACACCCGAATTCGTAAAACAAAAATTCAACGCCGGCCTGACCCTCGATCAGCACATCGCCACGGGCAAAGAGCAGCAACAGGAACGCTGGCGAAACGTGGTCGCGAAATCGACGATTACGGCAGAGCAGAGAAACCTCGTCCGGTCCTTCTCGCGGCAGATGAACCTGCTGGTGGTGAGCGGCGTCTGGTGCGGCGATTGCATCGAGCAGTTGCCGCTTATTCAAACCATCGCCGACGCCAACCCGCAGAAGCTTACGATGCGCATCGTCGACCGCGACGAGCACACCGACCTGTCATCGCAACTGAAGATCAACGGCGGGGCGCGCGTGCCGGTGGTGCTGTTCCTGGCAGAGGATTTCGAGTTGTGCGGCATCTACGGCGACCGGCCGCTGTCGCGTTATCGGGCGATCGCGGTGCGGAAGATCGGCCCGGCCTGCTCGCTGGGCGCGGTCGTCCCGCCCGACGAAGAACTCGCCGCCACCACCGCCGACTGGCTGGCGGAAATTGAACGCATGCAGCTCCTTCTGCGCCTTAGCCCTCGATTGCGAGAGAAATATGGGGATTGATTCTGCGGTCGGGTAGACTTCTGTGTTCACCCGGTGGGGCAGACATTCCTGGCTGCCACGGCATTCCATGCCGTTCGAAATTTCAACTCGCGTGGAACGCGAGGCAGACAGGAATGTCTGCCCCCACGGGTTGTTTCTATGTTGATCAAATTTCCGCCATGTCACCGTTCGTCAAACTCGCCGACCCCAAAAACTACATCGCCTGCCGGTGGGATTTTCGCTTCGACCACGAGGCCCGGGCCTATTGGGTGCCTTTCTTCAAGCAGCACGTCAATACCATCATGATGCTCGGCGTTGACGTGCTCACCCGCCGAGGCATGCCACTCGCCGCCGCCGAAACGATGACCGTTTCGTGCCGGGAAGAGTTTTACGCGCATTTCGATCGCTTTGCCGCCGACCCGCAGGGCGCGGGGCGAGTTACCATTCTTACGCTCGATGCCTGGCGCGATGACATTCTTCGCAAGCACGGATTTGTTGATCCATTCGAAGACCTCAAGCATCGCGAGAACGAAATCGCGCTGCCATTATTGCCGACGGTGGTTCGCGAGCTTGATCGGCACGTCGGCGACGACCAGATTCTCACCGCCGTCAAGGGCATCTTCGCCGGCAACATTTTCGACATGGGCGCCGCGGCGTCGTCGAAGCTGATGCTGGAAGGGGGATTGGATTTCTTTGCCACGCGCAATAACCTGCCGGCGCGCCCGTGGTTGATTGATGATTACGATCAGTTCGCCAAAGCGCTGCGCCGAAGGCGGTACAAAAAAGCCGTCTATTTCATCGACAACGCCGGCAGCGATTTTCTGCTGGGCGCGCTGCCGATGATGCGGTGGCTGGCCCAACGGGGGACAAAAATTGTTCTCGCCGCCAACGAACGGCCCACATTAAATGACATGACCGTGCATGACGTAAGATCCTGGTGGCCGAGAATCATCGCCACTGAACGCAGTCTGGCGGATTTGCCCATCGAAATTGTCAGCACCGGCACCGGCGAACCGCTGATCGACCTGTCGGCCGTCAGCGATGAACTCAATGCCGCGGCGGAAGATGCCGATCTGGTCATTATCGAAGGCATGGGCCGCGCCATCGAAAGCAACCTCGACGCCAATTTCACCTGTGATGCACTCAACATTGGCATGATCAAAGACGCGATGATTGCCAAGGTGAACGGCGGGCGGGTGTATGATGTGGTGTTGCGGTTTCGAGGTTTTAACGAATCGACGTCGTAACGATTGACGATTAACGATTAAGAAGAACGGTGCTCTGCTATCAATCGTTAATCGTCAATCGTTATAGGTCCGTTCCTCAAGGATTGACCATCCCGCACGAGCCCTCTACCATCAAGAGCAGCAAAGATAGAAAAGGACACGGATGCTCAACATCGATCCAACACACGTAAGCCCACAACTCATTCAGTCGGCGGCAAGGCAGTCGGCGGGCCGGCAGCTTGTTACGCCCGCGCGACCGGTGCCGATGAACATGCCCATGGCGGCGCCCGGCCCCGGCGGGGGGATGAACCGCTATCGCGAGATGACGCTGGAAGAACTGCTGCTCGAAAACCGCGTGGTGTTTTTGGTCGGCGAGATCAATCACGTCTCGGCCACGCGCGTCATCATGCAGATGCTCTACCTGCAAAGCGTCAAGAAGAACGAAGACATCAACTTCTACATCAACAGCCCCGGCGGCGTGGTGGACGACACGCTGGCGATGTATGACATCATGAACTTCATCGGCTGCGACATCGCCACCTATTGCATCGGCCGCGCCGAAAGCGGCGGGGCGATCGCATTCATGGCCGGCACCAAGGGCAAGCGTTTCATCCTGCCGAATGCCAAGGTCATGATCCACCAGCCCTTCGGCGGGGTGTACGGCCAGACGGCGGATATCGAAATTCAGGCCGAAGAAATCCTTAAGACCAAAGACACGCTCATCAGCATTATGGCGAAGTGCACCGGGCAGTCGCCGGAAAAAGTGCGTGAAGACAGCGAACGCGATCGATTCTTCGACGCCAAGCAATCGGTCGCCTACGGCATTTGCGATGAAGTGCTTGGTTTGTCGGACGAAGCCAAGCCTGCGGAGAAGAAGTAGGTCCACAGATTAACACAGATAAACGCAGATTTGTGTCTGACCGTCTGCGTTAATCTGCGGATTAACAATGAGAGTGAAAACATGGCAGAAAATTCACTGATCCCCATCGTCATCGAAAAAAGTGGCCGTGGCGAGCGGGCTTATGATATTTACTCGCGGCTGCTTAAAGATCGCATCATCATGCTCAACGGCCCGGTGACCGACGACTCCGGTGCCGCCATCATTGCGCAGATGTTGTTTCTTTCCAACGACGATCCGAAAAGCGATATTCAGTTCTACATCAACAGCCCCGGCGGCAGCGTGAGCGCCGGGTTTGGCATCATCGATACGATGAAATTCCTCCGCTGCGATGTGGCAACCACCTGCATCGGCATGGCGGCCAGCATGGGCGCGTGCCTGCTCGCCGCCGGCACCAAGGGTAAACGCTACGTGCTGCAGAACAGCCAGGTCATGCTCCACCAGCCGTTGCTCGGCGGCGTGCTGCAGGGCAGCGCGACCGATCTGGGAATCGAAGCCACGCACATGATCCGTCTGCGCCAGCGTCTGTACGGCCTCTTGGCCGAATACACCGGCAAGAGCACCGATACGATCCACCGCGACTTCGACCGCAACAAATGGCTCTTTGCCGAAGAAGCGATCGCTTACGGCTGCGCCGACAAAATCCTGGATAAAGCCCCCGCCGTCGCCGCCCGCGGGAAAGATGACGACGCGGATTGAGCGAAGCAATTTGCCGCAGATGAACGCTAATGAACGCAGATAAGAATAAAATCCACTTTCTTATCTGCGTTCATCTGTGTTTATCCGTGGTTCTGTTCTCCTCCGCGTCGTGCAAAAGCCCCAGCAAAGCCAACATCGAACTTCGCAAGCAGAATCAGTCGCTCCGCGATGAAATTGAAGGCCTGAAGCGTCGCCAGACCGCCGATACTGCGTCGATCACTGCTTTGCAGCAACCCGGCGGAACGGTCGATCAACTTCCGCAATCCAAGCTCGACCAACTCTTCACCGTCGCCGGCATCAAGCTCGACAAGCTCACCGGCGGCTTCGACAGCGACCCTTCCATCCCCGGCGATGAAGCCATTCGCGTGCAGGTTACGCCGATCGATCTCACCGGCGAGCAGATCAAGGCCGCCGGTTCCATCAAAATTGAAGCGTTCGAGAGAGCCGGCTCCGCCGAGCCGCGTAAGTTTGGCGAGTGGAACTTCGATGCCGCCCAAACCCGCGCCGCGTGGCTCGGGCAGGCGTTCCAATACGGCTACCTGCTCACCTGCCCGCTGAACGAGAAGCCGGCCACCGATGATGTAACGCTCAAAATGCTGTTCAAAGACGCACTGACCGGCCGCGAACTGGCGCAGGAAAAATCCTTCAAGATCAGAAGAAAGTAGCGCCCGCGGCCCAGCGAACATGCCCGACGACCCGCCGACCAATCGCCCCATGAACCGCCGCGGCTTCTTCCGGGAGGGATTGCGCGAGTTGCTCACCGGCATCACCAAAGCAACCGAACCGCTGCAGCGCGCCTTGGAACCTTTCGCAACCGCTTCCGAAGAACCGCTTGCGGCTTCGCGGAACAAGGCCTTTGAAACGTCTTTTTCCCTCTCCGGATTGGTACTGCGTCCCCCCGGCGCACTCAACGAAGCCGACTTCACTTCCACCTGTACCCGCTGCGGCAGATGCGTCGAAGTCTGCCCCGCCCAATGCATCAAGATCGACGCCACAGGAACCCAAGGCGGCGGCGCACCCTGCATCGATGCCGATACCATGCCGTGCGTGGTCTGCGAATCGCTTGCCTGCATGAACACCTGCCCCAGCGGCGCGCTCAAGCCCGTGCCGCTGGTGGAAATCGACATGGGCACCGCCGTCTGGCGCGAAGAATTATGCATTCGTAGTAAAAACGAAGAATGTAGAATCTGCTTCGAAAAATGCCCGCTAGGCACCGCCGCCATCGATATTGTCGGCCCCGCCGTTGTGGTGAACCCGCTGGGCTGCATCGGCTGCGGCCTGTGTCAGCACTATTGCCCTACGAGTCCCAAGGCGATTGTGGTCATTCCCGTCGCGGCGCGGCAAGCGATGTAGCACGGCCGTCCCGGCCGTGATCCTGGAACACCCAACGGCGTAACTGTGAATTGCACAGGCATGAATCATACCGAAGTAGGTGGACATGACCGATAATTTAGGGTACACTTAATCAAGGTTCGACTTTCGCTGGAACGCGTGGAACTTGGATCACGCGACCCGCCATGGCGTGCCTCAAGAGGACGCTCAACGGGTAGTCAACGCCGCCCGCGTTCCATACCCGGAACAGGTTGGTGATGGAAAGTTCCGAGTCGTCGGTCGCATGGCCAGCGGTGGTCTGATTCAGGTGGTTTACCTTTTGGACGATGACGGCACGGCCTATGTGATCCATGCCCGCCCGCTAACCGACTCCGAAAAACGCCGCTGGCGAAGGAGAACACGATGAAACTAAAGAAGAAGCCGTTTACGGGAAACCGGTTCGATTCGCTTAGCCCGCTTGAAAAAAAAGCGATCTACGAAGAGTGCGAGCGATTAAGCCCGCTCGAAAGTGGACGCCCCTTGACCTCCGCGCAGCGAACACAGCACCGCCGCGCTCATCGAAAGGCCGGCCGACCGATGGTGGGCGGTGGCGCCGAAAAAGTTCGGATATCCCTCGAACGCACCCTACTGAAAAAAACCGACGCGCTGGCCGCAAAAAGTGACATCTCCCGGTCGCAAATAATCGCCACGGCGCTGCGCAGATTGATCGCTGACGCGGCATGAATCCAATCCCGTTAAGCCATTATCGAATACCAGAATGCAAGGATG
>ENA-ORBV01007827-ORBV01007827.1-microbial-mat-metagenome-genome-assembly--contig:-NODE-7827-length-18211-cov-5.724551_pt1 | contig 18211 bp, 24 predicted proteins | sample MGYA00237777_ERZ505514 | MGnify/ENA primary metagenome ERZ505514 (study PRJEB26160, sample SAMN06269048) | microbial mat metagenome | isolation source: Oligotrophic lake microbial mat | place...
CAGATATACTTATAGCTAGCTAGCTAGCTAGCTAGCTAGTACCAAAGGTGATTTTGTCTCCTTGAACCATCCTCGCCATTGTCATGGTGTTGTTGTTGTTGTTGCCCCCGTGCTGTTGCTCCTTGGTTGAAATGTCATGGGAGGCCATGTGCGTACAGTGATTTACAGCCACGATGATCGGGTGTGCACCTTTTCATTTTCACCGAAGCAAAGATCCAATTAATCCACCCGGGCAAAATAATGAGGAATCCAGTCGCCACCATTCATTGATTCAAAACAAATTTGTTGCCGCTCATGACCATGGGCCATGGTGCACGGCGGATGATAACTATTATTATGATTGTAGACCAAAATAATGAGTGAAACCCTACTACTCTGTGCTGTGCTGCATAGCTAATTATCCTATACTTACAAGAACGACAGATAAGAGCAGCAAAGAATCCTATTTTCCTAAATACTCCATCCATCCAATTGCAATTTTATCTACTTCACCGACGGCTTGACAACACAACAACAATCACCAAAAAGAAGATACTTCTCATCAGAAAATACATATTTTATTTTATAATGGTCCGACACAAGACCCGTTGGATGTTGGTGCACTTGGACTTTGGCCTTGCCAACAAACGACGCACTCTGTTCTTTCCAACGCCCAAAGATTTGAGCCGCGCCACTCAAGACATGATCAAAACGAGTTTTGGGATGGCCGCCAGTGATGCCACCATGGAAGTACAAGGTAAATCCCTCCATATTTTTTTGACTTAAAAAAAAAACTTTCGTATGGTTGTACAAGCTCCGTATGATCCAAGATTGATTACTTTATGTTCAACCTCGTTGAACGCATTTTGCCCACAAAGGAATTGCACACACCCACAATTCTATCCTCGCTCACCCAATAATCGTTCCTGTTCCTAATTTCTGGCGTTTTTGCTTGTTGCAAACATGAACGTCCCAGTTCGATTTTGTGATGCCGATACGGGTTTGGCATTGATGCGCGTCTCTCGTGGCAATTATCCCCTGGTGCGGGCCAGTCTGACCATGATGACGAGCATGCCCGTTTCCGCCGTCCAGGACAACACACACGGTTCCTACCATTCCTTGCCGTCAACGACACAGCCAAAAATAGCACGCGTCGTGGCCTCCGTACTATCGGTACACGGATCCGTTCGGACCGCCAAACGAGCGACGATGCAATATATTCAACGGCATTATCGAAACGACCATGTCCAACAACAACAACAACAACAACCACCCACAAAATCAATATCAAAGTCCCAATCGCCAGTAGACGAGGAGGATGCCGACCAGAAACAAAAGGATTTGGATCGCATGTGTCGGGCCATGGAAGATCGATTGCGTGCCATTCAAGACATTGATTGAATTTCGGAAATTCCATAATTAAGGAATTGGAATGGAATGGTGACTGATTTATGGCTTCAAAGAATTCGATGAAGAAACATAATTTTTCCAGGACAGCCAAAAATGAAGGGGGATATTAGTTCGGTTCCCGTTTAGTGGAGGCCCGTTGTGGACATTCTATGGGAGATTAGTATCCAGCAAGGGCGACGTCGATTCCCTGAGCATGAAACTGTTGTCCTTCCACCTATGCCGCCGCTAGACACGGCTACTCTAGTTTTAGCATCTACAGTGGCTAGCGAGCCATGTCCATCCATCCATCCATCCCATGATGCGCGATCTCGAGGCTTTCTTTCGTATCTTGGATACCTAACTAGCTAGCTATCTAGGTGTATGCATATTGACGGTGGGGCAAGTCGAGCAAAGCATCGATAGTACTACCTTGGTTTGCTTTCTAGCTAGCAGAATCATCTATCTAAAGACGCATAGAGAAAGGTTAGGAAAGACCTATACAGTAACTCTAGAGCTACGCTATATTGCTCTGCTTCCTAGCTGTACCTACTGTACCCTAGTAGCTGGCTATTCGGATACTGATGTAGGCGTGGGCAACATTTGGGCGCGCACACTGTGATGCAATTGGATTGGATCTGTCTCCACGATTTTTGAAACTCCACGATGCATACGGAATATATGCATTTGGATCTGTTCTACCGCTCGCAAAAGAATGGCTGGATTAATGAGGTCAAAAGGTGAATTAGGTCCAAGAGGTCTGCGAGGATCCAACTGGGAGTGGAAGCTCGGCAAAGAACCCACACAATCACCTAGTGAAACGGAAGGAACCTGACACCTCCGCCGAATTGGCAACAAACACTCTGTTGACTGCAATTCCTAGTTGCTCCGCTTGTTGACTCGAACGAGGAAGTTGCTGCCCCATTTTTTGGTCACAGGCTTTAAAACTGCAATGTGTTCGTACGTGCTTAAATAGCTCAGCTCGAAGCAATGCCAAAGTACAATGACTGGCACTTTGTCATGTACAACGAGCAACCTAGTGTGCCATTTGTTTTGTTGGATGTGTGTTTCGGTCTTTCCGCTTCACACGAAACGAGGCCGCTTCGCGAACCGTAAGCCATATAACTACTTCGCTCCTTTTGCCATTTCTTTTCGGTGATGTGCTAAGGAGTACTCAGTAGCAACTAGCTGTTCTTAGCGTATCGTACGACGTAGTGCAACAAATGAACCAATCTGTGTTTCGAATCTCTGTTGCGAGGTTCTTTCCCTCTTACTTGCACATCAATGTGATTCCCGCGACTCAAAGAGTCAGAGAAATCCTCCGGTCTACTTAAGTACGCTTACGATAGGGTCACAAATGTTAAGTAATCTTACCACATTTAGTACTATTTTTCTATAGCAAAGTCGCTCTTCGAGGTCGCGCTAACTCACTAGGTCAATTTGTACTTCCAATGCATGACCCAACCCAAGATTGAAGAAAAATAGGCAACCAAGACTCACGCATCATCCAACCTCCCCCAACTCCTAACTGGATGGAGCCACCGGTAGCTAGCTAGCTAGAGGAGAGGATTCTCGGTTGAACGGTACAGTGAGTACGTAGCTAGCTACGGTCCGGCAGATTGTGTGAGCCTACCGAATAGAAAAGATTTTGCAAGCTTTTTGTTGCCCAAAACTGATCACTCCAATCTTCTCATAATTTTCCGTTTTCGGATTTTGGATTGCATTCACTGTCTATTCTTTGGCCTCGCCTATTTCTTCGAAAAAAGATAATTTGATTTTTATACAATGAAGTTTCCTACCGTTGTTGCGTTGACCATTCTTGGTTTGTTTTCCAGTGTTGTTGTTGTGGCCAACCACGACAATGTCCAGCTCCGTCGCCGTGCCCAGCAGCAGAATCAGCTGCCATACGAACTCACGGAACCTTGCATGGCTCTTATCCAAGAGATCCAAGGCAAAGGTCCTGACGGAAATGGTGTTGAAGGACCAGGTCCTAGCCTGGCATGTGAGCTTCCGAACGGTATGATCTATTCTCTGCCTCGTCAAGTTGCCAGTCCGGCGTGGATCCAAGAGAAGGTCGACCAAGGAGAGCTTCACAGGTACGTCAAGCAAAACTTTTATCGTGGATCGAATGTTTTAATAAAACTGCAATCTACGTTTTCTCACCATCGTTCATCTCGCTAAACCGCTTTCCTTGCACATGAATAAAGCGGGGAAACGATTCTCGAAATCCCCGACCAGTCCCCCATCGACCCCTTCGGCCAGGAAGTGCTGCTGGCGAGCGCCCCGACCTTGGTCAATCCCGACCGTCGTTTGAAAGCGCATCATCGACGCAAGCTAGCCACGGGCATACGAACCGTCCTTGCTGTGCGCGTGGTTGTGTCAGGTACGCTATTATCATCGAGCGGTTTCCTGCCTCGACGTTCGTGGCCCGAGTCTATCCTAACATTGTTTTATGTATTTCCTACAATAGACGGACTTTACTCACAGAGTGAGGCGTTTTTGAGTGAAAGTGTTTTCGGCAACGGCGTCGACCCTATCAACTTGGTGGAACGCTATGACTCGTGCTCCTTCGGCCAGCTATCGTTTACGAAAGCCCCCGATCGAATTGGAACTTCAACGAGTATTAGCAATGGAGTCGTCACTGTGACTCTTCCCGGCAACACTGCTGGACAGGGCGATGGCATCATTCGTAATGCTGTTACAAGTGCTCTTAATACCGAGTTCGGTGTCTACCCTAGCCTTTTGGCAAACCACGTCATGTACTGCTTGCCGGCCGCCTCTATGAGTGGGATTGCTTACGGCTACATCAACTCCTGGTTGACGGTCTACAGCGATGACTGGTAAGCCTCCACAGACCAGACAGGGCTGTTAAATCGTACATCTTGATGGCTCTTGCTCATGAATTTTCTTCTTCCCCCATGTGACCTTTCAGGTGCAACTATGTCTCATCCCAGGTGCACGGTACGTTTATTCCCTGATCAGATTTTTAACACACAAAACACGCCTAATTATTATGAAATCTCTTCTGTCCAATGAAGAACTGGGCCACAACCTCAACCTAGCCCACAGTGGCGAAGGCGGCGATCAATATGGAGACCAATCCGGGTTGGTAAGTTCTATTTTCGCTTGTCTAATGCCTTTTGTTTTCCACAGATAAACTCCTAACAACACAATCACACTTTAAACGCGTTTCCATCTCATCGAAGATGGGTTACTCTTACGGTTCAGATGACAGCCCAGTCATGTGGTGCGTAACTTGCTGTCTATGGTATCGTGGAAAATTGCAGATCACCTTTAAACTTACGTAACCCTCGCTCACACCAACCCTAAAACCCCAATAGCTTCAATGCACCGAATTATGTTCAGATGGGATGGGTAACAGACAAGACGGCGACTGTGAACCCCACGACGGGAAGCTGGACGGGCATTCTTGATGGGATCAACGAGTATCCAACTGAATCATCAGAGGCCGTCATCATCAAAGTTGACGATCCAACATCCACGACTGATTTGTACCTGATGTTCAACGGCCAGACCGGCATTCAAGCCGGTACCCAGGAAGGTGGAAATACCGTGATGATCACCAGTAAGAACGGAACCGGATATGCGCTATCTTACCTCGAAGCCAAGCTTGGTGCGACGGGCGTCTACACGAAGTCCGACTTTGCGGGTACAGGCACAGATTTGATGATTACCGTGAACTGGATTGATGGCTCCACGCGAGCCCATGTGACGATTCTGCTAGAGGGGAGTCCAACTTCGGCTCCCTCAGCAAGCCCCACCGTGAGCCCCACCATTTCCCCAACTTCTGGTCCAACAGCCTCTCCTACAACTATGACCCCAACCGCCGTACCCACCTCACCACCAACGTCTCAGCCTACCAAAATCCCCACTCTTCTCCCAACATTGGGACCGGTACGTCCTTGCCACCCCACTAATGGTGATCTGCCTCCTTGCGCTATGAACTGATGATGACCTTGAATTTCTAACATCTCTTTGACTTTTCTTGTGTGCCTTTCAGACAAGCGGTCCAACATCGGCCCCCACATCGGATCCAACTTCTGGTCCAACAACCTCTCCTACAACTATGATCCCAACTGCTCTACCCACCTCACCACCAACAGTTCAGCCTACAGCACCCCCAACCACAGTTGCGCCTACTCCTTCCCCAACTTTGGAGCCAACACCCTTTCCAGTAAGTGCAACCCCAACAGTGCTTCCCCGCTCACCAACAACAGCCCAGCCTACAAACAGTCCAACAACCATGTCCCCGACTGTGTCCCCAACCACAGTGCCAACCCTGGAACCGGTGAGTCCTTGTCCTTGCCACCTCACTAATAATGACATTGCCAAGGACGCTGCCATTAGTCCTGCCACCTTGCGCTACGAACTGACGATGACAATACATTTCTAACATCTCTTTGCCTTCTTTATATGCATTTTCAGACATCGGGTCCAACATCCCCTCCTACAACAGTGATCCCAACGGTGGTACCCACCACACCACCAACGGTGCAGCCTACGGAAACCCCAACTTCTGCGGTTCCCACTATTTCCCCAACCTCAGGCCCAACAGCTAGACCCAGCACACCACCCACAGTTCAGCCAACGGTAGCCCCAACCACTGATGCGCCTTCTCCTTCCCCAACTTTGGGGCCAACACCCTATCAAACTACTGCAACCCCAACAGCTCTCCCCAGTTCATCACCAACAGCTCAGCCTACAAAAAGCCCAACTACGGTAGCCCCAACAACAGCTCCAACCCCAGGTCCCACCTCATCTCCTACAACAGCAGTCCCAACCGCTGTGCCCACCTCACCACCAACCACTGAAACTACCGATCTGCCGACCATGTCGCCTACCGCAGCAGTTCAGTGCAGCTCACTGCAGGGCAGAAAAGACTGTCAAAACGCGGGGTGCACCTTCTTCAAGGGCAATTGCTTGGATTTGCAGCCTAGGACGGACCCCACGTGCAGCGAGCTGCAGACCCGACGTGCGTGTAATGACGCGGGGTGTCTCTTCTTCAGGGGCGACTGTCTCGGGTCGCCGGATACGGAGCCGCGCACACCAACCCAGTGCAGCTCCGTGGAGATGACAGGCCGCTGGAAGAAGCGCCGTAACGACTGTGAAGCCGCGGGGTGTACCTTTATTTTGGGCCATTGCCTCTAGAGAGAGAGAGAGGGAGAGAGACAAGCATCCCAATCGCACAGGGAATGGAATGAGAAGATCAAACACCATCATTATCGCCTGGATTGGAAGTACAGTCACAAACAAATCAAGATGCGACTATCTGGTTGTTTATCTTTTGTCCGCTGCTTTTACGTTTGCGGCGTCGACTTTGCATAAGAAGAATAAAAAAGCTCATCTACGAATGACACAAAAAGAAGTCCCATAGAGTATTGTTTGTTTGTGCTCGTTTCTACATTCTCGTCACCACACAGCTGGTACTATCCATCCATGTTTTGTGCCTTTTTGCTTCGATTCTGCTCGAAAACTGACGATGGTCTCCACTAGGTGGCGAGATCGTTCATTTTTTGATGTGTTGTGTCTGCCCGACCTGTTGCGTGTTCTATTTGCCCTTTTCTGGCGTGGCGCGAGGTTGTCAGTGACGCTGTCCGTAGATAGCGTTTTACGATTTCACTTTGTCGATATTGCTGATTGTTCTGTTCGTTTGCTCGTGGTGGCAGACGATTTTTTTTTGCAGGGACAATTCTAACTAGTACTTGTGTGTCGAGCAGAGGGAAGTTTTTACCCGCCACTCTTCTCGTAACTCAAAACCAATATTCCCATTACGGCGAGTCCTGCCGAAAGAAACCAACGACAAATGTTGGAAAATCCTTGGATCTCTTTGAAGTAGAAAATTCCCCAGAGTCCACTGACTGCTCAACGAGAGAGTTGGACATGGCAACGAACGGCAGTTAGTGGTGAATAAGTAGTACGTCCAGATGAGACAATCCAATATGTAACTGGCCGTTGATTGACTTTACACGTACCAATCATGGCGGCCTGTGTGACCGAATATCCAACGCCTTGTCCCAGATGATAGACCGATACAAAACTACATAGATTCCCAAAACTCCATAACAGCCCGGAGCAACACCCCGGCAACCACATTTGTTGAAAATGAAAGGATGGCAAAGCATGATAGGCAGCTCGCCACGAATATTGCTTTTGTTGATAAAGATACAAAAAGCGTACGACCCACAATCCCAAGGTAACCAGAGAGGCACCAATGGCAAAACTCATCAAAAAACCAATCCCTTTCATGTCGGCGGGAACAAATTTCATGGGGACCAACTGACTTCCACCCCAAAGTCTATTTTTGGCATCGTTGTACAATAAACATGTTTAGAATCAAAACAACATGACCTTCCAGTGGCGGCAAAAGAAGCAGGTGCGTAATTCACAAAACTTACCCAGCACAAATAGCAATGGCAATGCCAACATGCTTTCGGTTGTAGGCTTTGCCCAAGATGACAATTGGCTCTTCTGCCGACGAAGAGGACAGAATAGTCGGCGCTTTTTCTGGCGTAGTCTGATGGCTGTGAGTTATTGGCTTGGGTGTATCCGCGCCATGTCGATTTCTTAATTCTGGTGGCCCGAATCCAATGTCTCCTTGTCCTTCTTCGGTGCCCTCATTCTCGCCGTCCAAATCCCCAGTGGTCGTTGGCAAGAGCTGTCTTGTCAATTCCAACTCGGCGGAATCTTTTTTAGTATTCAATGACGCTTCTTCGGCTTGTGATTGTTCTTTGGGCGGCTCATTATTTTCTCGCGTCGAAAAATACGTCATGCCGATAAATCCCAACACCATCAAGGCTACTCCACCACACGCTCCCACCTTGGATCGTACTTTTTCCTGAAACACAAAAATCCCCCATGTAAAACTGACGAGCACGATGACACTGTTGCCAACCGGCAATCCAATCGACAATCCTGCCAATTGAACCGCCGCAATGGTGGCATAACCACCGGGAACCCAAAAGAATCCCGACACGATCCCCCACGGCGAAAACCTAAATCCATGGGGCACAAAACCCGCACCCAGCACCATCCACGACGTGATGAAACACATTCCGGATTTGTACGTTTGAAATACCAGTGGATCAATTTGGAGTTTTCGGGCCGATTCACATTTAATGAGAGCTCCAAAACTCCCAAATCCAATCATGGATCCCATGGCGGCCATCCAACCATAACACGAGACTTGTCCACACAGGCCAATCACAACTTGGGCCACTTCATCTTGTTGTTGTATGGTTCTGGTAGCGTTCATATTTTATAAGAAATTTATGCACCGACCAACAAAAGTGTGGGATGGAGATAGATAGATGCTGCAGTCTACTGATAGTGTAGGCTTAATCACAAAATGAAGTAGTCTTTAGCGTTAATAATGGCAATTAAATAGAGCACAACCATGATGTTATCATCATGGTTGTGTCGTCGCTGTATACAGAATTAATGAATCCGCAAATGGATCCAGAGGAGGTGAGCGCCTTTAACAATCACGACTTCGAAGTCGTGACTCAAGAAAAGAAGGCCATTCATGGCATGTTTCTTGCATTGCATTTTAGTTTGACCAAACATCATGTACCCCTGTTCATCACCCTGTCCTCTATGATACACACAGTAGCAAACTCAAATGAATGCCTCATCTGCATTGTAGCTGATGCCTTGGAGATGATTTGTAGCTGCATTGTGCATGATCTCACATTGTGTCAAAAACAAAAAAAGGTTCCCAACCAATCAACACAAAAGACTTGCTGTTTGCAAATCTTGAAGGTGCTAAGAGACTCAGGGTGGAAATTTATACATGTGCTCAGACATTAAAAAAAAAACTTGATGACACAAAAGCAAGTCTTGGCAACATTCAAATCTCAGCAAAATGATTCAGTGAAATCCCGGTCGCACAAATCCAAACTCTTCCGGTTTTGTTGTGAATGGATTGAGCAAGCTGCTGGTGGATCAACTTGAAGTTCATGTGATGATGTGTCAGAATTTCTACAATTTTTGTGTGCAGAAATCAAATTCAGTTGAGCCAAACAATGTTTTGTTGGCCAAACAACAATGCTTGATGACAAAAATAGCAGTTGTCACCAAAAAGATTCAGCAAGCCTCCGCAACTCACACCAACATTTCAATGTCATTAGCAGTTGTCAGGAAGTTCATGTGGCTGCTCCAAAGATGATGCATCAGAGATTCATCAAAGCAGACTTGCTGTTTGAGCAAAGTTGTTGTCCCACAGGATCTCTCCTCTCACATGTTGGGCAATCAGATGATCGCAGAGTGGGTTGAGTTTGCTTTTCTTCTTGTTGTGATCTGATGTTCTTTTGCAAAAAATGACCATCTCAGAAAAGCCTTACACCACTGCCGACACACAAACGGACAACTGTTATGCCGCTGCCTGCCTCCAAGCTGACAAGCCTTCCATGACCAATTGATGATGATGCCAATGGCAGCTGTTCAACAAATTGGCCTCGTAACGAGACTCTGTTGGCAGCTGATGCCCAATCAAGATGAATGACGGTTGGCCAAAATTTGAGCAAGAGATTACTATTTTGGCTGTGCGGAACTCATGTGGATTCGTCAATCAACTGACCAGTCAAGCTCACAGAATGACATCGAGACCAGTTTGCATTTTCACAGAATGGGTTGAACGACCATAGTGCCAGCTAGCAGTGCAACTTTAACACACACATGATCTGAATGGCGTTAATCCACTGCAACAATCTAAGATTAGATCGGAACAGGTTGTGATTAAGGCAAGACAGTGGGGCTGGATGGCTCCGCTAGAATCTGAATTTGCACTTCACAACAAACACAAACAGAAACATTGACATGTTCAGCTAAAACTCAACTGTTGGCTAATGTCATGCCCATGGAAAGTAGCAGATGCTCCCACTTGAGCAACCATTTTTTTATTCAGCTTGTTCGGTTGCCAACAAACCCAATTCAAAAGCTAAAAGCTGCCACAATGGTGACAGGTTCAAAAGGGTGTGAAATGGGAGCAAGTGTTGCACCAGGTAAAAAACACCCCACGAGGGTTAGAGTTCAAAGGGCATGAAGTAGGAGCAAGTGTGGCAGTGATTCTGGCTGAGATGAATGGCCAGCTTCCATGACAGATCAGTGGGTCCACCAAATCAACTCCCTTTCTGAAGCATGTCCGTGCTTTCCCCCGCCAGCTTTTTGTGCAGACAACACACACTTTCCTTCATGAGGTCTCAAATGCAACCCACCAGGCCGCAATTTGACCCCCCTCCCTCTCAAACTTGGTGGCATGTCCTCCCCTTGCCACCACCACTCTCCACACTGACTTTGAGGGGTGCAGCCGTTGGCTCACTCCCACCTCATTGATCCCTCCCCCGACAAAACTTTTCCAGTGGTTGGCTACCAAAAGACAATCCGGGAAGCAAAGTGGCTTCAAACGTCTTTGCATTGTGCATTGTGACAAATTCCAGTAAGAGAACACAGTCAGTGCCATCGTGATGGATGGACACATGGTCTCTGTGGTTCTCAAATTTGTGGCTTGGAGATCTTTTCAAAGGAGCAGGAAAAAAATGTGACAAGACCAAAGTGGAAGGCCAATTTGTTTTGAACCTGTGTCATGGTGTGCGCACATCTTTGGAAGCCAAGATGCTCAGATTTTGACATTTTTTCAACCCATCCACAAGAGAGGGTTGATTGTGCACAATTGTTTTGGAAGCTGACTGCAAAAACACACTCTCCTTGCAATCACTGTGGCAATTCACTCAAAGATTAGCATCATTGGGGCAAGCTGTCACTGTTTTGAAAGAATCTTTGTGAGACACTTGGTGGGGAATGTCCACCAGTCATTGCCAACAGAATGGGTCGTTGCCAAAAGAATGAGGTTGAGCATTTCATTGCAGATTGGAAACAAAATGAACAAAATGACAAACAAACGGAAAGACAGCCTGTTTTGGAGCATGATTGGATCAGGGACAAGAATGGGAGGGTCCAAGCAACTGTTTTGAGTTGGTAGGACAGTCATTGCAGACATTGGATGGGGAGGCCGGAAGAGACTGGTTGTGTCTCACAAATTCAGTTGTGGAGCTTCTGCAATTGCTCCTCATGAAAAATGTTGCGGTTGTGTTCATGGAGAGACTTTTTGATTCACATGTTGAGGGCAATTTTGCTGCTGGAGAAGTCACACTTGGACCGGGAAAGAACCAAGGGATCGTGAAGTGGGTTTTTTTGCGGAGGATGTGCTCCTAGTCAGTTTCGCCATGGACTCCAGCAGGGTTGTGGCGGAAGCAAACATGGGCAGCATTGGCACAGCCATTCGGAATCAAATCATCCCACATTTTCCATTTCACTCCAGCCTGAGCATGGCGAGCCATCATGAGAATGTTCTGAATTTTGTCCTGGGGGTTTGAGTTGACATGCCGGACAGCACGAGACTTGTTGCTGCAAAGTTTTCTTGTTTTGGAAAGAGTCAGATCCAAATGCTGCAATTTTTTAGATCTCAGTTCCACAAAGGGTCAAATGATGATTTTCTGTGCACATGAGACAATCCCAAACAGTTTTGTCATCATTGGAAATCTTGTTGAAATGTGGTGCAGCAGCTAGCAATGCAATTTTTCAAAACTTGTGCAGCCAACAATTCAACACTCAGATTTCTGCTTGCCAAATGGTTATGTTGGTGGATTGCAATGCGCAACCCCATGACTGTCATTCCAATGAGAATTGGCATCTTGCTTAACACATCTACAACAAACTGATGAACATGCATTCTGAGTCAAGGGCACTGGTGTGGTGTCATGCTCATGAACAACAGACAAAAAGTTGTCACAAAATGCAACGCTCCTCGTTCATGCTGGCAACATGTGCAGCAAAAATGCAGCATCCAAAATTCTGAGGAAAGAGTCAAAGTCCACTGAATTTAGTTTGCTTGCTCTTTCATTTGCATTTTTGTTTTCTTTTCGATTTGACATGCTCCGTGTGTGTGTGCGTTTTTGTTTTTTGTTTTTGCAAACATGTTGTTCTTGAATTTTGTGGCAACACGTTGCTCATTGGTTGGCAATCAGCCGCTGCTGTTCCTTTCAGCTGCTGATGCTGTCTTTCAGTGTTGACAGCGGGGCTGCTGTTTTTGCTACTGTTTCTGTCACTCTAGCTAGTAGCTAGCTAGCTAGCCAGTAGGCAGAACACACAACACAATGACACAGTTGTCACAATCGCCTTTGCCCGGGTGGGAGTCAGATCCATGCCAATTTGACTGTGGGAATTTCGCATCTAAACAAATCGTTGAGACGTCTGCTGGAATCTTGCAACAGTGCTAGTTCAAGGTGGGTTTGGAGTCACGATTTTAGGACAGTCACGAGCAACACAACGTTCAAAAACTGTCTTATCCGAGCTACCTTACAAGACAACAAGATGTTAGCTATGTGCAACACTACAAATTGACTTCACATGTAGTTAGCCCATGTGTTAGTTGCTATGTTGATGTTTTGGGTTTGTTAATGTTGGTTTGGTTTAGCTCAAAATGTGGGATTTTCTCACTCATTTGCATGCGACAACATGGCTCGTGTCCTGTGCCGGAATTCAATCTTGCTCTTGCTCATTCCATGGATCTAAACCCATAGAATAGGTCCCCAACATGTCCAAGAAGAGTGCTGACCTGTCTGTTGAGGAAATGGAGCAGATTGCTGCCCAGCTAGTGGCAGCATCAGAAGGGTTGATGTCCGTTCCCAGTGCCATGAAAACTGCCGGTTTCAGCACTCCCCAAAGAAAGAATGCAACATTAACCAAAAGAGCATGTCGCAAATTGAAAGGATTGAAGGTTGTTTATGTCAAGAAGCCCACGCAAACGAAAACCTCGTCAGGAACAACAACTTGTACACCAGCCGGAAATCCGAGTGATGAGGTCGCAGTTGATCCCGCCGAAAATGCCTCTGTTTCTAGCTTGTCAAACCCTCCATCCAATGATTCATCAGGGGCCCACCAGACTCTCACTGCAACATCTGCCAAGTCAGTGAAAAGAAACCTAGAAGCTGATGGCAGTGCAGAGAAGAAAAGACAACGAACCAGCAAGCAGAAGAACGAGGCAGATGCTGCACAAAGACGCCGTGAGAAACTTGAAAGCAACGCCATCAAACAGGCTACCAACCGGCTTGCCCACATCCAAACACTCTCACCTTCTCATGTGCTCAAAAATGGTCCCAACAGAGGGTGGTTGACGATGTTAATGAATTATTCCAAACAAACATCAGCTGCAAAACCGTGTCAAAAATGATGAGGCAAGGCCGAATTGGTGTCTCTCCATCAAAACCTGGACCTGTTGGCGATTTTCCCAAGGAATTATGGAAGGCCATGCAGAAGGCTTTTGTTACCTACTTACAACTGGAACAGGCCAATAGCAAAACTCAATCAACAATTAAGGAGTTGAGTTATCGAGTCAACGCTGTGGTGAATGCAGTCGGCTACAGAAAGAATGGGAACGATTTGACGCGCAAGTTGAAGTCTTCTGTGGCCGAACACTTTGATGTAAACAACAAGAATCCTCAAGAACTTCGCCGTCTGCAGTGGACCACATGCTCCAATTTGAAAGTCTGGTGCGACACTTGGAAGTTTACTTTGGTGTCCCTTGGTTTCGCTCGGTTGAAGAACACCGACTGATGGAAGTGACGATCATGTGATTGGATTGCTTGTGTTCTTTTCAGGCCAAACAAGTCGCATCGCCAACCTTGACGAGACAGATGGTTTGCTTGACAACACGGCCGGACAGAGAGGAGGTCGCAAACCGATTGTGTTTTACTGTCATGGTGTCAATGGCAGTGGAACACAAGCGAACAAGAGCTCGCACAGCCCCACCACAATCATGGGTTTGAACGCTGATGGAGAGGCTTTGCCACCCCACTTTCAGTTGAAGACTGCCGCAAAGAAAGACGACCGAGAGAAGATCAATGCCGACTTCATCATGAATTGCCACAATGTTTATGGAACGTTCGGACACGGCGAAAGGAAGCTTCATCATTGCACTTATGGTTTGAATGAGAGGGCCGGCATGAACACCGTGGAGCTTGAGAAACACACAAACGCGAACATCCTTCCTCTCCATCCCGATGTTGAAGATGTTCCTTTGAAAAGAATCATTCTGAAGGTTGACAGCGGCCCAGGAAGATTGAACGTGCCCATGCTCGCGGCCTTGCGATTGAAAGGTGTGCATGTTGTAGCCAGGGTTCCGAACACAACAAGCACTACTCAAGAAACGGATCAGTCACTTGGGCCATTCAAAACGCCATGCAGAGGCAATTTGGCAACGTTGGCAGCAGCTCGTTTTGAGATGCGAAAGACCCTTCGCATTGAAGACTTGCCCATCATTGTGTTTGGTGGAAAGGATCCAATTGCAGACGTTCAATTAGAGAATGCCATGGAGAAGGGGTTCAATCAGACGTCTTGCCTTAAGGCTTGGTTGAAATGTGGGGCAGTTCCTCCAACAATGTCGCCTCTGGAATCGAACAAGGTAAGACACGAATGCATAATCAACGAGGATGGTTCATTGAATGTGGAGCTTGACCCCAAGTCACTGAGAATTAAAAGATTGGAAGGAAGCAACCACGTCAATTGCAACTTCTTATCCTTGCATGGCATGGACGGCAATCAATTGCGGATCAATGCACCGAGGCAAGCTGCCAAGAAGTTCAAACTGACAGAACCTCACAGCAAAGAACGCGTGGAAGCAACACAAAAGGCGAAGGGTGCCGGACAACTCTTTCATGTTACACAGGACCAACACTCAAATTCCGAAGATTTTTTTGCAGCGAGAGCAAAGACCATACGGGATGTTGAAGTTGATGGGTTAGAAAAGAAAGAGAAGGAACATTTGAAGCACAAAGAGTGCTTCGATGCCGCAAAGAAGGTGCTTGCCGCGAAAGGAGAACCAACAACTGAGACAATTGCAACGCACACTGCTGCTGATTTGAAAGTCTTGTACAAATGAAAAGTTGGTGTAGGTGCCACTGGTCTCACTAAAGAGAAGTTGTTGCTTAAGTGTCTAGCTGCCCCAGAAACAAACGAAGACAGCGAGACAGGATGGACAGTCGATGACGACATGGGGCTTGCCTCGTTGAAGAATGATGCCATCGGATTCAAAGATGCAGCTCTGGCTGTGGCTCTCAAGCAGCAAGCGAATGCGATCAAAAAGAACATTGCTCATTTAGAAAATGATCAGGCGGCTATTTTGCTAGAGGCTCTTCAGAAACGTTCAATCAGCAGCATTGCGGAAGACAATCAACGATCGCTGTTGCAAATCATTGGTAGGAAATAGCCGCTGAAGACGCCATTGTGGCAATCATTGGATCGATTTGATCTTTAAAAACAGTTAACTCGCTAATGACATGTGGCTGAATCATTAGGGATAAGACATCATATTGTGTCATGGCAGAATTGGAGTTGGACAGTGCGCGAACGTGTGGTACATTTCTACGCACGTGTGCGTGTCTTGCTCCAGACCGACCTTAAACTAGCACCACCGCGCGGCAAATAACCAGTAGCAGAAGGACGCATCAATGCCCTCTCGTGTATACCCAGCACACATGGGTGCAGTTGTATGCAACTAAAAGAAACAACATAATAAGTCGTCTAATAGCAGCTAAGAATTGCCTTGCCGGACAGCAACAATACACGGTATCTCTCTTTCTATAATGGCTACCACCAACAACAACAAGATGACGAGTACGCGTAGCATCCGACTAGGGGACATCATTGATTTTGAGAGTCCTAGTAGCCTTGTGGTTTTGGAGAATTCCGTATTTGCACATGTTCTTTCCTTTTTGGATAGCGACAGCGTGTGTGAGTTGATGAAGGACGACGTGTTAGTGGAGCAGTTTCAACTCCATGATTACTACTGTGCTCGACATGGAACCAAGACAGTAGCAGACCCAACAATGCTGGAAGCGCATGAAGAGCCGGCGTGTGATGACGGTGATGATGATGATGATGATGACACCAATGACACTGACAATAACGGTCATGGCACCGACGACGCTGGCGACACCAATGGCAGTGGTCACACCAATAGTAACGCCTGCCGCAATCTCAAGTGTTTCAACTCCAAATGCAAGGATTGTGTGCAAGCTCTACTGGGCAAAGAACGATGCCCCCAGTGTAAGAGCTTTGTCCCGAGTGGTTACAAAGTCGAAACATGTGTCATGTGCAACGACCGAGGCGAGTTCTTTTTTTATGATGGTCACGAAACTCGGTGCCGCGACTGCGATATTAGTTTCCGCGGCAAGATAGAACGGTGTGACGAATGCCCGGTACCCACGGTCATTAATCACTGCCTGAATCACGGCGAGACCAACAACGATCACCGCCGGAACAGGGGCAATTTCTGTGTGGCCTGCGCTCCAAACTTTCAACGATGCCCTCATTGCGGCACTGGAAATTGCATGGCTTGTGTACCCGACTTCTCCTCCGGAATCCATCACTGTGTCTGTGACATCCCCCCTTGTTGTAGTATGTGCCATCATATCGATTGGTGGGGGTGCTCTGGCCGTGACTGCGGATATTTTCACATGGTGTGCCTAAATGAAACCGTTTATTGCAAGATTTGTGGTGCTCATTTTTGTCCGAGCTGTACTGTGGATGGTATCTGCAAGAAATGTCGCCGATCGCGACAAGGAAGATGAGGATGATGAAGGGCATGATGACCGTTCCGTGGCCAGTGAGGATCCTGAGGAGGAAGAAGAAGCCACTGATTCAGAAGACGAGGACTCTGTAGCGGAGTTGGAGGCAAACTAGAGGCCAATTAGCCCCTTATGAAAATTAAATTGAAGTTCATTTATGACCTTTTGCCCGATTTTCTCACCAAAAAGCACCTGATTAATGCTTCTTAGATGTTTAGATACAGAAACTGACGTTTGCATCTGCTTTTTAGGCTCTTTTGTGCGACCCAGTGGCTCAACAACAAGCACTGGTAGCACATGCATTGTGCCAATTTGAGGCCATTGGGTGACATCAGACCAATGCGATGGCCTAGTGGTTAACGGAAATGGATGTCCAGACTGGCGTGCACGTTGTGGCATCACCAGCTTTTTGTTCAATTAGGGTCCATCACTGTGGGCGCAAAATTAGATGATGAAGCCGTTGTGTCTGCTGATTGCCTGGTTTAATGCATTGTGTTTTGTGTGAATTGCCCGGCGTTTGCCTCCTGACACAAGCAAAAGAAGCCCTTGTCAGCCCCTCCAATGTGTTGCACGCTGCAGATGTTGCACGCTGCAGATGTTGCATGCTGCAGACACATAGCAGGCATCCAACAGTTGGTTCACACTCACAAGACAAAAACCAGTCAAATGAGACAGAATCATCCATTCACACTCTGACATGTGCTCCACAATGGCACCCTATGCAGGTGACAGAAGCACCAACAGAAAGAGGAAAAGTCAGTCTTGTGTTGATCACGGTGTGTGCTGTGTGTGTGCTCAATTGGGGATCATGGAACGCCCTGCTCACACGCTGACAGAGGCTGAACTGATGCGTTTCGTGTGTGCTCCCACCAAAATCGTGTGAGGTGTCAACCTTTGAACTCAAAATCACTCACTCAAAATCCAAAATCACTCACTCTTGTGCATCCAAATCGTCTCACAAAATCAATTCTTGTAAGTTTGCATTGGTGTGTGTTGCCCTTGTGTTTGATCACTTTGTTCCAATTTTGACTTTGCTAACTTTTGAATCACTTGTCTCCCACCATGGCCAAATTTTAGGTGCCAAGAGCATCGAGACACACAAGATCCAGACCGGCATTCTCCATCTCCCCCTCATCAGTGCCGCAAGACCAAGCACACTCAGGAAAAGGAGCGACTCTCACTGGAAAGGCGGGTCTCTCGCACAC
>ENA-ORBV01007834-ORBV01007834.1-microbial-mat-metagenome-genome-assembly--contig:-NODE-7834-length-18199-cov-9.740757_pt1 | contig 18199 bp, 12 predicted proteins | sample MGYA00237777_ERZ505514 | MGnify/ENA primary metagenome ERZ505514 (study PRJEB26160, sample SAMN06269048) | microbial mat metagenome | isolation source: Oligotrophic lake microbial mat | place...
CCCCTTCGTACCCGCCGTCAACACCGAGTAGCGTTCAGGCAGCCGAAAACGCCAAACCGGTTCGCGCTCTCCCCGTCCTAAGCATCCCGTCGCGGGATGCCTACCTGTGCAGTTACCAGGAATCAGCAAATCGGAGATCGCCCAGCGGCTGAAAATCGGGCGAACGTCGGTTCGACGGATCCTGGCGCAAATGAAATCTTGAGCTACGCTCACTTGCCGAAAGGACACGGTGTTCTGGGCCAAGTTCATGTCTTCCGACATTCACGGCGGAATAACCCCAAACCTATCGCCCTGAGTCTCCCTGTTTCCTCGATTTCCCGTCCGCTGTTTCGTTCTGCGTTTCACTCCCGCATTCGCCCGATATCGACGGAGTGCGCCCGCGCCTCGAAAATAACCGCTCTCCACGAGCGAAACGGTCGCCGCGTCACTCATCTATCTCCCAAATCCAAGAAAAACGGACTATCGCTATGCCGTGCCCCCAAATCTTCGCCTTGGTTGCGGAATCGCTGTGCCGTGGCTCCTTAGATTCTTGGACGGCAATTCGTAAACAGAAATAATTCCACATTCTGCGGCTGTAACATTGTTATGTTATGGCAGGGCTGGAAACGCTACGCCGGTCTCGCAAGTTGTTGGTTTTTCAAGGAAGTGGTTGTATCAGGGGCTCGTGGGGCGGCGCCAGCGTTGTCGAGGTTCGCGCCTACCAGTCGGCCGCGACCCGCGCCCCGGCGGAGCCGCGTTTCACAATTTTCAAATATTTTCGGCTAGCTATTCAACCGCCGTTTCTATACAGTTGAGGTATTCGATCGTTCTCTCCACAAGGGGGGCCAGCATGATGTGGTCGGCTCAGCGTGAAATGGAGACTGAGCGTTTTCCGTTAGTGAGTATTCCGCTCTTCGGGCGGGGATTTTCAAGGCATCCTGGTCTACCGGACGAAACAACGTTTAGCGAATCTTACCCTCGAACTCGGCAACCTCTACGGCCCGGTTCTTCCCAAGCTACCGTCGGCGAAATCATCGCCGCTTACCGGCAACTGCGAGTACATGTGGGTACTGGTAAGCCATGGTCGCAGGAAGAATTGGCGCTCGCCAGCGGTACCAATCAAGCCCACATCAGCAGGATTGAGAGCAATCGCAAACATCCGCATTACTCTACGCTGTTTCGCCTTTGTGAAGCGCTCGATATGCCCGCGGCGAAGCGTTGCTACCTCCTGGCGCTCGCTGGATATCGTGTGGAACCAGCGCTTCCCGACAAAGCGGCGGTGGACGCTTTACTCTCCGAATTCGCTCCAGTTATTGATCGTTACCCATATCCCGCCCTCTTGATGGATGTAGGAGAGCGAATCTGGTACGTGAATGCGCTGCTATCCGAGATGTGGGGACCATGCCTGGGCGGTAGTACGCATGCGAAATGCCTGATGTCGGTGCGGGGACAGAGGAGCGTTCAGTTCCTTTTTGATTCGAAATTCATGTCTGTTTGGATGAGCCGTTTGCAGGATCCTGGCCCGGTGATGGACCGTCACGTATTCCTTTTCTGGCGCGCCTACCATCTTCACTCGCAGGAAGCCGAAATGAACATGGCTTTGGAAACGCTCAAGAGCAACCATGAGTTTCTGCGTCGCTGGCAGTATTTGGAGGACGGCAAAATGAAACCTGCCGTCGTGGAGCACGACTCGTTTCCATTAAACCATCCGCACTTCAGCGAGATTGTGTTCAGCATCTGGCGTACCACAGTGGCTGCCGACGAACGTTTCATCGTGGCACATTTCCCGCCCGCTGATGACATCACCCAACTCGCAATAGGGCGCCTTCTGCGACGTTGATATGCATTGCGGACATTGTTGGAACCGGGGATAGAGATATAGACTGCCGTATGATGGTAGTGCATAGGTTTCCGTCACGGCGCCAACTGCTGGAAATGTCCGGCTTGGGGTTCGGAACGCTCGCGCTGGAGAGCGTGTTGAAGGCGAACTCCTCCACGCGGGTCAAAACGGACCTTCGCCCACGGTCCGGTCACTTCCCGGGTAAGGCAAAGGCCGTCATCCAGATGGTTCAAAATGGCGGTCCGAGCCAGATGGACTTGTTCGATCCGAAGCCGGAACTGTCCAAACGGGCCGGTCAACCGCATCCGGATGGCGTGGAAATTCACCAGCCGAACAATCAAAACATTCTCTTGCCGAGTTCATTCCAGTTCCGTCGCCACGGACAGTGCGGCATGGAACTTTCCGAACTCCTTCCACACTTGAGCACGATCGCCGACGACGTGTGTTTGATTCGATCGATGCACACCGAGCACAACAACCATCCGGAAGGTCTGCACATGCTTCTAACGTGCAAGATCTTTCCGGGACGGCCGGTGATCGGGTCATGGATCACCTACGCGCTGGGCAGCGAGAGCCAGAATCTTCCGGCGTATGTGGTGTTGCGCGATCCGGAGGGGTATAGCGTAGGCGCCAGGCTTCTCTGGTCCAACGGATGGCTGCCCGCTCTCTATCAGGGCGTGGAGTTCAGTTCCAGCGGAACGCCCGTTCACCACCTCAAACCGTCGGAGCCGCTACCGCCCACCGTGCAGCGCAGGAATCTCGATCTTCTCGCCGAACTCAACAAGAGTCATGCCAGTAGCCATCCGGGCGAAACTGACCTGGATGCCCGCATCGAGAATTTCGAACTGGCGGCGCGAATGCAGTTGGCCGCCACGCAAGCGCTCGATTTGTCAAAGGAGCCTGAATCAGTGCGAAAACTATACGGGCTCGATAACCCCATCACAGCGGCTTACGGGACGCGGTGCTTGATGGCGCGGCGCCTGGTGGAGGCTGGCGTGCGATTCGTCCAGATCTTCGTGGGCAAGGGGCAACCCTGGGATCATCACAGTAACCTGAAACAGGATCTGCGCCAGATCTGCCAGAAAACCGATCAACCGTCGGCCGCACTAGTGAAGGACTTGAAGAGCCGCGGCTTGCTCGACAGCACCGTCGTGATGTGGGCTGGCGAGTTCGGGCGTTTGCCTACAACCCAGAACGCCGACGGCCGGGACCACAACCGGAATGCCTTCAGCTTGTGGTTCGCGGGCGGCGGATTCAAAAGCGGTCTTGTGCATGGCGAGACAGACGATTTTGGTTACAAAGCCACCATCAACCGGGTGAGCGTTCCCAACATGCAAGCGACGCTGCTGCATACTCTGGGCCTGGATCACGCTCGCCTTACCTATCCGCGCGGAGGACGGGATGAGACTCCGACGGAAGCGACCATCACCGGCGCTACGGTGGTTCGCGAGTTGTTGAAGCAACCCAATGTGTAGCATGTGGAGATCGAGATCTCTCGTCATCTTCGCCTGGTGCGCCGCGCTCACCGCCGCGGAGCCATCCCCTCGCTTCGAACGTGATGTCCTGCCGATCTTGTCGGCCAACTGCTTCAATTGTCACAACGCGGGATCTTTGGTTGGGCTTGACCTTCGTACCGCCGAGTCGACGCTGCGAGGCAGCCATCAGGGGCCGGTGGTGATTAAGGGGTCTCCGGAAAAGAGCCCGTTGTTCCAAAAGGTCAGCAGTCGTTCGATGCCGCCCCCCGCCTTCAAGCTGAAGTTGACAGAGGTGCAGATCGAAACCATCAAGAACTGGATCCGAGCCGGGGCGCCTTACGATGATTCGACGCAGGGAGATCTGCAACTGGAGACGTCGCGGTTTGATCAGTCCATCAAGCCGTTGCTGCAGGCCCGTTGTGTCTCCTGCCACGGAGCAGGGAAGCCGATGGCAGGGCTTGACCTGCGGACTCTCGCTTCGGTATTGCTGGGTAGCCGGAATGGACCGGTCGTGGAGGAGGGCGCTGCGGACAAGAGCCCGCTGCTGCGAAAGACGCTTAACGGAAGCATGCCGCCAAAAGGTGTAGGTCCCCCGCTAACGGAGGCGGAGATCCAGACGTTGCGCCAATGGATTGATACGGCCCGCTTCGCGAGTGGCGCGGCGCACACAGCCCTTCGTGAGACGTTTTCAGAAGTGGAAGCTCCAGAGATTCAACCGAAAGACCGGGAGTTCTGGGCGTTCCGAACACCGGTTACACGCCCTGTCCCCTCAATCAAGAACAAACAGTTGGTGCGCAATGCAATCGATGCTTTTGTATTGGCCAAACTCGAGCCCAAAGGTCTGACCATTTCCCGCGCGGCCCCGGACCTCAAGTTGGTGCGCCGTGCTTACCTGGACTTGATCGGACTTCCTCCAACTCCCGAGGACGTCGAGGCATTCCTGGCCGACGCCCAACCTCGCGCGTATGAACGGCTGATTGATCGACTGCTCGGATCGAAGCAATATGGCGTCCGCTGGGCCCGGCATTGGCTCGATTCCGCTGGTTACACCGATACCACCGGCCAGGAAACCATCTTTGAAGGAATTTGGAGTTACCGCGACTATGTAGTGGACTCCTTCAACGCGGACAAGCCGTATGACCGCTTTCTGGTGGAACAAATCGCCGGCGATGAAATGGTGGACTGGAGGTCCGCCGGGGCATACACACCACAGATTCTCACCTCGCTCATCGCCACCGGCTATCTCCGCAGCACATTCGACCGGACGGACGCGGAGATTACCAACCTTCCGCAGGAACGGTATGATGTGCTGATCGATCTGGTGGACAAAGTTTCGAGCGGAGTACTGGGGTTGACCGTGGGGTGCGCCCGGTGTCACTCGCACAAGTTCGATCCCATTCCCCAGCGTGACTACTATCGGCTACTGACGGTTTTCAGTTCCGCCTACAACCCGTGGAACTGGACGACACCACAGGAGCGGTTTCTTCCTGCCGTCTCCAAAGCAGAACAAGAGAAGATCGATCGCCACAACGCCGAACTCGACGTCCCGCTGGCGGGCTTAAAGGAGCAGTTGTCTCGCCTGCGGGCACCTTACGAAGAGCTATTACTCGATACTAAACTCCTCAACCTGCCGGTGGAAATTCGGGAAGAAACTAAGGTTGCGCTGCGGACCGCCAGTGACAAGCAGGATGCCATCCAGCAATTCCTGGTGAAGAAGTTTGGGAAAGCGTTGGAAGTGAAGTCGACGGAGATTGATGCGGGCCTAAGCGCGGAGGATAAGAAAACTCAGGCCCGTTTGCAGCGAGAGATCGAGACGCTCAACGGCTTCCGGAGATCCTATGAGAAGATCCAGGCGCTATGGGATACAGGCCCTCCGCCAACGATGCGCCTGTTGCAGCGTGGGGTTCTTGCCTCCCCTGGTCCCAAGGTGGAGCCGGGCTTCCTGACTGTGTTGAGTGCGCCGGGTAAGTCCGAACTCGTCCGCCCGCCTGATGCGAATGGGCAAACCAGCGGCCGGCGTCTGGCGTTTGCCCAGTGGCTCACGAGCCCCGAACATCCTCTCACCGCGCGCGTGATGGTAAATCGAGTCTGGCAGCATCACTTTGGAAAGGGCATTGTCCAAACTCCCGACAACTTTGGTCACATGGGCACCGCGCCTACGCATCCCGAGTTGCTCGACTGGCTGGCGGTGGACTTCATGGAACACGGCTGGTCTTTGAAGCGGCTCCACAAGTTGATCATGACTTCCGCCACCTACCTGCAGAATTCGCGTCAAACAGCGCAAGGGAATGCCGTCGACCCGGACAACAATCTTTTGTGGCGGATGAATCTGCAGCGGCTGGAATCGGAGACCATCCGTGACGCGATTCTTGTCGCCAGCGGAAAGCTCGATCTGACTATGGGCGGTCCCGCAATTCTTTTGAAGCCACGTCCGGACGGACTACAAGTGATCTCGGATAAGGGCTTGGCGCCGCAGGGACAGTTCAGGCGCACTCTTTACCTGGAAGCGCGGCGAGGTTATCCGCTGACGTTTCTTGAGGTATTCGACTCGCCTTTAATGCAGACAAGCTGCAATCGACGGCTCAATTCGGCCACCCCGCTGCAGTCTCTCACGCTGCTGAACGATGATTTCATGATTAGCCAGGCGGGTTCCCTCGCCGAGCGGGTATTGGCGGCTAAGACACCGGCGCCGGTTGAGCTTGCGTTTCAGTTCGCCCTTTCGAGAAAACCGGACGATCGGGAAGCAAAATTGTCCAACCGCCACTTGCAGGATCAGACACAAGCTTTTCTCGATGCGAACATACCGTCGGAGAAGGCGGCTCAAATGGCTTTGGCCAACTTGTGCCAGATCCTGCTTTCCACAAACGAGTTCTTATATCGGGACTAACGCTTTCATGCCAACCAATTATCTCTTCCAGGCCGCTTTCCTCACAGCTCTGGCCACCGGCGCGGTTTGGGGACAGAAGCCGGCTGCGGGCCACTATTCCGAGGCCAAGTATAAGGTGAAGCTGACAGTGGGCATGATGGTCGCCATGAGAGACGGAGTCCGGCTCTCCGTGGACTTGTACCGCCCCGATGCGCCTGGGCCGTTTCCGGTGATTCTGGCGCACACGCCATACGACAATCAGAGAGGCAGTACATGGTACGGACCACCCCGGGCCAGATGGTTCGCTGAACGCGGATATGTCTTCGCCATGTCTGACTTCCGCGGGCGGTATGATTCCGAGGGCGTGTTTGACATCTTCGATGCCAAGCACAAGACCGACGGCTACGACCTGATCGAGTGGCTCGCACGGCAACCTTGGTCGACCGGCAAAGTGGGCATGACTGGCCCTTCTTACCTGGGATGGAGCCAGTGGTGGGCGGCGAGCCAGGCTCCCCCTTCTCTGAAAGCCATTGCGCCGGAAGTAGCTCCTCCGGATCCCTTTCACAATGGTCCCTACCAGGGTGGCATTCTTGTTTGTTGGGCCGTCGATTGGGGCGCTGGCATGATGGCAGGCCGCACCAACCAGACAATCGGCGAAGGGGCTTATGGAGGATGGTCCAACAATCGAGTGGAGGAGTATATGAAAACTCCTTACGTCGACATCCCAAAGATCAAGGGCGCAGCGAACGCTCCCTGGTTCGAGAATTGGATTCGCCAGAATCTCGCCACTCATGAATACTGGAAAGGCATCTCTTATCAGGGGCCGGAGAACTATTCCAAGATCACCGTACCTTCCCTCGCCATCACTGGTTGGTTCGATGCCAACTTCCCAGGTTCGTCAATGAATTACCTGGGTATGAAACAGTATGGCGCGACGCCTGAATCCCGCAAACCCCGTTTGGTCATCGGTCCATGGATTCACAGTATCAACAGCCAGCAGTTGGTTGGATTCGACTATGGAACGGATGCGGTAATAGACCTGAACGGGGTGATCTGCCGCTGGTTCGACCACTTCCTGAAAGGCGTCGACAATGGCGCCGAGCGCGAGAAGCCTGTTCAGGTGTTCGTCATGGGGGCCAACAAATGGTATGCGGAAGAGGATTGGCCACTGCCCCAAACCAAGTTCACAAGATACTATCTGCATAGCGCCGGCAAGGCAAACTCGCTCAAGGGAGATGGCTCTTTGAGCACGGAGGCCCCCAACAACGAGCCCGTGGACTCCTATGTCTATGACCCCGCCGATCCCACGCCCGACCCATTCGACAAGCTATTGACCCGCACGCCTGCGATTCGCAGGGGCGGCCATATCGATGGACCCGTGGACACGAGAGTCTCGGCAATCCGCGACGACGTCCTTGTCTACCAAACGCCTCCGCTGGAGACGCCTACTGAGATCACGGGTCCGATCACGGCAAAACTGTATGCGGCGACCTCAGCGAAAGACACCGATTGGATGATCCGGCTTGTGGACGTACATCCGGATGGCTATGGCGCGCTTCTTGCTGACGCCGTCCTCCGGGCTCGTTGCAGGGATCCGAAAAAGGAAGGCGCCTACAGCCCGGATCAACTCAGCGAGATCATACCCGAGAAGGTATATGAATACAGCATTGATTTCTGGCGGGTGACTGGCAACGTGTTCCTGCCGGGCCATCGCATTCGAATTGAGATTTCCAGCAGCTACTTTCCCTACTACCTGCGGAATCTCAACACGGGCGCCGACAACGTGGGTCTGGAGACGAATAGCGTCATCGCCCGGCAGAAGATCTATCACACCCGCGAATTTCCGTCTTCTGTCCTCCTCCCGGTGATTCCAAAACGATGATAATGAAACTCCATCCTCATCTACGCATCACCGTGTTCATGGTGGCCTTCAGCGCGGCGTGGGCGGAGAAGCCAGATCCCGGGCTGTACTCGGAAGCCCAACATGAAGTCAAAGTCACTGTCGGAACGATGGTTGCGATGAGAGACGGGGTGAGACTTTCGGTGGATGTGTACCGGCCCGATGCGCCTGGGCCGTTTCCGGTGATTCTGGCGCACACGCCCTACGACAATCAGGGCAATGGGAAATGGTTTGGGACTCCTCGCGCCAAATGGTTTGCTGAACGAGGATACGTCTTTGCCATGTCTGATTTTCGCGGGCGTTATGATTCCGAGGGCGATTTTGACATCTTCGACGCAAAGCACAAGACCGACGGCTACGATCTGATCGAGTGGCTCGCAAAGCAGCCTTGGTCTACGGGCAAAGTGGGCATGACTGGACCTTCCTACCTCGGATGGAGTCAGTGGTGGGCGGCAAGCCAGGCTCCCCCTTCCTTGAAGGCCATCGCACCGGAAGTGGCGCCGCCCGACCAATTTCATAATGGCCCCTATCAGAACGGCATCCTCGTGTGCTGGGCGATGGATTGGGGAGCCGGCATGATGGCGGGCCGGACGAATCAGACGATTGGCGAAGGGGCTTACGGCGGATGGTCTAACAACCGACTCGAGGAGTACATGAAAACTCCCTATATCGACATGCCTCGTGTCAAAGGCGCGGCTCATGCTCCCTGGTTCGAGACATGGATTCGTCAGAACCTGGCAACCGGTGACTACTGGAAAGCTATCTCGTATCAAGGGCGGGAAAATTTCTCGAAGATCACCGTGCCCAGCCTGAACATTACGGGTTGGTTCGACGGCAACTTTCCCGGGTCGTCCATCAATTACATTGGGATGAAGAAATATGGCGGATCGGCCGCGGCCCGCAAACCCAGATTGCTGATTGGTCCCTGGCATCACTTGATCAACACACGGGAATTGCTCGGGTTCGATTACGGAGCCGATGCGGTGATCGATCTAAATGGAGTGATCTGCCGGTGGTTCGATCACTTCCTCAAAGGCATCGACAACGGAGCTGAGCGGGAGAAACCGGTGCAGGTATTCGTGATGGGCGCCAATAAATGGCATCTGGGAGATGACTGGCCGCTACCCCAGACCAAGTGGACTCGTTACTACCTCCACAGCGGCGGGAAAGCCAACTCGCTGAAGGGAGACGGGGTCCTCAGCGTGATTCCTCCTTCCCGAGAGCCCGCCGACACTTACATCTACAGTCCCGCCGACCCTACGCCAGACCCGTATGACAAACTGGGAACCCGCACTTTGGCGGTCCGGAGGATCGGCCATATCGAAGGACCTGTAGACTCGAGAGCCGCCGCTATCCGCGACGATGTGCTGGTGTATCAGACGCCACCTCTCGAAACGGCTACTGAAATCACGGGACCAATCACGGCAAAGCTATTCGCTGCGACCTCCGCGAAAGACACCGATTGGATGATGCGCCTAGTGGACGTTCATCCGGATGGCTATGCGGCGCTGCTCGCCGAGGGCGTCCTGCGAGCCCGGTGCCGAGACCCGAAGCAGGCAGGAGCCTATAACCCATATCAGCTGAGCGAGATCGTGCCGGATAAGATCTATGAGTATACCCTCGACTTCTGGCGAGTGACCGGGAATCTTTTTGAGCCCGGGCACCGCATTCGCATCGAGATCTCCAGTAGTTTCTTTCCCTACTATCTGCGGAACCTCAATACAGGAACCGATAATATTGGACTGGAGACAAACAGCATGATTGCCCGCCAACGCATCTATCACACCCGCGAATTTCCATCCTCCGTGGTGCTGCCTATAATTCCAAATAGATAGCGGATCACTGGCTTACTTAATGTCCACCAGCAACGTTCGCTGATTCGCAGCATGATCTACGCGCGCTTTTTGGTAGGTTAGGAAGGCTTCCGCGCTCTCCTTCGCCAGACCTAGCCGCTTCAAAGCCAGGCCAAGAATGTAGTAAGTCTTCGGATCTCCACTTCTTAGGTCGATGACCTTCTTGAGCGCAATTACCGCTTCACGATCACGATGGCTGTTCAACAACAACTTCCCCAAGAGCAAATGCGGCCGCCAATCATCGGGCGCCAGGGCCATGGCACGTCTCACCTGCGTCTCTGCCGTTTGCAGATTTTCGCCGTTCTGTCTACCGCTGCCGTATGCCGCTGCTGCCCCATAATACCAGCCGTTGCTGTTCTTCGGGTTCAGAGCCCTGAGCCGCCCGGCAATCTTCGCGGTGTTCTCCCAGTCCTGGGTAATGTCATAGCATTCGGCGAGCAGTTGGTAACCCATCTCGTAGCCGGGCTTTGTCCGGATAAGACTGGCAAAGGATTGTTTTGCCTTGTCATAGTCCCGGATGGCCAGGTAAGCGACACCTAGTGCCGGTTGAATCCGGAACGATTCAGGCAAGGCTTTCCGCGCAGCCTCGAACACAACCACGACAGCCTCGCGCGCATTGTTGTGGGCAAGAACTCCCCCCAGGTCTAAGTAATACTGTTCATTGGCGGGCTCCAGGCGGATGGCTTTTTGAAGGTGATCCAAAGTGGACTGGATCTCACCTGCCCGGTAGTATGCATGACCCACCTGTCGATGCCATTCCGCGGAATCCTCACGAGGGTTGGCGAGCAACTCGGAAAGGTTCGGCGACGCATGCAGCGCCACGGAAACCACTGTTAGCGCCATCAGGATACGGTGAAAGACATTTCTCATTTCGCAAGCAGGCCCATTACGGCCGCGGTCATGGCTTTCACGCCAGTCTTGATCGTAGGCTCCGGCAGCGGTGCGAAACGGCTGGAATGCAGGGAAGGCAGGAGTGCCCCTCCACGAGCTTTCTGGGGATCCACCGTGCCGAGCCAGAACAAACACAACGGACGCTTCTCAGAGGTCCGGCCGAATACGCCGAAATCTTCACCGCCCATCACTTTATCCGCCATTTCGGTGTTTTCCTTGCCCAGTATACCTTCGATGGAGGCAGTGACGCGAACGGTCAGTTCCGGCGTATTGTAGACGGGAGGAATGGATTCATTTTCACGGAGCTTCACAATGGGCTCAAACTCCTTCGGCACACCCCCAGTTGCCGCCACTCCTTTCGCGATGCGGTCAATGCTCGACAGAATGCGTTCCCGCACGGCGTCCGAATAGTAGCGTGTAGTAATTTCCAGCTTGACTTCATCGGGGATAATGTTGTGCTTTGCGCCACCATGAATGGAGCCAACGGTGACCACCGCCGGTTCAACCGCAGAAATTCGACGGCTGACAATGGTTTGTAGGGCCATGATGGTTTGCGCGGAAAGAACCACCGGATCTATGGTCGTGTAGGAATAGGCGCCGTGGCCGCTTACTCCGCGGATGGTGACATCGAGGTTATCGGTTCCCGCCAGCGCATCTCCAGGCCGGAGGCGAACTTTGCCCGCTTCCAGACCCGCATCGGCATGCAATGCCAACATATAGTCAGGCAGCGGGAATCTCTGAAAGAGGCCATCCTTTAGCATTGCCTTGGACCCGACGCTGAGCTCTTCCGCCGGCTGACCCACCATGAGGAGAGTGCCGCGCCAGCTTTTCTTCAATTGGCTCAGCAGTCTTGCCGTCCCGATGAAGCAGGTCATATGAATGTCGTGGCCGCATGCGTGCATCACGCCAACATCCCGGCCTTGCAGGTCCTTGGCGCGAATAAGGCTGGCGTAGTCGAGCCCGGTTTCCTCCACTACCGGCAATCCATCCAGGTCCGTCCGCACCATTACTACAGGCCCGTCCCCGTTCTTCAGGACACCCACAAACCCGTAACCGCCAACATTGCGAGTTACCACGAAGCCGGCGTTCTCTAACTCCTTGCTGATTCGGGCGGCCGTATTCGACTCGCGCAAGGACAACTCGGGGTTCGAGTGCAGATGGATGTAGAGCTTCATTAAGGATGGAATTTCCCGATCGGTGAGTGACCGGATCTCCGCGTCGCTCGCGGCATTTAGACTCTGTATGGCAATTCCCATGGCCATACAGAGGGCAGAAATTTTCACGCTGCACACCTCCCGCTAACCCAAAGTAATTGAACCGGAAGCCGGCGTTACGCCGGTGCATGCCCGTCAGAAATCGACCCGGAGGCCGAGTTGCACCTCGCGGGCGGGCGTTGATGTGTCTACGATCCTGCCGAACTGAGGTGTGCCAAGGGAAACTCCAGGGTTGGCAAAATTGGCGTGATTGAGAGAGTTGAAGAGCTCCGCGCGGAACTGAACTCGCTTTCCCTCCGAAACCCGAAAGTCTTTATAGAAGGCTAGATCTACTATCGCAATTCCCGGCCCCTCCACCGTCCCGGTGCCAGCGTTTCCGAAGCTGTACAGCGGGGCTCGCCTGAAAGCGTTGGTATCGAAAAACTGATTCACCATCGCCTGCTTACTCGCACTACTGAACTGATTGGGATTGGCAATTATGTCAGGCCTGCTGCCTCCGGCGTTCGAGTTGTTGAAGGAATCCACCGGGGTCAAGCGTTGGCCGGATTGGAACGTGCTGATGCCCCCGAATTTCCAGCCGCCAATAACCGCTTGAGCCAGGCTATTGGAGCCGCTGCCTAGCGGCTTCCCCTTTCCTATCGGCAGCTCGTAAACCCAGCTTAATGCCACAATGTGGCGAACATCGAAGGGCGTGGGACCTGCATCCGCTTTCCAGTTTCTCGTATCGCGGAAGGGAACCTGTCCATTGAATTTGATTCCGGAAACAGAAGTCCCGAGCGCCTTTCCGAAGGTGTAGGCTCCCGATAGCAGGAGACCTTCGGGGCCGACGTCCTTCCTCACTTTCATCTGCAGCGCGTTGTAGTTGTTTGTACCCCACGCCGGATTGCCGCCCAAGGCGCCGAATTCCGGGTATGGAGATCGCGAAGCAACCGAGCCCGGGCCTGGTAACGGTTGATTGTAGTTGTAATCGAGGTAGGCCTTACGTCCAGCGTTGGCCACATAGGCGACCTCCCCTCCCAGTTTCGGAGTGAACGAATGGCCTAGGCTCATGGAATACTGCATGATATACGGCGTCCGGTTGTCGTAGGCCGTGACGACTCTTCCGGAGACCGAGGCCACCGCTTCCGTTCGATACGGGTTAGCGAACGTGACCGCTGACCGATCCGGGTTGCTGATGATGACAAGGGAGGGTACCCACGGTGGACCGAAGGCCATGGCTTGTGTCACATTCTGGGTGACCCAGTTGTAGAACATCCCATAGCCTCCGCGGAGAACCGTCTTGTTGGAGCCGAACACTCTCCAGGCAAAACCTAGCCGGGGGGCGAAGTCGTTGCGATCTGTTCCCATCACCATGTTTCGCGGCAAGCCCAGCGAGGCGCTGGTTACGGAGCCGGGTGGAGTGCCGGGCAGAGTGGGAACGGAATCACCGGAGAATACAAACTTCCTTATGCCCAAATCAACGGCCACCAGGCGGTTTTGGTTCTCCACCATGCGGGACCAGATTTCGTATCGCAGGCCAAGGTTGACAGTTAAATTCTTTGTGACTTTCCAATCGTCCTGGACGAACATCATGTACCAACTCTGCGTCAGGTCTTCCACCAATCTGTTCCCGTTGACGGAACTGCTGGCAACCTGCCCGAGCAGGAAGTCGGCGAGGGAGTGGAACTGATTCCCTGGGACGTTCACACCTGGCGTGGTGTAGTTAGGGCCGAAGTTGATGCCGCCTCTGGTGTTCGCTTCGAAGTCGATCGGATTGATTCGATTACGGATGATGTCCACGCCGGCTTTCCAGATATGAGAGCCGCTCACCTTGCTGAATGTGTCCGAAAACACGAAATTGGTGTAAGGCTCCCGAACCGGCGCGAAAGGGTCGTCGGCGATATTGGACCACCCGCTCACCGCAATATTTGGAATGCCGGCTTTTTGCCGTTCGGCGGAGATGCCTGAGATGCCTGCTCCTTGGAAGAAGGCGGGCCCTGACAGTTTGCCGCGGCTTCCCTTATTCATAAAAAAGCCTGCTTCAGTGGTTTCGTTATCAGCCAGGCGCTGATACTTGCTGAGCCCAAAATTGAGCGTGTTGAGTGCGGATGGGCCAAAGGCGTGAGTCCAGGAGGAACTGAAGTTGTAGCCCCTGAGGTCGAGATTCTGTCCAAATCCGGAGACCGGCAAGATGAGCCCAGGTCTTTGCCAAGGCTCCAGGGCGGTATCGGTCTGCCGCGTATATCTTACGGAAAGAGTGTCCTTCTCGGAGAAGTTGCGATCGTAACGAGCCGAGTATTGATTGCCGTCGGCTACCCTCGTGGGGTTTGAAACGAAGTTACCTGCCAGACCCGGCCGTGTAGGATTCGGCCAGAGCTGTCTAATGAATCTGGCCTGTGGTGTGATTCGAGGCTCCGGAATGATGTTGTTGGGGAAAGGCTGGCGCGCCCGCGTGTCTGGGTCGAGCGTGAGGGGGTCATGAATCGTTGTACCTGTTCCTGCAAAGTCGCCAGCCCTAATTGCCGTGGGAGGCACTGTAATGGGGGCGGTCAGCCCTCGGGCCTGACGCTTTCCCTCATACGCAACAAAGAAGAAGTCCTTGCTCGACTTGAGAATTCTCCCGCCCACGGTGCCTCCAAATTGGTGGCGGCGGAATTCGGGCAATTTGCCTGGCTGGAAAAACGGCCGCGCATCCCAGTCGTCGTTGCGTGTGAAGAAGAACGCCGATCCGTGGTATTCGCTTCCTCCGCGCTTCGTCACTACATTGACTTGAGAAGCTCCGCTCAGACCGAATGCGGCATCGTAGGTGTTGGTTTGGATCTTGAACTCCTGAACCATGTCGATACTGGGTGAGTAATTTTGGCGGCCTGCGCCGAACTCCATATTGATGACACCGTCGATCATAGTCGTGTTGGAGCCGGGGTCAGTCCCATTCGCCGAGAAGCTTCCGCCGGATTCGTCATAAAACGCAGCGTTGGCTCTGCTTCTTTGCACACCAGGTGTGAGGAGAGCGAGCGACAAAAACTGGCGGCCGTTGAGCGGGAGCTCAATGACTCTCTTGTTGTCGATGACCTCGCCGATGGTTGCGTTCTCACTCACAACGATCTGCGCTGCACCTTCCACCAATATCTGCTGCGTCACGTCGCCAACCTGAAGAGCGATGTCGATTCGCGCGCGCTCATCCACTTTAAGAACAATTCCCCGAATCGTCTGAGTACTAAAGCCGGCGGCCACGACTGTGAGGCTGTACTCGCCCGGCTTCAAATTCACGGCGACGTATGACCCGTCAGCGCTGCTCGCCACCTTACGCAGAAGCCCTGTTCCGGCGTCCTTCAAGGTCACCGTGGCTCCCGCGACGATTCCTTCCGTTTGGTCAGTGACGGTCCCGACGATTGTGCCGGTACTCACCTGGGCGAGAATCGCCCCAACCATGAGTGCGAAGTACAATCCAACACACAAAACGTTGTTTTGGTTCACGGCTGGTTTCCTTTCTTGGCAGAGAAGCAAAGAGCAGAGACTAACGGGTTCCTAGAAGTCATGTGCAATCTTCTGGCATGTGGGCACTAAAATACAATGTCCGGGGGGCATGAACGCCCATACTCTTCGAATAAAGTCCCCGGCCGGAGCAAACCCCGCGGATCGAGCCGCCGCTTCACCGCGCGCATTGCGGAAATCTCTTCCTCCGAATACTGCAAGGCCAGCAACTCCGCTTCCGCTTTCCCAACCCGTGTTCGGCGCTGACGGTCCCGCCCATCTCCGCCGCGCGCGGTGCAAACTCCACCATCAACTCTTTCCCCGCCTCAAACTCCGCCGGGCTGGCAGGCAGGATATTCACATGCAAGTGCGCATCCTCGATATTGTCCGAAAATCACGTACCGCCCCGCGAAACGCCCCTCCAAACGTTGCCGGTAGTATCGCAGCATCGCCAGGTTCTACTCCACCGGAACCGCGAAATCCGACCCCAAGATAGTGTCTCACGCTGTTTGTACTTTATCCAGCATCGCCTTGGCGCGGGGTGTGCGACTTGAAAGTGATGAGAGGCTGGTTCCTTTTTTTGCGGCATCGATCCGTGCGTCAGTAATACGCTAGGACAGGAGGCTGCGATTATGATGATGATCAGGTCCCTGGAAGCCCTCGAACAGAAGCGTGCCAACATCGCCGGACAGATCGCCGCGCTCGGCGACCTGCGTTGCGGCTCCATCACTTCCACTACCGGCCGCTGTGGCAAGCCCAACTGCCACTGCCATCAACCCAACGACTCAGGCCACGGTCCGAATCTCCGCCTGACCTACAAAGTCAACGGCAAGACCATCACCGAATCTCTGTCCGACCCAACCGCCCTGCGCACGGCCGAGCGGGAGATCGCCGAGTTCCGCAAGCTGCAACGCCTGCATAAGGCGTTCGTCGACGTCAACGGGAACATCTGCCAGATGCGTCCCGCGGAGCCCGCCACGCCGTCGCTACAGGAAAAAAAACGGCCGGCGCGGTCCAGCAAGAAGTTGCGCGCGAAGTAGACCGCCTGCTGGAAAAGATCTTTGCCGACTGCCGCAAAACCGGTCGTCTCGATCTGGAAGCGGTCGAGATGTTGGTGCGCGAAAGCATGCACCGTGCCGGCGCCTCAGCCTTATCCCACCTGCTCCAGCAAGACCCGCCCCAGCACCGAGATCTCGCCTGCTCCTGTGGTCAAACCGCGTGTTACTAAGGATCTCTGCGCCAAAGCCATCCTCACCGTGGCAGGTCCGGTCCAGTTCCTGCGCCCCTGCTACGTCTGTGCCCACTCTCATCACGCCCCCAATCCCAGCGACGACGCCCTCGGCATCGAGCACCGGGAGTTCTCTCCCGGAGTGCGGCGTATGATGGCCGTGGCGGGCGAGCGACTCGCCCTTTGAACTGGGCCGGGAACAACTAACTGGAACTGCTGGCAGGTCTGCGGGTGGCCACCAAATCGGTGGAGCGTCACGCCGAGCGCGATCGGCGCCGGCATTGCTCGCTACGAGCAGGCTGAGATCCAGCGCGGCGTCCAACTGCGGTTGCCCATTCCGCTCGGTCCGCCCATCCCCATCATGAATGTTCAGATCGATGGTACCGGCGTCCCCGTCGTGAAGAAAGAGACCCTGGGCCGCGTGGGCAAAGTGGACGGCAAACCGGCACATACTCGCGAAGCCAAACTGGGGTGCGTGTTCACCTCGATTGGCGCCGTAATGGGCGCCGATCAAAAAGGCGTCCGGTCCGCGACGAGGCTTCCACGACCTACACTGGCGCCATTGAAACCGCCAGTGAGTTCGCGCGCCGTATCTATCGGGATGCGTTCCAGCGAGGTTGGACGCGGGCGCTCATCAAAGTGGTCAGGGGGGATGGTGCGGTTCGGATCTGGAATATCGCCGCCGAACAGTTCCCGGGGGCCATTCTCATTGTGGACCTGGACCATGCCCGCGAGCACCTTCACAAACTTTCCCGCTTGCTGTTACCCAACGATGAAACGGCCCGCCAGCGTTGGTGCGCGGTTGTACTGGACCAGCTCGACAATGGGCAGATCGAAGCCTTGGTTGTCTCGCTCCGCACCCTGGTTGCGGACCACCCGCACCTGGCTGAGAAACTGCAAACCGAAGCCGGCTACTTCGAACACAATGCCGACAAGATGCGCTACCCGGCGTTCCGTCGCCAAGGGCTATTCGCCGGCTCGGGTGTTATTGAGGCTGGCTGCAAGACGGTCATTGGTTCCCGCCTCAAGCAGTCCGGAATGTTCTGGACCGTCGCCGGCGCCAACAAGATCATCGCCCTCCGCTGCTGCCGGATCAGCGGCAAGTTCGAAGACTTCTGGGAGACTGAGGCTGCCGCATGACAGTCACTTCCAACTCGCGCACCCGCCATCGCCTGGCCTTCGCCGAGCTTATTGGGGTCGTTGAAGTCGGGAAAGTCGCTGCGAGCCAGGCGCTCGTTGGCGTTGATCAGCGGCTGGATGATCTGGGTGTTGATCTTGTTGCCGATGTCGCTATTGCCCTTGAGGGCGATCATATCCTTGAAAAGCTGGCACCCTTGGGGATCATGACCGGCGAGGCAAAATCGCTGCTGTTCCCGTACTTGTCGGTGATGTACTTGATCCTAAATCCGGCAGTTGGGACGGTCGAAGAGTCGCAGCGAGCGTGATTTCATTGCGCATCGCAACTGCGCCGCGGCTCACCCATCGGGTGATGGATGGAAA
>ENA-ORBV01007835-ORBV01007835.1-microbial-mat-metagenome-genome-assembly--contig:-NODE-7835-length-18193-cov-9.050066_pt1 | contig 18193 bp, 13 predicted proteins | sample MGYA00237777_ERZ505514 | MGnify/ENA primary metagenome ERZ505514 (study PRJEB26160, sample SAMN06269048) | microbial mat metagenome | isolation source: Oligotrophic lake microbial mat | place...
CTACACCTCTCTATTCGTCGGCAGCGTCAGATGTGTATAAGAGACAGGGACAGATGCATCGTACTAAAACAATTTCGTCATACAAACATGTCTCATGTAGTGATTTTCTCCCTGCCTGTCATGATGGCTACAGGAAGATGAACATAGATTCCAGTCTCGCCTAACGTATTGTTCTCCACTCGTTGTGTGTACCGAAAGCTTTCGGCACTATCGACCTACTTACCTCAGTCATGGTAGTGATTATTCACCGTGTTCCTTTTCTGGTTGGCCATGTGCTTTGGGACCTTTCCAATGCGCCAGCAATCGGCAAAATTGTCATAATAGGCATCAACGCGACTCTCTGGGGACCCACTTTGGTGCCCGCTACGGATCTCTTGGGCCCGCTGAGCGGCCTCTTCGTAGCTATCGTAAGCATGTTTATAATGCCAGGGACTGTAGTTGCTCTTTCTAGTAGGCATGGTAGTCAGTGAATCCTTTTCCGTGTTCGAGGAAGCAAGCAGTTAGTTTCGGATGGCCGGTTTGAAAAAAAATCGTCGCGAAAAATGAGGCAAATGACAAACGTCTTTGTCTTCGGCAGATTTGCTAGCACGGGAAATTGCAGGAGGTTCTCTTTTTTCCAACTATCTAGCTACTACTAAAAGAGATGTCAAAAGGTCGGAAGGAGGAATTTTGAAAATTTCACACCTTAGCACAGCTACTGGTGTCGGGTGTCGGAAGGGACAAAGGAGACGTGGGAGCAGAGAAGCCGAACACGGGCTTCGCTGTTACTTTGCAGCTAACAAGAGTGGTATCTTTCGAAATGGCGCCTGCGATTATAGCAGAGATACCGAACTCGGGCGGATGCACGTGATGGTATCTTTGCGAAACGTCGGAGTGTGATTCTTCGCCACTTGGCTGGTTATCGCTCCTTCTATCACATTTCAATTTCTACCAATAATTACGTAGCCAGAGATAATGTCAGATGGAGTGGGGCTCAGGCGTCAGACACGACGATAAGTTTAGTCAGGACACTGGAAGTGGGGCTACCGGAAACACCACCACGTCCAGTTAAACGAATTGGAAAAAGTCAAGGACCGCAGATGCTCGCCGAATCATTCTCAAACGGGTGAGCATGAACAGAATTATGTTGCCGACGAAGAAGCAGTTTCTCTGTATGCGTATCCCTGGGTTCTTCAAACTCTTCTTTCTGCATATGCTCTTCTTCCCGTTCACACTTGAGTTCTTATTGCTGCTCCTCTTCATCTGTGTTTTCTTTTCTTGTGCAGTCGACGCTTCGGAGCGAATTTCGCCGTTGTCAAAGTTAGTTCTCCTCTAACCATACCAGCCGATGAAAAAGCTAAAATCTCGTTATTTCTATTGCACACATTCAGATTTTTCGTTCTCGTTAGGAAAGCAGCAGTGTGCGTCCCTAACAATGCCCAAATGCTGCCATGTGGCAGCACCAGTGTTTTAAAAGTGACCACATGGAAATCTATGCCAGTTGTAGTTTTCTCTGCCTAGTCTACAGCTGCAAGGCAAGGGTTCAAGTCTTTGGATGACATGCCAACAGTTAGTTTCCAGGATGGATCTCCTTGGAAGATTTCTCTGAGGTCAGTGAATCTGGGGTGTGACACAAAGAGACTCTCAGCCATCCGAGGTTGAACTTGGCTTCCACAGTCGTGATGATGGTGTGGACAGGTTTTGACCAACATGTGGAGAATCTGACGCAAAAGCAGATGGTTTTTCATCTGTTTTGCTGATTGTTCGAATCATCTTTCAGTTGGCTTGTTTGAGTGTTTTGTTTTCTTTGTTGTGTTGCGGCTGTCGGAATCTTTTCTGTGATGACACCAGCACATTGAAGGGCTTCGAAGTGTTGTCAGAATGTTCTTGTTTGTTTCAGTGATTGTTGTCCATTCAGATGCTCTTTTTTAGACTCCTGAAGGGATGGCTTTGAAGCAAATGTGGCATGCGTGTTGTTGGTGTTCAGATGCTTCAGTTGTCGATTGGTTTGGTTGGAGGTGCACTCAAATTGTAAATTTCCTTCTGTTGATCAGATGAATGCTGTGTCTGACTTAAAATGTCAAAATGTTTGCTAAAATTCAAAGATGAGATGTCCACATTCTTCTTTGGCGTTGGTTGAATCACCACATTTGTGATTGCATTCGTTCTGCATTGTGTTCACGGAAGAGATTTTTTTGTGGGATTGAACAATGCATCACTTGATTGCCAACGTGTCAAGAATTGTGTCAAGTGAAACTCATCAGCAATCGTTTCCAACAGGATCCAGTGAAACGTTGGTGGTGTGAACAACAAACAGTCGTTTGCGTTCTGTTTGCTCACTGGCACAGCAGTTCAGAAGCTGCGATGATGACTTGTCTGTTGGGCTAGCTGTTTGGTTTTGATTGATCCACAGAGATGAGATGCCACATGGCATCATGCCACAAAATTAGGCAGTTGCAGTGTTGCATGCAATTTCAACTGCAATTGCTTGGTTGCCATGCCAGGCCAAAGTGGTAACTGCACCAGCCAGCTACTAGCTAGCACTAGCTAGCTAGTAGCTACTGTGGTTAGTAGCCAAAACTGCACTGCTACGCTTCGGTACAGGTAACCAACTCCAATAAGTCTGTTGTGCTCCTTTGCTCCACTAATTAATGGCAATGATGGTTCTTGCTGGACATCGATATTGGTCATAGAAATGCAACTTGCGTGACATGATGTTAAGAAGGACTGTAGTAAAAATGTACAGAAGAAACGAACACCAATTTCAAGTGACTAATGAAACGTAAAAGTGGAGCAGTCTGATTGGATAAAATAGACCACGTCGAGCACGTCAACTGCCCTAAAAACACTGACATCAGCATTTGAGAGGGCCTTTCACGTCATTTTCTTCCTCGGCATTCGTTTATTGCCTGCATAGGAGCAGTACTCTGCGCTACTGTACTACTAGCTAGCTAGTAAGTAGTGTTGTAAAATGACAATCCCTGCATGCTATCTATTTACAGATTGTAAAACGAAAACTACCTCGGTGCAAACAGTCTCTAGTAGTTGCTTTCGTTAGGAGGATACATCAACCCTCGCCTTCCTCCTTGGACCGCCACATTTGTTTCGCAGCAAAAGCATTCTCTCGCAGCTACTTGCTAGCTATTGCTCCTTGATTGGTGCACCAAGTCCCCACTAGCATACGAATCAATCAACATGACAGGTACCACTGGAACCCCTCCCAAAGGAGGAGGAAAGGAGGAATTGAACAAGACCGAGTCTCCCGATTCTGATAGTTATGGTTTGGGTGAATCGTCGTCCTCCTCCTCTTCGGACGGTCGTGGCCTCGACTTGTTGGGCAACGATTCTTCGCATTACGATGGTACCAGTCGACGAGAATTCGACACGCCTGAACAGAGTGTGCGCGACGACCACCACAATAAGGAAGAATCCAACATGTTTGGAAGACGACGCATCTCCAATACCTTTCGATGGAAGCTCTTTGTGATTATCTTGATGCTCATCAATACGACTTTTGTGATCACGGCGACTAGCTTGTTTTTGAAGCATGAGGAACAGCAAGAATTTGAACGATCCTTTGATAGTACGGCCAAAACAGTTGTCGAAGCAGCGCAGGCCAAAGCCAAAGCTTTACAGAATAGTCTGGAACTTTTGGGCGATCTCATTACCGCGTATACGTTGGATGCGTCTGGCACAGAATGGCCATTTGTCACGTTGCCGCACTTTGAAGAACGAGTCGCTCCTCTCCGTGAAAGTAGTAGTAGCTTGGAGATGTTGGGCTTCTTGCCTCTCGTGAGAACCATGCAACGAGAATGGTGGGAAGGATACGCAGTTGAGCAACAGGGATGGATTCTAGAGTCACATCAACTTTATGAACCGGCAACCATCACCAATGAACAAGAGATGAACAACAACAGCAACCAAAGTAGTAGTAGCATGTCGGAGGCTCTACTCCCAGGTGCTTCCGTCCAAGAGTGGTACTCGATTTCGCCACAAATTTCTTCCTTCACCGGCCAACAGTATGAAAGCAATCCACAACGGGGGCCCTATGCTCCACTCTGGCAGATATCGCCTCCACCGCCATTTGAGGAAACCGCCATGATTAATACCGATCTTTTGTTGGATGAAACCTTGCGGGTCCTCTTTGAAAGCTTGCTTTTGCAGCAAGAAGCATCCAACAATGCGAGTGTGGTCGTGTCCACGGTCCTGCAGCGACCCATCTATTCTGCCACCACCACACCCATCATGAAGAGTATTGGGCAGGATGAGAGCACACAACAACCAACAGCAGCAACCACAGGTCCCAGAAGTGTACTGCTTCATCCCATTCATGAATCCTACAATCATCGTGGGGACATTCAAGCATTTGCCATGGGCGTCTTTCAATGGAAAGACTTCTTTTCGGAACTGCTACCCGACGAACTTAACGGAGTGGATGTGGTCTTGTACAATCCCTGCCGTAGCAGTCCCACAAATGAACAAGAGTCGTTTCATACGTTTCGTATCGAAGGTCGAGAGGCAACCTATTTGGGACCAGGAGACTTTCACCAAGCCAAACATACGAAGTCGTGTCAAGAGGCAGTATTGACCGCATTTGAGTCTCACGTGAAACGAGAAAACAGCACAGAGCCTATGGCGAGTTGCAACTACGAATTGCGGGTCTTTCCTTCCGAAGAATATCGTGTCGCGCTCAAGTCCAATGGTCCCGCCATTTTTACAGCTGTCGTGGCTGCTGTCTTTCTGGCTACGGGCATGGTGTTCTGGTTGTACATTAGCTTGGTAGGAAGCCGTCAAAACAAAGTCATGGCACTGGCCATGAGTACCAGTGTCATTGTGGCGTCGTTGTTCCCCACGGCGGTCCGCGATCAAATACTTCAAAATGCCAAGGAAGAAGTACAACTCCGCAAATCCGACAAGAGTCACAAGAGCAGCCACCTCCGCGGTTCATCGAGGCTAAATGCCAGCAAACGTGGTCGTCGCGCCTCCCTATCCATGTCCACAAAATCGCAACCACCACAACGACAAGGACCACCCACAACCAAACCAATTGCCAATCTGTTTCCAGAAGCCACGGTCCTTTTTGCGGATATTGTCGGTTTTACGGCATGGTCCAGTTCTCGAGAACCAACTCAAGGTAAGCCAAGCCAGTGATTTGCACGGGATGCCGATGCTACATCACGTTGATCGCAGCCCCTCAACCCGCTCTTTTTCCTCTTCTTCTTTGTGTTATGTTTGCAGTCTTTGTGTTATTGGAAACCATTTACCACAGTTTTGATCAAATAGCTCGCCGCAGAGGCGTGTTCAAGGTAGAGACAATTGGTAAGATGGTAGCCCCGTCATTTATTCACCAGAAAGACCATCTCGTGCCCAACCTAACAATGGTATGTTGTTGGCTTCCTATCTCGACAGGTGACTGCTACGTAGCTGTAACAGGACTACCAGATCCATGTGACGATCATGCCGTTGTAATGTGCAAATTCGCTAGGGACTGCTTGCGAGCCATGGAAATTCTGACCAAGAAGCTGGAAGTTACGCTTGGACCAGATACAGGCGAATTGACAATGAGAGTCGGCATTCACAGCGGGCCAGGTACGTTGTGCAGGGATTAGCTGTTGTTCACAATGTAAACAGTATTCTCAAAAGGTTCGAACTGATCATCAACATATTGTATACAGTCACGGCTGGCGTTCTCCGTGGGGAGCGCTCAAGATATCAACTTTTTGGAGACACAGGTAAATAACCTATTGCTCATCATCAAAACAATGGTTTTGTTCAGGAGTCCTGTTTCTCATGTGTTCATCTTCAACCGTTCGACAACAGTGAACACTGCGGCCCGGATGGAGTCCAATGGAGCTGGTGAGAAGATACACATTTCTCAGCAAACCGCAGATCATTTGAATAAGTCGGGCAGAGAAGACTGGTATTTCGCCAGGGAGGAAAAGATCGTTGCGAAGGGAAAAGGTGAGCTCCAACTTACTCTATGTTTATTTTCAACTTGCAAAACCGGCATCTTAAATGTGGTCTTCTCTTCTAAACTACGTTGCAAGGTGAGCTACAAACCTTTTGGCTTCATACGAAGAAGTGCGAGAAAATGATGTCGGACCACAGCGAAACCGAGCATAGCCTCTCTGTGGAAGACTGGCTGGATCTCCCACAAGAGCTCATGGAATCTAACAAGAGCAAAATAGGCCTGGAATCATCCGCTATTCGGCAGTGTCTGTCCGAGCAGAATCAGCGCCTAGCTGAGTGGAATTCGAACCAGCTACTCATTCTACTGAACAATCTCGTTGCTCATCGGGCGGCAACTCGGGCGAGCCAAGACTCGACTAACGCAGACGTGGACAACGGAACTGGCGAAGATGATTTGGTTCTGGGCAATTCGCATCTAGGCGTTGGCCAATCATCGAATATTGTCAACGGCGTCACGGATGCACTGATAATGCCGGACTTCGACGGCGAGGCTTACGTTACAACGGAAGAACACTCTGCACCACTAAGCGAGCTTGTCCAACAGCAATTGCATGACTACGTCTCCATCATCTGTTCCATGTACGAGGATAACCCATTCCACAATGTAAGTGTATTCGAGACGGGTGAACTTATTGCTTTGATGATACTTTGTCCTCTTACTCTCATTTTGCACACACAGTATCAACATGCTTCCCATGTGACAATGGCCGTTATCAAGTTGCTCTCCAGCGCTTCTGGTCCTCAACAAAAAGACGACCGCAACGCGCACGAAGGAGCTGGTTTGCACTCGAAGACATTTGGAATCTCGTCGGATCCAATGGCCCACTTTGCTTTAGCTTTTGCTGCATTGATCCATGGTACGATATGCTTCTGGCTCGCAACGCCCATTGAACCTCTGAATTGCAATGCTGACTAAAAAGTGCCTTCCTCTTGCTGCCCTTCTAGACGTCGACCATCCAGGGGTCACAAACAAACAGCTAGTAAAGGAGAATGGACGGCTCGCTCGGATATACGAAAACAGGTCGATAGCGGAGCAGAACTCATTCCAAACGGGATGGGATCTCTTAATGGACCCTAGCTTCGATCACCTTCGTGCGGCTATTTACACAACCAAGGCAGAGCTCGATCACTTCCGGGGCTTGGTTGTGAACTCGATTGTTGCCACTGATCTCTTTGACAAAGATACCAACGAGAATCGAATGAGACGATGGGAGTCTGCTTGCGCCACGCAAGAAACCGGTATCGAAACTTCGAAAGCAAGCGAGAGGGAGCTGAGGGACCGTCGTGCTACTGTTGTGCTGGAGTATCTGATTCAAACTGCAGATGTCTGTGCATGCATGCAGCACTGGAACGTCTATAGAAAATGGAACGAACGTCTGTTCCAGGAACGAATGAAAGCTTACGAGGCAGGTCGGGAGGCACAAAACCCCTGCACTGTGTGGTATGAGCAGGAGTTAGACTTTTTCGACAATACGATCCTTCCGCTGGCAAAGAAAATGAAAGCTTGTGGTGCTTTCGGTTCTTTTGACGAGAGTATCTCTTTTGCATCTCATAACCGACAAGAGTGGGAGCGAAATGGGATGCAAATCGTTATAGAGATGGAGACAACATACAGGATTTTGGCAGGGATCGGCGATTTTTCAATGTTGAGTTTAGATGAAGGCGGGAGCGAGGAATACAATACCAGAAGAGGATGAGAAAGCACATCTATCTGAATTGTGCTAATAGCATTTGCTTTCCGGCAACTCAAGAATCCCATTGCTCGCCCCACCATCTGTCCGGCCAGATACATCGCGCCAACCATGGCCCAGCCTAGCACTACTGCGAGTCATGGGTAAAAGGCCCCAGTCCGTAAAAGCCAACAAGTGCACTTTGCACTAGAAAAAAGTCCAATGAAAATAGTAAAGTAGTAATTACATGCACATCGGCTAGCTTTTCCAGTGGTTTGCCAAGTTCCTCATTCCATACTTTGGTTCTTCGATTTGTGGAGCAAGACAAAACAAGAGTCTGTGTTTTGTTTCTGAGATGAAGAAAGTCTACAAAAAGCCGAACCAGGTATGGTTTGTCAACCAGTGCTGTAGATTCTGGCACCCGTAGATTAAACATACTTTTAGTGCTGTTCATGCAGTGCACTGAAGAGAGGGCTTCCTGATCAATCATCACCTGATGGGAGCTTCAAGGGTGTCTGGAACACCTCCAAATCTTGAAGAAAGCACTCCAGTGACCGGCATGGCTCCATCAAGCCCACTTGTGAACATTTGCCCGCTGCCACAGTGTGCCACATTTGCATCTACAACTGATTGCCATCAAATTCATCTAATTGTGAGTGACTGTCATTGACAAAATGAGAGTTCTCAAAAATGTTTCATGACTTATCCAATGCTTTTGATTGTTTCCACAAAATTAGACATTTTCACCAACACTTTGCCACTGATCTAAACCTAGACAGACCACCCATGTTAAGGATGACCATTTTGCTGCTTTTAGGAACATTGCTAAAACCGAAACCATGATCTTCGCCGCTCGTTTCATAAGAAATTGTCAGGGGACTCTTTCAATCTATCTGTCCGTCATGCATCTGACAAAAATGCATTAACACTGAGATGTGTGTTCCAAAGAAATTTGGACATTTGATCATCTGCAACAAATGTGGATGCATGGATGACTCAAACCATTTTGCCTTTTCTTTTTGCAAAGAGATGGTCACACCATTTTGGGGGGGTTTGTTCGAACACCACAGCTCTGGAGTCTGAATCAGGTGCATGTCACAAAAGGCAGCACAAAGCCTCTGCACAGATAGACAGGCTCACATGCACAATTCTCATTCTGTGGGGATGACTGAAACCACTTGTGAAAATCTCGGATCATGATCTCTGTTGCTTTGCTCCCATTCACGCTCAATTGAACATCTGCAACATGCACATTTGTGACGTTCAGACTTCAGAGTCTCTTTCATTTTGCCATGATTTTGTTGAGGGCATGATTGGGAACATGTGGGTTGCATTTGAAAGATTTTTGGTGCCCACATGCTAGCTAGATGGTCCAATTCCTTTTTTGTTTGGTCGAATGACATGAAGAGTTCACCACATTGATGCAGTTGGTTCATCTGCTAGAGTTCGGAGCACTTGGTGATGTAGAAACTGAAAGTCTGTAGCCATGAGGTTTCCTACAGCAGGGTCCCTGTGCATCTATGATGATGTAATCTCCTGGAAGTCAGAGGTCAACCAATGGTTTTGATCATCATCATCACCATTGTTGACGACAGTGGTGTCAAAATCAACAACTAATGCGTCGATCGATCGTGGCTATTGCATGGATTGATTGGCTTTTGGACTGCCTAAAACTTGACACCAAAGCCATCACAAAAAGTACGTTTTGACTTTCTCACGCGTGCGGTAGTCGTGATTGAAGTAACGTTCCAGAAGTATCAATAAAGAAACGGTTCCCTGAGTCATTTTTAGTTGTCTGGACGTCAGACAGACGCGTGCGTTGGAATTTATCACTCACTCAACTCCCCGAAGATACTGTACACCGAACCGTCTTGCATAATTCTTGTGCTGTGGTTTCTTTGGAAGTTTGGATGTCGCCTTAAGTTTTGAGTACCAAAATTGCCCGGTTTTGTTAATTACGTAGCCATTTTGAGTGACCCACACACAATTTTTGCAAGAAAAGAATTTCAGTTGGACGAACTTCGTCCACAATTCGGTGTGAGCCAATGAAAACCGCGAGGTCGGAGCATGCACGAATGAGCGCGAAATTGTTTTTTTGAAAAGTCACTCTAATATTCTTTCACTAACCCCAAACCCTAACATCTATTTTAACGATCACTTCCATCAGTAGTCTGTCCTTACAATGGCTCGGTCACTGTTCATCATGCGTGCGTTCGCGAACAGAATTTAGAAAATTCTTGTGACAAAAAAACTCTTGATCACAACTTGAATAATCAAATTGTTAGTGAACACCTTGGCTACGCAAAACCGGCGAGCGATACTACTAGTAGTAGACACATGCCAATCACTGAAGGTGCCCATTCACATTGTGTAAGTAGTAAGTGAGCCAAATTGTCATTCAACTTACATACTTTGACACAATCAGAGTGTCAACTGCCAATCTGACAACCAACCAACCAGTCAAGCACATTCATTGGATTGGCACTTACTTTCTCACAACAAGAAACTTAAAAACACCTACTACTGAACAATGAAGGAAAGAATAATGCGTCTTCTCCTAGTAACAAGCATGGTGGCCACTACTACTACCATGGTCGGGGCAATGCCTGCTGTACGTTTTCTCATTGTTGTTTTGTCGGGGTTTGCTTACTTGGCCCGTCGTTTGAGCTGTGTCCATGAATGATTGGTTCAGTTGTTGTGATTGTGGCGCGCCTCTCACCGTCTTCCTTTTTGCTTCCCTATAATTCTGTCTCTTGTAACGCACGACAGGACTCTGCCATGTCACCACCACAACAAGAACAACACTCACCACTAGGAGAGCAAAGAAGAGAATTGATTATTGGTGGCGAGAGAGCCCCCCAAGGCCGATATCCCTACTTTTCGACCCTTCAACATTACTGTGGAGGATCCTTGATTGCTCCCGATGTCATTTTGACGGCGGGTCATTGCTTGCCCGCCCACAAACATGCCGTCCAACCACGTGTCGGTACTTATAGTTTCTTTGATGGCCGAGAAGATAGTGATCATGGTGAGCTCTTTAATATCAAACACATGGTGCGTCATGACGAATGGAAGGCCCTCGGCGAAGATGAATTTCGCCATGACTTCACGCTCTTGTTTTTGGGTGGGTCTTCGGCCAAGCAATACGTGAAACTCAATCGGAATCCCGGCATTCCCATTGCGGGCGAGACCTTGACCGTCATGGGTGTGGGATGGACGACAGCGGATTGGGAGCGTGCCAAAAAGTCGGTCGTCTTGCGGGAAACCGAATTGAATTATTTGCCCAATGATCAATGTCGCTTGTCCAATAATACTTCGACCAGTAGTAGTCGTGACGATGACAATAGCAGTGCCGATGATGATAACAGCAAGGAAGAAGATGAAGAAGACTTTGTCACGTACGAAGGACGCGTCCATTCCGATCATATTTGTACGACTGGGGGACCCAACAATGAACGGGATGCATGGTAAGTACTTGTTGGGTGTCGTTGTCTATATGTATATTGGGCATGAAACAATGCATCTCACGTTTCTCACGTTTCGTTCTTGCCTTACAGTGCTTTTGACAGTGGCAGTCCCCTCATTATTCAAGGAGAAACGGCTCAAGACGACCTTCTCGTGGGGCTCGTGTCGTGGGGAGAAGGCTGCAGTGATCCCAACTTTCCTGGTGTCAATGCCCGCATTTCCGATGGGATTGACTTTATCACGGAAAATGTCTGCAAATACTCGGCCAATCCACCCCCCGAATTTGGATGCTTTGCCACCGCAGCACCAACACTGTCACCTACTACCATGACAGAACCATCCTCCACCACCACCACCACCATTCCCAATTACAACAAATCACATTACTCCTTTGGTCAAGTGGGGTCCTTGACCATTATGATTTTGATTTTCGTTTGGGTGTACAAACGGTGCACCGCCAAACGACCCTGGGACGACAATGATACCATGGCATGGGTCGCACCCATTCCACCGGAGAAAATGCCCTTTAAAATGTTGGAAAAACGATTTTCATCCTCGTGTGAAACGGCTTATCTGACCCAAATGGATTCGCCAACCTCGACCATTGCATCCCCTCGTATACGGGATGTGGGATATGGGAGTGCCGAAAGTTGTCTTTCGGAGGATGGCGAGGATGCTCAAAGCATGATTGTATAAACAACAGCCTTGTTGTATATGTATGTTAACGTGTTGGAAAGAGGGTATTCATAGAGACTATCCTTTACCGGAGTGGAGGACGTGCGAGCACACGCCTGCTGGCAAAAATTGAGAAGGAGAGATAGAGAGAGCAAGAAGGAAATGCAGCTGGAATGCCAGTCCGTATGTATGTATCTTATTTATGTTGTGGACTCTGCCGTGATTTTGTGTTTGAAGCTACGGCAGTGTCGGTGATCTGACAGACAGGCATTACCGCTTCGTGAAGCAAGAACTACTTTTCTGTAAAGTAGAAAGAAATGAACGAAATAGAAACGTATAATATTAATGTTACACAAAAATAAAAAACAACACGTCCACCTTGTAGTATACAAATAAATAAATGAATGACATCCGCACCCTACGAAAGTGTCAGTGTTGCTTGTGATAGGTCGATTCCAATAGAGAAATGAGCTCAATACAAACTATAATATTAATAAAACATCAACGTTGTAGTATACAAATAAATGAATGACATCGGCTGGTGATTTTTATATCTTGTAAGGGCAGTCGCAGTCACATCCACAAAGCCTGTTAGAACAAGTGAATTGTAGCCCATCAAGACTGCAAAGGTTTGAAGCCAGAGTTCCAGATAGCTTGGTATCTTCAAGATAGAGCTTGGCCAGGGAATTCAATTCACTTAACCCTGCTGGAACCGGTCCTGAGAGGTCCGTGGCGGACAACCACACTTCTTCTACGTTGTTCCAGTTGGCAATTCCTTCCGGTATTGTTCCTACTAACTTTGGGTTCATGCACATATCAAAGACTTTCATCTGGGAGAGAGCACCAATCTCATTTGGTATTGGCCCTGCGAAAGCATTTTCCCAACCAGAAAAATACTCCAGGTGTGTCAACAAACCAATCTCTGAGGGCAAGGACTCAAACATGTTGAGCTCTACAAACAAGGACTTGAGTCTCTGTGATAGAATTCCGATTTCGGGCGGTATCGCTCCCGTCATTCGGTTTCTGGATACATCGAGTACCTCAAGCTCCCAGAGCTGACCTAGTTGCATTGGCATGGTGGCTGTAAGCATGTTGTCTGACAAGAGCAAGTCGTTCATCCTCAGTAGCCAGCCGAACTCTGGAGGGATGGGACCATTCAGCATATTGGAAGACAAAGCAAGCTTTCGGAGCCAAACTAGATTTCCAACCTCTGATGGGATGGCACCTTCTAGATAATTGAAGTTGATGGAAAGGGACTCCAGCTTATCGAGCAAGCCCACTTCCGATGCAAGATTGCCAACAAATGTGTTGTTGTCAAGGTCGATATACGTTAGATGGGTCAGATTAGACATGGCTGAAAAAGGGAATTCCCCAGTGAGGGCATTCGTGTTGAGATTCAACTTTTCTAACATGCTGAGCTGGCCAATGGATGCAGGAACCTCCCCGCTGAAGGCGTTGCCGTCCAAATATAGGTAGACCAAAGAACTGAGACGACCAAGTTCGATTGGAATAGTGCTGGAAAACACATTGTTGCTTAAATGTAGTAGCTGCAATTTAGAGAGATCACCTATTTCAGGGGGGAGCGACCCGCCAAGGTTGTTGCGAATCAAGTTCAGCACCTTCAGATTCTTCATTTTTGATATCTCAGTTGGGATGGGTCCACCAAGTTTGTTTTTGTAAGCATAGAACTTCTCCAGTTCTTGCAGTTGCCCTAACTGTCCTGGCAGGGGTCCTACGAGCGAATTATCAGAAAGGACCAGATTTCGTAGCTCGTTGCACATACCGAGTTCTGTTGGGATTATCCCGGAAAGAAGATTCCAGTCTAATCTTAAATTCTCAAGGCGAGCGAGCTGGCCAATTGACGAGGGAATGACACCTGTCAATTGGTTCATGGACCAATCCAAGGTTTTCAAGTTTGTCATTAAACCTATTTCGGTTGGAATGGAACTTGAAAAAGAATTTGAATGCACTTGCATTTCAAAAAGTTTGGTGAAATTTCCAACCGGAATGCTCCCAGTCATTTTGTTATGAAAGACGTTGAATGTTCGAAGTTCCGTAAGCTCGGTGCTAAACTGCTCCGGTAGAGAACCGGTAATTCGATTACCTGCGAGATTTAAGTTTTCCAAGGAGGACAACAGCGCCACTTCAGCTGGAATACTTCCCTGTAGTAGATTGGTGGAAAGGACTAGTGACTTATATGTCTCTCCATCCTCATGACAGACCGTCTGGTTGCCATAAAAGGTGGCAGTGGAAAACCAGTCGCACTCATGGACAGAATAATTTAGCCAGTGATCGCTATTGGCCCAAGAAGAGCCATTGGTGGCATAGTAAAGTGTCGCAAGAGCAAGCTTTTGTTCAATTTGGTGTGCATAGTACGTGTCAAATGCCGGGTCACTTTTTACCCATGTAAGGGCTTGCGCCTGAGGCGACTGCGGATCTGACAAGATGGAAACAATAGTTTGGTTTGGGAGTTGATCAAGCTCGAACTCATAGAAGTCCTTGTTTTTCGATGTCACGATAGCTTTTGTCAACTCGCTGTCTTGGTGGTTTTTAGATCGGAGATAAAAAACTAGCCCCGTCGCAACTGACAGTATCACAAAGAGGAAAATGCAAAAGGATAGCATCACTCTTCGCAGCTCACCTGCTCTATTATCCGAAGCCCCTGAATAAGATCCGGAATAAGTTTCGTTCAAAAATTCTGACTCAAACTTAATTTCCTCCCTCTTCTGTGTGGCCGATTGGACATGAAATCTCACATGCCGCCCACGTACTCGTTTGGGTTTCTGTAAAAGGCCGGGTTTGCTATCTGGATCTTCGCAGCTATATGAGCTAAAAGACACCTCCACGCCGTCCGGACCAGGACGAGCTTCCTCGACCACATCCTCTTCGTTACTGTCGCATTGCATATGTTGTTCCTGCTGGTTCTGTGGAGATCCTCTTTCCAACTTATTAAATACGTCGGAAGCAGCTTCATCGTCCGCACTAACATCTGTCGGCGCCAGTTGAAGTTCCTGGGCCGAAGCATTCGCCTCCACTTCTGCTTCTTCTTCGATAACGTTAATCAGCGGAAATTTGGGTTCTTCAATTCGTGAAAAAACATCCGAGTCGGCGGATGGTGCTACTTGCAGCTCGATGGCACTGTAGAGTGCAGAACCAACAAGGGAAGAACCTTCGTCCTTTTGTTGCCCCTGTGGCGGCTTTTGTTGTTCCTGTGGTTCCTCTGCTATCGTCTGGCAGCTTTGTGGGGCTGGTTTCAGCATAGTCTGCTCTTTCTGTTGAGCACAGTTGCACGCGACTCCTTTTTGAGCGCAGATGCACATGGCGCTGTTTTGCTCTTTGGCGAAGACGTCTAACGTGCTGACAGACAAAGGGGTGTAGCGGTTTTGGATACTTTCTCCGCCTGATGGGGTGATACTCGATCCTTGGGAGATGGAAAAGATGGGAAAGCTGCTAGGAAAACTGCTAGTTCCGGTCCTCATTAATGGTGGCAACCCCCTATTGATAGCGGCAGTGCTCGATGTGGTGCCGATGCCGTTGTTGTTATCCTTACTATATGCAGAAGCAGAAGGAGTGGCACTGTTGTCCTTCTTGATGATCCCACTGGTGGTGCTACGAGTAGTAGCCGTGTCGAGAAGATTCTTGGTTTTCTTCTGCCTTCTTTCAGTGGTCTGGCGAAGTAACTCCTCGGCCGACATAGCATAACTAGCTAGAGAGCTTTGATGCTCCAACACATTCGCTTCTTTTTCGACAGCCCCTTTCTTTGACTTGAGAAACTGAGGTGTATGATTACTGCCGTGCCAACGAAAGGACATTGGACGGTAATCTTTAAATTCGATCCATTGCTTTTGCTTTTGTGGTTGGTAACTCTTTTGACTGGGCTGGATTGACGCTTCTTCGATGCTAAAGCAGCTTGGAGGAGAACGTAGGCCTTTGGTCGCTCTTGGAGTTGGCTTGAATCGCTCCTCCTCTTCTTGCGATGGCTCTATGGACGGTGGTCGTTTCCGATCACTATCTCGAGTGCTTCGGTCGCTTTCCGAGGGGAAACTTTTGGCAGTATTTTTAGACTCCGAAACTTCGATACTCAAGAAACGTTCTTCAGGATTATCACCATCCTTGGTATCTTGGTCATTCTTCTCTCTCTTCTTAGGTCTAGACAAACTAGAAGAACTTTCGTTGCTTCTGACCCTGAAACTGCCATTCTCGGTCTCGGTCTCGACGATCGTGATATCTTGGCTACTACTCTCTTTCTTTTTGGACGACGAACTTAGGCTGCCATAGTTGCCATTCTTCCTCTTTCGATGACCAGTGTACATGCTGCTAACTAGTCCTTTTCAGATGATGCTGGATAGTTATTTGGTAGTGAAGCTCAAAAGGTTTGGGAGGTGCTGACTGGTTGGTTATTCAGTATCCCGTATGGTTGTTGGATGTTTACTGTTTAGCGCTGAAAAGAATAATTCCAGAAAAAGATGACTTGTGAGCGATAAACGTTGTTGAAGGCGGCTGACCATGCGTGATGGTGTATCTCGAAAAATGCTGTTACTGAAACGTGCGAACTGCCTTTGGACTCTCACATTCTCCTCAAAGCAGCACATCTTCACGATTATACATTTTATTCATTGCCTAACCTCCGTGTTACTGCATTAGTACAAGTGCTATGTGTTAGCTAGTGAGAGCCGGCAAGAAAGAACTAACTTTATGCTCATGTCAAGCATGGATGCAACCACCAGCTATCTATGATTTCTGGAAAATTAAAAACACATTGATCATGAAAGAAGACATCTTGGTTGCTTGACAGAGCAAAAGGTGAAACAAAATTGCCAGCATGTTGCAAAGTCTTTTCCAAGCTTTGCCAGAGTCATGCTTCCTAGAAAGCATGACATCAAATGAGAATGTGTGTGCTTGTAATTGTGAAAGCCAAGACTGAAGAAAATTTAGGAGAGAGTGATGACAGATGGAAACAAAATAATTTTTGTTTTGCTTGACTGGTGCAAAAAGTGTGGTTCGAAGACTCACAAACAAAAACTGACAGTGCAAAATGATCCCTGACAACAAAACACATGAAAGATTTTTTGCAAAAGTGATCGACACTGTTGATGATTTTTAACAATTCATTCGCCACGCCTCTCATCACAATGTTGTTTGCAATTGTCCGCGCATGCGTGGGCATCATCTTGCATGCCATGTTTGTTCAAGATTTTTTTTCAACACAAATTGTGTGGTTCTGCATTTCATTGCACCCCGTGAATGGTTGTTGACGAGCAACTTGTTGCTTTCTGTTGTGAAACAGAAGTTTCAGACAATGGAATTCCCAGTCAAACTCAACATGGTCACAAACTGGTAACCTATTTTAATCGCAACTGAGGGTGCCTTTACTGGGAAGGAGTTGCTTTTAGATAAGTTGTTGCTACTACTAGCTAGCTAGCAGCTCTACTAGCTAAGGCTAGCTACTCCTAGCTCTAGTAGTCTAGCTAGCTCCAGAGAAAAACTGAAAACAACAGCAAAAAGCAGAATTGTTGTTTGGAATGGCAGAGAAGATCGAGTGCACCAGTCATGTGGAAGGAGTCGATTGGCTGTCGATGACGTATTTATCTCACCCGGATGTTAATCTTTCGGTCATTTCCCTCCCTACGATAACCGGGATATTGGCTGACACTCGATGACCTTTTCTCAAATAAATCCACTGACTGGGTCCAACAGGTGCTTACCGGTAGCTTGACCATTCAATAGATAGACAGCAATAGAGAGAAGCACCTCATAAGCATCACCATCGGCAATCCAATCGCTTCGATCTCTCTCTCAAATTTGAGGATTATCTCGTGAGTTTAATACAATATCAACTAGCAACAAACAACAACAGCAGCAACATCATGAGTGACAACAGGAGCAAGAAGAGCAGCAAGTCTTCCAAGGAGAAGAAGATGAAGAAGTCGGGTGTCCGAACCAAGTTTTTGATCGAATCGCTTCGTCAAGAGTACTATGACTTGCGCTCTGAAAATGATATGCTTCGTAGCATCGTAGAAGAGCACCTTCCAAAAGATGTGGCTGGTCCTCTATTGGCGGAATGCTTTGATCCAACATCTGCAGCTTCCAAGGTTAGCTCGATTGATGATTTGGCCAGTAGGATGCCGGGAATGAAAGTGGATGATGGTGATGATTCGGACGATGAAGATGATGCCGTTGGATTCTAGAGATATCGTGCTTCTGCTACGGCTTTAGTGCGATGGAAACTCTGCGTTTTGGATTGAGTACCTTTTCTTATTATCATTAGTATTATTTCATGTGGTAGCAGTGTGTGCCTTCAAAATCACAAGAACACTACTTGATCAATCTTATTTATCAAATCGAGATGTGTTGTTGGTTGTCTGTCTCTTATACACATCTCCGAGCCCACGAGACTAAGGCGAATCTCGTATGCCGTCTTCTGCTTGAAAAAA